>OBKV01001202.1_pt1 | contig 17354 bp, 20 predicted proteins | sample 1517301 | NCBI WGS metagenome assembly OBKV01 (sample SAMN04571685, study PRJEB22368) | human gut metagenome | biome: human gut; material: stool | host: Homo sapiens | place: Luxembourg | collected 2012-06-29 | reverse complement strand
CATCTGCCGCACCTCGCTCGCCGTATCGGCACTTAGAATTATGCGGTATTGCCTTGGCTTTCAAAATGTAACCGCAACAGCCCGTCCATCCGTTTGTTGCCGGATGAACGGGCTGTTTCAATTTTATTTATTCGGTTTTCTCTGCTTTACTTGGCTGCGCGGCGTCCGCCTTTGCCGCCGGTCTTTTTGGCGCGGCCGGTGCCGGTCTGGGTGCGGGTGGACTTGGGGGCCGTTTTCTTGGGTTCCGGCTTTGGCATATCCTTTTGCAGCAGCTTATCCGGCACGGGCTGGATGCTCCACAGCTGGTTTTCGCCAAACACATCCTGCCAGATCTGGGCCTGGGTACCGTTATCGACCCGCATGCCTACCAGGTCAATGACCTTATCAGCCAGCACATTGCGGATCTTAGCCTTGCCGCCATCGGCGGGAACAATCTCCCACCGCTGGCCCTTGCCGGTGGTTTTCTCCCACTGGTGCACCCAGGTTCCGTTCACAACACCACTCATGGCCAGGTCCATCACCTTGCCGGTAAAGCGGTTTTTGATGCGGTACTGGCCTTCGGCGGCTTCCTCAAAAATCCATTGCTGCCAGGGCTGACCCTCATAGCTCCACAGGCGGATGGATGCGCCGTTCTCGGTGTTGAAATCGGCAACTTCCAGTACGCGGCCATTGGCGGCAGCGATAGTATAGCAGGCGCCTTCCCGAATGACGGTCTGTGCGGATTTTTTCATAGCGTTTTTCCTCCTTTGCCTGTGCGGCGCTTTTGGTGCCTTACAGGTTATGTATTTATTGTACATATTATAGCACATTCGCACAAAGCGGTTTTGCCAAAATCGTATAAAGTTTTTTGGTAACACTGCACGCTTTTTCGGGGTTAGCGGGTGGTTTAACCAAAGGTGGCTTGCATTTTTCAGCAATCTATTCTATGATATTATATAAATAACTAATTATAGGAGGCACCCACCTTGAGGATCGCATTGATTGCCCATGATTCCCGCAAAGAGCTTTTGGCCCAGTTCTGCACAGCCTATGTGCGTATTCTGTCTCAGAACGAACTGGTTGCCACCGGCGTGACGGGCAAAGTGGTACACGATGCCTGTGGGCTGCCGGTTCGCTGCCTGTATCCCGGTGCACGCGGCGGTGCCGAGCAGATTTCCTCCATGATTGCCTGCGGCGAAATTGATATGCTGCTGTTTTTCCGCGACCCCGTCAACGCCCGGCCCAATGAGCCGAACGCCGTTACCCTGCTGCGCCTGTGCGATACCCGCGCCATCCCCGTTGCCACCAACATTGCCACTGCCGAGGTTTTGATCCACGGCCTGGAGCGCGGAGACCTGGCCTGGATCGAATTGCAGCGCGGGAGAAAATAACGAATATCCACGAAACCCCAGCAAGCATTTGTAGGGTTTCTTCCAACTCTGCCTTATTGCGCATTGCAAAATTGTGATGGCCCTGGCCAAAATTTGTAGGGGACGATGCTTGCATCGTCCCGCGCATCGGGCCTTGCCTCATCAGCCACATGTTCGTGTGTACCCCTACGTTTCTCTACAGAATATAGACATATTTAGATATAACACGATTCCACAAATACAAAAAGCATGTGCTTTTTCCACCTTTGTCGGGCGGGAAATCACATGCTTTATTTTATTCTATTTCTTCCGTTATCTTTCAGGTAATTTTCAGCGCGCGCTGAACGCGGTAGACCAGGTAGCGGAACAGCCCAACGATCATGCTGCCCTCGCACCATAAATAGTTAGGCAAATTACGCCAGTAAAATTTGGGCTTTTTGATTTTGGGCAGGGCGATCTTGGCTTCCGCATAGCCCTTGGCATAATCATTGCCGAAACCGCGGTGACGGAACATGATAACTTTCAACAAATAGCCCAGCAGCATGGGGATAAAATTGACAACCAGCATGACCACCGGCTGGTTTTTGTAGGGCAGCAGAATGCTGTTGCGGCCGCTCTGAATGCTTTTGAATGGGTTATACCGCACCGCGCCGGTGGTGGCACCGCAGATATGGCGGCACTTTGCGGTGGGGCAATAGACGTTTTTATAGCCAAAATTGTTGGCGCGCCAGCTGAGGTCAACATCCTCATAGTAGGCAAAAAACAATTCGTCAAAAACGCCAATTTTATCCAAAATGGATTTTCTGTACAGTGCTGCGCCGCCACAGGCAGAAAAAATACGGCAGGGCTTCTGGTAGCGGCTGGCTTTCAGGCCGTCGCCGCGCTTGCAGGCAAAGCCCAGAATCGTCACATAATCTCCGGCGTCATCGGCCAGTTCCGGCTCGTAATAGCGCAGCATCAGGCTGGATACCGCAAAAATCTTCGGGTCGCTCTCAGCGGTTTTCAGCAGCTCTTCCAACCAGTTCGGTTCGGCAAAGGCATCGTTATTGAACAAGGCCATATACTCGCCTTTGGCCATGGCGATGCCTTGGTTGACCGCATGGGAAAAACCGGTATTCTCGCTGTTTTCGATCAGGTGGTAGCGGGGGTTACCGCAGTAGCTGCGGGCAATTTCGAGGCTTTCATCGGTGGAGCCGTTATCGATCACGATCAGCTCAAAGTCCTGCTCAGTCTGCGCCCAGATGGATTCGATGGAATCCCGCAGCCAGCCAGCACCATTCAGATTGGGGATAATCACGCTTGCTTTCACTGTGCTTCCCTCCTTTTAATAACCCATGCCGCCAAGCAGGATGGGCATGTAAGAAAGGCCAACGATCACACTGTGCGCCGCAATCAGCAGGGCCAGAATGACCAGGTCCCCCACCAGCCGCTTGATCATGCAGGCAGTGGCCAGCTTCTGGCGTTCCTCCCATTTGCTGCCGCAAAGGCTCCAGTAAATCATCATGATAAGGCCCACCACCGGGATGGCAAACAACAGCAGCGTTGCAAGGTAATGCCCAGTGCCCATCTCTTCCTGTTGCTCGCCCCCATACCACATGAAAAAGGGATCCTCTTTCAGCGGAAATTCATCCTCGTCTTCATCATCCCAGTATTGAACCATATCTGGGTCCACATGGATGGTATAGCGCGGGCGGCTGGCTTCTGCTTTGGTGGGGGGCAGCGCACGGCCGCAGCGCGGGCAGACGGTAGTTCCCTTGGGAGCCACCAGACCACATTGTTTACAAATATGCAATTCCATTTATACGTCCCCTTCCAGGCTCAGACTGCGGTCCAGCGGTGTGGCAAGAATGATCTGGGTGTTGGTGTTGCCCATCTTTTGCAGGTGGGTCAGCAGGTGTTCCAGTGCATCAATGCCGGGGCAGCTGACCTTGACGATAAAGTTATAGCTGCCGGTCACGCGGTAGCACTGCAGGATCTGCGGTTCGCCCTGGATCATTTTAAGGAAATGGTCCCGTTCCGATACCGCCGTCTGGATGGAAATCAACGCCTGGACTCGGTTATTCTCGCCGGGGTGGTGCAGGCGCACGGTATAGCCGCCGATGATGCCCTCCTGCTCCATGCGGTGGATACGGCTGGACACCGCCGGACTGGTCAGGTTGACCTGTTTGGCGATTTCCTTGACCGGCATGCGGGCGTTGCGCATCATAAGCTGGATGATTTTGCTGTCTAATTCATCCATGTCGAGTCACTTCCTGTCAGTTTTAGTCAATGAGCACAATAAAAATAAAATAAAGCAAATAAACCTTGTATGGCATTACAAAACCGAAAACCCTTTCATTTTCTGTGCATATGCTGAATTATTTTAAGTTATCTGGGCATCATTATAATAAAAGCAAAACAAAATTGCAAGTATTGCATTTGACATTTTAATAATCAAGGTTATAATGTACTTGTAACAAGAAAGAGAAAAACAGAGTATAACCCCTTTAAGTTCCCATTTATTACATTACCATCTTCTGACCTTTATATACTTTCCCACCCCTCTATGCACAAAAGCCCGCTTTTCAAGCGGGCTTTTGTGTTTTTGCCTGCCATTTTGTACTCTGCTTTATTTTATGAAGCAGATTTAATTTGCTTTTTCTCCCATACCCTAGTATAATGATGGGTAGTTTGTCTATTTTTATCTTGTTTTGCAAAAACGGAAAGGACTCCGCTGTGAATACACGTCTGGTCGGCATTTTGATCGACTCTTTTCCTAAGATTTTAATTAACGGCCTTACGGTCACCCTGCCGCTTACGATCATTTCTTTTGCGCTTGCGTTGGTCATTGCGCTGATTACTGCCCTTGTGCAGACCGCCAAAATCCCCGTTCTGCGGCAACTTGCCCGGTTTTATGTCTGGGTCATCCGCGGCACCCCGGTGCTGGTACAGCTGTTCGTGGTGTTTTACGGCCTGCCCAGCCTTGGCGTACTGATCGACCCGTTCCCGGCTGCTGTGGCCTGCTTTGCCATCAATGAGGGTGCCTACTGCGCCGAGACCATCCGCGCCGCGCTGGAATCTGTTCCCGCTGGTCAGATGGAAGCCGGGTACTGCGTTGGCATGACCTATCTGCAGACGATGCGCCGTATTGTGCTGCCGCAGGCACTGCGCACGGCGTTCCCGCCGCTGTTCAACTCGCTGATTTCCCTGCTCAAAGATACCTCCCTTGCCGCAAACATTACGGTAACCGAGATGTTTATGGCCACCCAGCGCATTGTGGCGCGCACCTATGAATCGCTGCCGCTTTATCTGGAAGTTGCCTTTATCTACCTGATGTTCTCCACCATCCTGACGCAGGTCCAGCGCTGGGGCGAAAAAAAGCTGAACGCCAAAGGCTTCAGCCAGAATTCCTGAGGAGGTGCCGCCATGCAGGAGATGCTGAAAATCACCGGAATCCGCAAATCGTTCAGCACGCTGGATGTGCTGAAAGGCGTGGACCTGACGGTGCACAAGGGCGAGGTTGTTTCGCTGATCGGGCCTTCCGGTTCCGGCAAGACCACTCTGCTGCGCTGCGCCAACTTTTTGGACCAGGCCGAGGACGGCACTATGGTGCTGGACGGCCAGACCTACCATTTGGGCCATGTGCGCCGCACTGAGATGTACGAAGCCCGCCGCCACACAGCGTTTGTGTTCCAGAATTACAACCTGTTTTTGAATAAGACCGCGCTGCAGAACGTGACCGAAGGGTTGATTGTTGCCCGCAAAATGCCCAGGGATGAGGCCGAAGCCCGCGCCCAAAAAGCGCTGGAAAAGGTCGGCCTGGGCAACCGCGGTGCCAGCTACCCCAATCAGCTTTCCGGCGGGCAGCAGCAGCGCGTGGCCATTGCCCGCGCCATTGCCACCGACCCCAAGATCATCTATTTTGACGAGCCCACCAGCGCGCTGGACCCGGAGCTGACCGTGGAAGTGCTGGCCGTGATGCGGGACCTGGCCGCCGATGGCATGACAATGCTGGTCGTGACCCACGAGATGGGCTTTGCCCGCAATGTTTCTAACCAGGTCGTGTTCATGGAGCACGGCGTTGTGGTGGAACAGGGTCCCGCCAAAGAGATTTTTACCGCCCCACGCGAGGAGCGCACCCGCGCTTTTTTGCGTCTGGTGGAAGATAAATGAAAGTTTTTACATAACCAAGGAGAAGCACATATGAAACTGAAAGCATTGACCGCTGCCGTACTGGCAGCCGCCCTGCTGTCCGCCTGCGGTTCCTCCGCAGCGTCCTCTGCTGCACCGGCAGCGGATACTTCCAGCGAAACCGCTGCCAGCGCCGATAACTCCGGCGATCTGCTGGCCCAGATTCAGCAGCGCGGCGAGATCGTGTTTGGCACCGAGGGCACCTGGTCCCCCTGGACCTACCATGACGAAAACGACCAGCTGGTTGGCTTCGACATTGAAGTTGCCCAGAAGGTTGCCGAAAAGCTTGGCGTAAAGGCCACCTTTGTGGAGGGTGAATGGGACGGCCTGCTGGCCGGCGTGGACGGCGGCCGCTATGACAGCATGGCCAACGGCGTGGAAATTACCGAAGAGCGCGCCCAGAAATACGATTTTTCTGACCCGTACTGCTACATCCGCACTGCCATTATTGTAAAAAGCGATGATGACAGCATCACCAGCTTTGAGGATCTGAACGGCAAGACCACCGCCAACACCATTTCCAGCACCTATGCAACACTGGCCGAAAGCTATGGCGCCAAAACCACCGGCGTGGACGACCTGAACCAGACCATTGAGCTGCTGCTGAACGGCCGTGTGGATGCCACCCTGAACGCCGAAGTAACCTATTTTGACTACCTGAAAGAGCATCCCGATGCGAACATCAAGATTGCGGCTTTGACCAATGATGCTTCTCAGGTTGCTTTCCCTGTGCGCAAGGGCGATGAAACCGCCACCCTGCGCGAAGCTCTGAACCAGGCTATCAATGAGTTGCGCGAGGACGGCACCATTGCCGAGATCAGCGAGAAGTACTTTGGCACCGACCTGAGCCAGGCCCCCAGCGCGAACTGATTTAACAAAATCACAATATAGCATAAAAAATCTCCGCAACCTGCTGTGTTTGGCAAGGGGTGCGGAGATTTTTTGTTTGATGAGCGGTAGATTGCCTGGGAAATGTACTCTTTACGGGTGAGCAAATTCCCATAGAGGCGCGCATTGTGTGCCTGCGAATGTTTGGTTTGTGCAATACCTTGTGGAAACGCTATCACCCTTAGGTTGTTGGCGGGCGCACAACGTGCGCCCCCCTACGAAGTGTTCACGCATTTATAAGTGCTGCAAATAATTTGCAGGGGATGATACTTGCATCATCCAGCGGGACAGGAATAGCCTTAATCTTGGGCAATCTGTCTTTATCATATCAGTAGGATGGGGGCATCCGATCCCGCCGGAACATTGGGTATGTAGATATTTCAAATTTTTGCGATGTTCATGGCATTACAGCAGAGCGTGCATCATTCATAATGTTTCGGAACGGTCTTGAGCGTTCCGGGGCTTTGGGGGAAATCCCGTTATGGGCGATACCACCCACTCAACTATTTTTCCCATTCTTAGCCCCATAAAATACATTTTCCCACACCAAAAACCGCCCCGGAAAGGTTATGCTTTCCGGGGCGGTTCTCCATCATCAATAATTTTCCGCGTGGACTTCAAAGTAGCTCTGGGGGTGATTGCAGGTGGGGCAGACTTCGGGGGCCTGGGTGCCCACCACGATGTGGCCGCAGTTGCGGCACTCCCACACTTTTACTTCGCTCTTGGCAAACACTTCTGCCATTTCAATGTTGTGCAGCAGGGCGCGGTAGCGCTCTTCGTGATGCTTTTCAATGGCTCCCACCAGGCGGAACCGGGCAGCCAGTTCGGGGAAGCCCTCTTCCTCAGCCGTCTTGGCAAAGCTGTCATACATATCGGTCCATTCGTAATTTTCGCCCGCGGCGGCGGCTTTCAGGTTGTCGGCGGTATCGCCGATGCCGTTCAGCTCCTTGAACCACAGCTTGGCATGTTCTTTTTCGTTATCAGCCGTTTTCAAAAACAGTGCTGCGATCTGCTCAAAACCCTGCTTTTTGGCCACGGAGGCAAAGAAGGTGTACTTGTTGCGTGCTTCGGATTCGCCCGCAAATGCGGTCATCAGGTTTTTCTCGCTCTGGGTACCAGCATACTTGTTCATAGCATTCTCCTTATTCATAGTTTAAGATTTATTCCGAATCAAAGTCTTTTTGCATCAGTATATTATGCCTTGTTCTACAGCCTTATTATAGCACAGTTTTGAGATTTGTAAAGACAATTTTTAAGACTTGATATTAAATTTTATCCATCGATTTTTAGTAAAAAAGCCAGTGCCGGGCAGAAATCTGCCCGGCACTGCCGAAAAAGTTCTTTGATTGTCTTAAATTTCTTTGCCCGTTTCAGGTTGTTGAATGATACCCGGATTTAAAACATCGGGTATAAGTAGCCGGCACCATAGCAGCCAATCTTTTTGGGGCCGGTGATGGCCTCCCCCGCTGCCTGGCGGGTCACAATCTTTTGCAGGGCCGCCGCCACGGTGGAGATGGTGATGGATTTGCTGCGGCGGTCCACAAACAGCTCGCCGCCACGGATGATATAGCAAAACGGCAGGCATTTTGCGGTATAAAATTGCTCGCCCTGGTGCTGTTCCAGCAGCGCCCACACTTCCTGAACGTCCATTGGCTTAGTCCAGCTTCAGGTCGCCGTCCTTGATCCAGCCCTTTTTGCGGAACAGCGCGCCCAGCACCGCGCACAGCACGGCGGGCAGAACAAAGCTGACCAGCAGTAAGCCTGCCCAGTCAAAGGCGGTGATGCCCGCTTTTGCGCCGGATGCCACATCGGCCACCCAGCCGGTGTACACGCCGATCTGACCCACCAGGCCGCAGGTGCCCATGCCGGAAGAAACCGCCGGGCCGTTCATCTGCAATTTGAACACGCAGGTGGCAATGGGGCCGGTAATGGCGGAAGCAATGATCGGCGGCAGCCACACGCGGGGCTTTTTCAGGATGTTGGGCATTTGCAGCATGCTGGTGCCAATGCCCTGGCTGACCAGACCGCCCACGCCGTTTTCCTTAAAGCTCATCACGGCAAAGCCGACCATCTGGGCGCAGCAGCCCGCAACGGCAGCGCCGCCCGCCAGACCGGTCAGGTTGAGCGCCGCGCAGATGGCTGCGCTGGAAATGGGCAAAGTCAGCGCAATGCCAACCAGCACCGAAACCAGAATGCCCATCAGCAGGGGCTGCAGCTCAGTGGCCCACATGATCACGCTGCCCACCGCAGAAGCCGCCGCGCCGATGGCAGGGGCAAACAGCACACTCAGACCCGTGCCCACCAGAATGGTGACCGCCGGGGTAACGATGATATCGACTTTGGTCTCTTTGCTGACAAGCTTGCCGCACTCTGCCGAAACAATGGCGATAAAGTATACGGCCAGGGGGCCGCCTGCACCGCCCAGGCTGTTGGCCGCGCTGCCCACAGCGATCAGGCTGAACAGCACCAGCGGCGGGGTGTGCAGGGCGTAACCGATGGAAGCCGCCATGGCAGGCCCGGCCACGCTCTGGGCGAAAGTACCGGCATCCACCAAAAACTGCAGGCCGATCTGCTCGCCCAGCGTTTTAATGATGGTGCCGATCAGTAAACTGGCAAACAGGCCCTGAGCCATAGCGCCCATAGCATCGATGCCGTAGCGATGCGCCGAGAACACAACGTCCTTGCGCTTCAAAAATTCCTTAAGCTTTCCCATACTCTTGCTCCTCTCAGATATCTTTCAGCATTGTACCGCCGAAGTTGTCATGTGTCAAGACACAAATCATGACAATAGTTTTCCACCAAGAGCGGGCAGATTGCGGGCGGTTGTCAAAGATCGGTTTTTGCGGTACAATAATACCAATCTTTTGGCCGGGCGTTTGCCCTGCTGGAATTGGGGGATTTTGTATGGTTGAAACGTTTGATGTCAGCATTACCCCGTACGGGCTGACCCGCCGGACTTTTGTTTACCTGCCGGATGACTGGCAGACTTCCGGCAAAAAATATCCCGTACTCTATATGTTTGACGGCCACAACCTGTTTTTTGACTCCACCGCCACATACGGCACCTGCTGGGGGCTGAAAGAATACTGTGACGCCCACCCCAACTGGATCATTGCCGCACCGGAGTGCAACCACGAGGGCAACAAGCGGCTGGAAGAATACTGTCCCTACCAGTCGGACTGGTTCGGCGGCATTGCAGGCACTGGGCATGAATACATGGAGTGGCTGACCAAAGAGTTCAAGCCAATGATGGACAAGCGCTACCCCACCCTGCCTGGCCGCGCCAACACGGCCATTGGCGGCAGCAGCATGGGCGGCCTGATGAGCCTGTACGCCATCACCGCTTACAACAAAGTGTTTTCCAAAGCAGCGTGCCTGTCGCCCTCGGTGCGGCTGTGCATGCCGGAGCTGCGGCAGGAGATTGCCAACGCCACGATCCACCCCGGCACCCGTGTTTATCTGAGCTGGGGCGAAAAAGAGAGCGATAAGCCCGGTGCTTTGGGCGAATACACCGCCAATGCGCTGGAAGTATGCCGCGCGCTGCTGGGCAAAGGTGCCGCCGTTGACCCCTATATGCAGCCGGACGGCACCCACTGCGAAGCCTGCTGGGCCAAGCAGGTGCCTGCATGCATGGACTTTTTGTTTGGTGGCAAGTATGAGTAAAAAGAAAAAGCGCAGCGCCCCCGCGGCTGCCCCTGCTGAACCGGCCAAAGCGGAACACACCCGGCCGGAAGAACCCGCCGTCAGCACGGCCCGCTGGATGGGTGCTTTGTGCTACCTGAGCATTTTGATTTTGATTCCCGCCTGCACCAAATGGCGGCAGGATGAATTTGTACGGTTCCACCTGAACCAAGGGCTGATGGTGTTGATGCTGGCAACCATCTGTGCCGCGCTTGGGTTTGTTCCGGTGCTGGAGCAGGTTGCGTTGAGCCTGACGCTGCTGGTAGATGTGCTTTCGCTGGTGGGGCTTATCACGGCGCTGCGCCGCCGGGCCGCACCCCTGCCGTTCATTGGCCTGCTGGTCGCGCGGTTCCACCCATTTTAATTCGTATATTTTATTTGTATTTTCCAGATTATATTATTCAGAAGAGCTTTAGTCATATTTGTATATTTGTTTTATATTATTCAAATTGTATTATTTTGTAAAGGAGTGTTTTGTATGAGCAAAGCTGTTATCTTTTTTGCGCCCGGCCTGGAAGAGTGCGAGGGCCTTTTGTGCGTGGATCTGCTGCGCCGTTCCGGTGTGGAAGTAACGATTGCTGCCGTGGGCGGCGAAAAGATCGTCAAATCTGCCCGCAGCATCAGCGTTGTGGCGGATGCTCTGGCCGAAGAGCTGGATTATTCCGCTTTTGATGCCGCCATCCTGCCCGGCGGCATTCCGGGTGTGGACAACCTGAAAGCCGATGCCACGGTGCGCAAGGTCTGCACCGAGTTTGCCGCCGCAGGCAAGGTCGTGGCCGCAATCTGCGCCGCACCGTCTGTGTTGGCGGCGTTCGGCATTTTGCAGGGCAAAAAGGCAACGGTTTACCCCGGCATGGAAGATAAACTGACCGCCGCCGGGGCCGAGTACACCGGCCTGCCCATCACGCTGGACGGCAACATCATTACCGGCGAAGCGCTGGGTGCGGCCATCCCCTTTGCGCTGGCCCTCGCCAGCCGCCTGGCCGGGCAGCAAGCATCCAACGCCGTCAAGCAGGGCATTGTGTACCGGTATTGATTTGAAGTAAAGCGTTGTAAAACACACAAACCCGCCAGCGGGCGGCAGCGTATCTGTGCTGCCCGCTGGCGGGTTATTTTTTGGGTAGTTGCTGTTTACGCAAACGGGGCCTTGTCGTATATCTCATTATGTTATGGCATATCCCAATTTTTCAGCAACCACTTTCCCCAGTGTTGTCTTTCCACTTCCGGACGGACCAATAATCATGATTCCTGTTGACATATTTACTTCCCGCTTTATCTTCTTCTCCGCCCATTCCTCACAATCTTTTCAAAGCCGATATTCATACCATTCCGTATCTATTTTCTTGAACCCAGACGTCCCTGTCCCGATACCACGGCAGGGACACCGCATCATTCCGATAATAGGGAATCAGCCGGATTTGGTTGCCGATGATTCGTTCTGTCATTTTGGGAGTTCTCCGCAGACTTTTATTGATTTTATATTTTACAGTGTCGGTTCTGTTTCCGCCGTCACTGCGTCCCCCAGTTCCTTTGCCTTGCGGCGCAGTTTGCCCCATTCCGGGGTCAAAAAATAACCGAGCATGGCCACCAGGCCCACGGCATAGCTGAGGGAAACGCAGGCCATGGAGGAAGTGCCGTACCCCAGCGCATGCAGGATATACGCCGCCGGGATGCGCACGGCCCACAGGATAAGCAGGTTGACCACCGTGGTATATTTGACCGCGCCGGTACCGTTGACAAAGCTCATCATACAGTTGAACACCGCATAAGTCCAGATAAAGGGCAGCACCCACCAGGTATAGCGCACTGCGGCATCCAGAACCGCCTGGTCGCTGCTGAACAGCCCCAGCAGCGGGCGGCAGAACACAGTAGCCACCAGGCCAATCAGTAATGTAACTACACCGGCAGCGCAGGTGATCTGCACCACGCCCCGCTGCAAACGGCGGTAGTTGCCGGCCCCCAGGTTCTGCCCGGCAAACACCACCGCGGCAGAAGAAAACGAGGTGATGGCAATACCGGCAATGCCGGTCACGCGGCCTGCAATGGAGCACCCGGCCACAAACACCGAGCCCTGCATATTATACACAGCCTGCACCGCCACATGCCCCACCGAGTACAGCGAGTTATTCAGCCCCAGCGGCACACCCACTTTCAGGATGGCCGCCAGCTGCGCCTTATCATAGCCATGGGGCAGCAGGGGAAATTGCAAACCCTCGTAATTGCGGCGGGCGTACAGGATGCTGGCCAGCCAGGAAAGATACAGCGCAATGGTGGTTGCCAGCGCCGCACCGGCCACACCCATGCCCAGCACCGCCACAAAGGCAAGATCCAGCACAATATTGGTCAGGCAGGAGATCAGCAGCAACAGCAAGGTGGACCGGCTGTCCCCCAGCCCGCGCAGAATACCGGCGTTCATGTTATAGCCAAGGTTGCCCAGGGTGCCCAGCGCCGTGATCCGCAGGTAGAGCACCGCATAATCAAAGGCATCTGCCGGGACCTGCATCAGCCGCAGCAGCGCCGGGCCGACAAACATTGCCAGTATCGTGACCGGGATGGCGCACAGATACAAAAACCACACCGCTGTGCGCACCAGCATGCGCAGCCCATCCGCATTGCGGCGGCCCATTTCCTGAGAAACAAGGATGGACGTCCCGTTGCCGATGCCCAAAAACACGCACAGCAGAATTTCCATTGGCTGTGTGGCGGTGCCCACCGCCGCCAGCGCGGCGGAATCACAGAAATTGCCCACCACAAGGGTATCCACCGTGCCGTAAAGCTGCTGCAAGATATTGCCCACACAGATCGGCAGAGCAAACAGTGCCGCCGATTTGATGATGGAGCCGCGGATCATATCAATTTTGCCTGTATGGCTGGCCATGCCGCAAACCACGTTCCTTTCACTTTTCCAGATGTCTTTATGGCAATACCGCATAATTCTAAGTGCCGATACGGTGAGCGAGGTGCGGCAGATGCCAAGCCAAAAGCGCAGATAATACTGGATGCTGCAAAGGTGAGCGCCGCCAGTGGCGGAAACAGCGAACCGAAGCAGGGGCAGCGGTCGCAGAGTGCGAGGGGCTTTTGCCCCCGAAGCACGATGCGGGTACCGCAACCCGACATTATCGAGCATTTTGGCAACGCAGATGCCGTGCCGCAGCCGCCGGAGCGGTGCTTAAGCCGTCAGGCGGGAATTGTGCGGTATTGCCTTATAAAGCTTTCTCTTCGTTCCCACCATTATAAGCAGTTGGCCGTGGGCAGTCCATTTGCAAAATTGAACTGTCCTTGTGGAAAATTCCATTAAAATAAATTGTTTTTTACTGTTCTATACCAAAAGAGCCGCCCTATACCGGGCGGCCCTCAAAAGGCAATATATTTGCCAGTTTTACACCAAAACGTCCTTGATCAGCAGCGAAAGCCCGCCCGTTGCGCTGTGGATGAACTCCACTGCATCGTCGCTGTTGCACAGTTCCGCGGGGATCTTGATCTCAATACCGGATTCGGTCTTAAAGCTGCGGCTTTCCAGCTTTTTGATGCGGGACGGGCTGACCGTGACCCGGTCGTTGCGCTCCACGCCGGAATCCGCCAGCGCCTGCTCAAAAGCGGGCACGGCAAGGGGATACTGCTCCTCCATGCGGGTGCGCACATCCTCCACCGAGATGGTGTTATCCACCGCCTGGTTGCGTACCAGCAGCTCCACGGCGGTTTCGGTGCCGCCGTCAAAGGGCGGCACATCGTCCAGCTGTTCCGGTTCCGGGTAGGCCTGCTGCACGGCGGCCACAGCGGTTTCGCATACGGCTTTCAGCTTGGCCTTTTCCGGCATGGCCTGGGTGCAGGCAAACACTTTTGTGGAAAGGTAAAAGTCTTTTTTATCGTCCAGCGCCACTTTTTTTTCAATCAGGCGAATGGTCAGGTTGGCGCGGTCGATCAGCGCGGCTTCGTCCGCCTTGCTGTTGCCAGGCAGCAGGGTGCGCTGCGGCGCAATGGTGCTGCACTGGCCGTTGCCCATCACGTTGGTTACATGGGTAAAGCCGGGGCGGTAGTTCAGTTTAAGCACCGCATAAAACGGCACACCGTCCGCAGCGCAGTCCACCACGGCCAGGTCACCGGAGGGGATGCCCTGATATTGCAGCAGCTGTTCAAAAATCACACCCGCAATACGGCGCGAAAGGTCAATAAAGTCATCGTTGTGCTGCATCTCCTGCAAAAAGGGGGAATCCGGCAGAAAGCGGCAGTTTTTGCTGTCATCGCTGGCAAATGCCTTTTCAATGCAGACGGAAAAATATTCATAAAGGTCAGCATCCAGCTCCATCGGCCGGTCCGAAAGCACCGGTTCCGATGCGCCGGCATCCAGAATATGTAAAATGACCTGATTGATTTTGACATCCATGGGGGCAGCTCCTTTGGTTTGAATTGGATTATCAGTATAGCATATTTTGCCGAAGTTGGACAGGGCAATTTTTGCCTTCCCGCATAAGGGACCATAGCGGCGGGAATCATGATGGGTAGAAAGAAGGGATGCAGAATGAGTACCCGTATCACCCATCAGGCGGATGGCACCGCCCGCGGCCAAACGCAGCAGAACACCGCCAACAGCATTATTGACCTGCGCAAACAGCCCGCCCGCACACCCAAGCAGGCCGAGCCCGCCAAGCCGGACTGCTGCGGCCAGCCGCCGGTGCCCGCCCGCCAGAAAAACGCGCGGGAATACCTGGCCGGGCGCAGCCCCGGCGTGATGCAACGCCGCCGCCAGCCCCGTGGAGGGCTGGGTGGAGGATGACGAAACGGTGCACCGCCTGGCACATTGGAGGGAGGAAGCGATTTACTGAGTGCAGGGTTTGCGGCAAGGCCCGGCAGCGGGACGATGCAAGCATCGTCCCCTACAAATCATTTGCGGCTTTTATCACAATCGGCAAGGTTTCTCCGCGGCGGGATGAGGGCATCCCGCCCTACAGGGATAAAATACCATTTGGCGTGTATACGAAAAAAGCAGAGCTTTTGACAGCTCTGCTTTTGCATTTTATGGGAATTTCTTATTTTATGCCTTGTTCTTGTTCTTTTCCACGCACAGCCCCCACACCACGGTGATGAACATGGTGATGAGCATATCCGGCAGGGTATTGCCCAGCACAAAGTCAATGTTCATCAAGATGCGGTAGATCACAAAGCCCACCAGCCAGATGATCATGCGGGAAGCGGAAAGCCCCTTGGCGGAAGCATCCGAATGCAGGATAAAAGCATCGGCAATCTGCACGGCGATCATCGGGGCAAACACAGAGCCGATGAGGTACAGGAAATCGGTGATATCATCCATGGGGAAAACAATCGCGCCCACGGTGCCAATAACGGTCACGATCAAAGCGACCTGCTTGCCCTTGAACTTGGGGGCGATGGTCTCGGCAGAGATACCGGCGCTCCAAGCATCCAGGAAGGTGGTGGTGACGGTAGAGAACACCACGATCAGCAGGCCGACCACTCCAAGGCCAGCCTGCAGCAGGATCTGGGCGATATCGCTCTGGCCGGTATAGATGGCAGCGCCCATGCCAATGAGGTACATCCAGCAGGAAACAACGCCGTAAGTAACAGTGCTGGCCAGGGTAGCGGCAAAGGGCTTTTCGGCTTCGCGGGTGTAATCGCTGATGAGCGGCAGCCAGGACAGCGGCATGGCAACGGCCAGCTCCACGGCAGCGCCAAAGCTGAGGGAATCATCCTGCGCGGTCATGATACCGTTGCCGCCAAAGAAGATGACCTTGCACATGACAAGGGTCAGCACGAACAGCAGCACCATAACCACCTGGTTGATGCGGCCCAAGTCGGTCAGGCCGATCAGAATCCAGACCAGGATCAATGCGCCGATAACAAGGCACCACAGCCAGGCACCCACACCGGCAATACCGTTTGCCGCCAGCGCGCCGTCATAAATCATGATGGCTGTCCAGCCGACCAGCTGCAGCACGTTGAGGGCGGCAAACCACAGGCTGCCCTTTTTGCCAAAGCTGAGCTTGGAGGTTTCCATGGCGGAAAGCCCGGTGCGCCCGCCGATGAGACCGGCAAAGAACATCATGGTGCAGCCGATCAGATGGCCCAGCAGGATTGCGGCAAAGCCCTTGGCCATGCCGAGGGGGGCAAAGTAAGTGCCGGTCAGGATCTCAGCAATGGAAACACCAGCGCCGAACCAGATCAAACTGTTTTGGAATACAGAAGTCTTTTTCATGCTTCGGCCTCCTTGCTCCACTCGTTATCCAATGCAAAGGCGTGGTTCATGGGGCCGGAGCCATGGCCCAGGTCCAGCATGGCGGCCAATGCGCCGGAAATATACGCCTTGGCGCGGCGCACAGCGGTTTCCAGATCATAGCCCTTTGCCAGGTTGGAGGCAATGGCGCTGGACAGGGTGCAGCCGGTGCCGTGGGTGTTGGGGTTATCAATGCGCTGGCCGTTGAACCAGGCGGCGCTGCCATCGGTCAGCACCAGCAGGTCGTTGGCATCGTTCAGGTTATGCCCGCCCTTGCACAGCACATTGCAGCCAAATTTCTGGCTGATCTCTTTAGCGGCGTTTTCCATATCGGCAGCCGTCTTAATGCTGTGGCCGCACAGGATCTCCGCTTCGGGGATGTTGGGGGTAATGACTTCCGCCAGGGGCAAAAGCTCAGTTTCCAGCGCGGTAACTGCGTCCGGTTCCAGCAGGGCTGCGCCGGAGGTTGCCACCATCACCGGGTCCACCACGATATGCTTTGCGCCGTACTGCCGCAGCTTTTGGGCGATCACGCGGATCAGCTCCTGAGAGCTGACCATACCGATCTTGACAGCATCCGGGTAGATATCCGTAAACACGGCATCCAGCTGCTGCGCTAAAAATTCCGGCGTTGAATTCAGGATGCCGGTTACCCCAGTGGTATTCTGGGCGGTCAGGGCGGTGATGGCGCTCATGGCAAACACGCCGTTCATCGTCATGGTTTTGATGTCGGCCTGAATTCCGGCGCCGCCGCTGGAGTCACTGCCAGCGATTGTCAATGCTGTTCTCATGTTTTTCCTCCTGTTGCCCGTATCGGGCGTGGTTCAGCATCAGGTAAAAATATCCGCCGTGCAAGGTGGTGCCCCCAATGCACAGCGCACCAACAGCGATAGGATGTATCGAACACCCCAAAGCTGCAAGGTCATAAAATTATAACTGCCCGGCCAGGCGGTACAGTTCCCGGCTGGCAGCGCAGGGGTCGGCCTGGGCAAAAATGGCGCTGACAACGGCCACACCGGCCAGCCCCCTGCCCTGCAGCT
>OBKV01001195.1_pt1 | contig 17398 bp, 11 predicted proteins | sample 1517301 | NCBI WGS metagenome assembly OBKV01 (sample SAMN04571685, study PRJEB22368) | human gut metagenome | biome: human gut; material: stool | host: Homo sapiens | place: Luxembourg | collected 2012-06-29 | reverse complement strand
TCATCCCCAAAGAAGTCCGGCTAGAAGGGACTTTCCGCACTTTCGACGAAACCTGGCGCCAGGAGGCTAAAACCCGTATCCGCCGGATAACCACAGCGATTGCCGAAAGTATGGGAGCCCAACCGGCGATAGAAATAACCGATGGCTATCCCTGCCTCTATAACCAACCGGAAAAAGCAGAGCAAGCGATCGGCATATTAAAAACAGAATTCGGAGAAAAGCAGGTAATCCGGTTGGGCCGGCGCATGACCACAGAAGATTTCGCCCGTTACAGTCAGCTCCTCCCTGCAACATTCATCCGCTTGGGCGTAAGTTCGACTACCCACCCGGCGGGGAAACTGCATACCCCCGAATTTTTCCCGGACCTAGCCGCTCTGGAAACCGGCATCCGTACTTTATGTTCGCTCATTCTTAATAACGATTAACTATGCCCAAATTTCTGATCATCCGTTTTAGCTCGATAGGCGATATCATTCAATGTATGGGAATCATCGACGGTATCCGGGAACATTTTCCCGATGCAGAAATCCATTGGATCGCCCGAAAAGATATGTCTTCTTTCCTGGCCATGGACAAGCGCATCGGTAAAATATGGGCTTTCGATAAAGCACTCGGCCTTAAAGGCCTGTTAAAAATCGCCCGGCAACTCCGGGAGGAGCATTACGATTATATTTATGACGCCCATAGTAATATCCGGTCTAATATCTTAAGACTAAAATTATTACCCTGGTGGAGCAAAGGTCCGCATTTCACCCTGCGTAGCAAAGAACGCTGGAAAAGGTTTTTACTTTTCAATTGGGGTATCAATCGGTTTCCCTGGCCTTTCCGGGGTGTCGTTTCTTACCGGAAACCACTTTTAAAATGGGGGATCGACCGTTTCCCGGATACTTACGACGACTGGTATTTCCCGGAAAATTTCCCGGAAAAGCTGAATTCCCTCTTGTCCCTTCTGCCAACTGGATAAAGAAAAGATGGCCGGTCGAACATTGGAAAAAGCTGATCACCTTACTATCGGAATACCACTTTCTGATCCTGGCGGGTCCGGGCGATACCTTCTGCGAAGAAATCAGGACCGAAGCTCCTGAACGGGTAGAAAACCTGGCAGGTAAAACAACCTTATTGGAATCCTGCTACCTCATTCACCGTTCCCATATCGTCGTCAGTGCCGACACCGGTTTCATGCATGCCGCCGATCTCTTCCGAATCCCGACTCTGGCCCTTATCGGCCCGACCGCTTTCGGTTTTCCCACCGGTCCGACCGCCGAGATATTCGAGACCGCCTTGTCGTGCCGGCCATGTACGAAAGATGGAAGCGGGAAATGTAAAAAAAGTGTTTACCAGCAATGTATGGTAGATATCCGCCCGGAAACCATCGCAACCCGTATCCGGCAACTCCTGCCTATAAAGTGACAGGAGAGGCCGTCCGCATTTTTATCCGCATCCGGGTCTTGCGTTTTTTCAGGGTTTCCAAAGTCAGCCCCATAATCCGGGCCATGGTTTTATTATCCAACTGCATTTCACACATCAGTAATAACAACACATCCTGAGTAGAAAATCCGGCGTATTTATCCAATAAATCCCGGACATATTCTTTTTTATTGTGACTAAAAATCTCGATCAGTTCCCTAAAATACAATTCTTTCTGCTTCTTGACCAGATTCATATACTTGTCATAAAACTCAGGAATTTTCAGATTTATTTTATACTCCAGCATCAGATAACCGACATCCATCGCCGTATTGATATTAGCCAACTGTACCATATCCCGGAGCGGAATCACTACCCTGCCTTTATCCTGAACTTCCTTTTGCCGTTTCCGTTTTTTCTCCATCCAATACCACACTCCGGCCATACTCCCTTCCCCCACGACAAATCCAATCAAAATCCACACCCAAATCATAGACGATACCAATTTGAAATTATGCTCTTACAATATCCAATATAATGAAAAATTCCGTACCGACCCCTACTTCGCTCACAAAACCGATCTCCCCGCCCATACTTTCGATAATCCGTTTACAGATAGCCAACCCCAATCCCATGCCACTGGATTTAGTGGTAAAATTCGGCTGAAAGATTTTCTCCCGAAGATTTTCCGGTATACCTTGCCCATTATCGCGGATACGGATTTCCACTTTCCCCTCTTTTTTACGGACTGTGATCCTGATAACTCCCTGCCGGCCTTCGGGGATACTCTGTTCTGCGTTTTTCAACAGATTGATCAACACCCGCCTCATCTGTTCCCTGTCGGCCAATATCCGGATCCCTTCCTCCACATCACATTCCAATTCTTCTGTATTATTTTTGAAAAGTAACGAGCAGTTGCGTACCAACTCATCTACTTCGAAAGTCTCATTATGTGCCTCGGACATCTTGGCAAAATCAGAGAAAGCAGAAGCAATGGCAGCCATATTATCGATTTGCTCGATCAACATGCCGGAAACGGCTCTGAAACGTTCCTTAAATTTCTCCGTATCTTCCATCTGCAAAGAACGCAGCATAAACTGGATATTCAACTTCATCGGAGTCAGCGGATTTTTAATTTCATGAGCAATCTGCCGCGCCATTTCACGCCAGGCACTCTCTCTTTCCGATTTTGCCAGCTGCACAATACTTTCATCCAGCTTATCCACCATATTGTTGTATTCTTCCACCAAGCGGCCGACTTCATCGGCATGGTTATAAACAATTTTCTCATTTTTCCCTCCGACATGCATTTTCTTCAATTTATCGTTCAGCATCTGCAAAGGCCGGGTAACACGTTCCGCCACCAAACCGGATAAAATAAAAGCCAGGACCATCATCACAATAGCGATATTCACCGTGATGACTACCATAATAATAATATCCAGATTCAGTTCGTCATTTTGAGCGAAATAAGGGATATTCAGTATATAAGATTTTCCATTGTCCAATACCAGCGGCATATAAGCCGACATATAAGTCAGTTCGCCCACTTTCCCGTTTGCGATATAACTGGTCACCCCGAGCTTTTCGATCTGTTTCAAGGCTTCAGGATCGACCAAAGTACCCTCGAATCCATATTCAAAAATTTCCGGGCGCGAAGTAGCTATCAATTTCCCTTGTCTGGAATAAATATTGATATCGATCAGCAGTAATTCGGACATATCGGATAGCCGGCCCGTAACTTCGGGACATTTACGGGCATCCACACAAGGCAAACGCTCTAATTCTTTATTGACATATTTCAGCAATTCGATCGCTTTAGCATTATGCCGCCCTTTAAAACTCACGGTATTCATATAAATACTCAAGGCTGTCAGGATAACAAAAAGGATAAAAATCAAAGATATAATACTGTTTTTTATCCGGGCCCTCAATGTACCTTGCCTGAAATTGATATTCCGGTTGACATTAAAAAACAAACCATAGGAAGAAAGCAATATACAAACGAAGAAAGCATACAACACATTCATGTAATAAAGAGCGAAAGTATTCTCATGCAAACTGATGACCAGGGTACTGTTGTTGTCCACAGGGATCAGCATATGCGAATATTTGTCTTTATTGAACAGGTCGAAATTACGGGCATCTTTACCGAATGCCGATAATTTTTTATAATACACAAAATTTCCCGAAGAAGACACCAACTCCCCGTAGCTATATTTAGCATAGGAGTAAAAATAACCGTCCTCTTTCCCATCGGCAGATTTACGGGACAGGATTTGCGGATACCCTATGCCTTCGTCGTCCTTGACTGCATCGAAACGAAGATAAAGATTTACTTCCCCGAAACGATATCGCCCGATATAAGTGACATATCCATCGAAAACACCGATGGAATAGAAACCGGAGTCGTCGATCCGGTGCCCGTTTTTACGTATAATCCATTCGAAATACTCCCGGCATCCCCATTGTTCGCGGGTATCGGTCAGCCAAAGACTGTCACCGGCACGGCAAAAAGTGATTTCGCAAGAATAATTATATCCTCTCAAATCCAATAGCTCTCCACTCAACAAAGCTTCCGCTTCCTGTTCCTCACCAACCTCGATCCATCCTTTCAGTTCCTCCGAACCGCGTATGACCCGATCGATCTCCACCAACCGCTTTTCGAAATTATAATCCCTTTCTTCTATCAGCTCGGTGGCATAGTTCATACGCTGGCGTTGCTCTTTATAGCTTTCATATTTTTTAGTCACCATCACCACGTAGATGGATAATAAAAATATGACAAGGATATAAATACTTCTTTGTATATCCCGCTTCAATAAATACCTGTTAACAGCCAGTAAAACCGTAACGATCCAGATAAAAAAACAATCCCAGAAGTTCGTATATAAACTGAACATATAACTGACCAGACTCAACAGAACACACATGTAAGTGACGACTTTAATCACCGTTATGAACGACATCATGTGCCAGAAAACAGAAACAGCACCATAGATAGTGATCACGATCACCAATCCTCCCATAATAATCGCGACAAACGAAAGAATAGAAGAGAGCCCCACAGGTACCAACTGCGCGATATTCAAATGAATATCCATATTTTCCACCACCAGATCGATGGAAAAATTGAAGAAATCGACATATAGAAAAATCAGAAAAATAATCCCACCAGTGAAAAGGTAACGATAATGCAACAGTTTCTCATCCTGGTAATTAATCCGGATATTCGACAAAGTGATATAACAAACCTGAAAAATACAGAAGGTAGTCAATAATAAATCACCGATAGAAGTAATAAATATTTTTTTAGAAAAAGTCTCATCGAAAATCGGCAGACGATAAATAGTAGGAGGCAGACGAAAGGCTTGCATAAAATAGCGCAAACCGGCCAGAAATAATATAAATCCGGCAAAATAAAGGAGTTGTCTTTTCCAGCAATCCGTATGTTTCAATACCAGATCATACACATAAAACAAACTCAGGAAAAACAGCAGATAGAAAGAAAGCAACAGATAATTGGAAGCCCGTTCTTTGTAATGATCGCCATAAACGATAAAAAACAAGCCCATACCGTCCTTATCGGTGATCAAATGTCCCTGTTCAACGGTGACTGTAGAGATTTCTACCTGCCCGATATTCTCTTCACTAATATTCAGAAACTTTCCGAAATTGTTTTTGATGTATTTACCGGTATAGGGATAGTCGTCTTTGATCCGCAATAAGGCATAATAATCGATATCTTTATATCTTTTCCTCCGGATTTCGTAATAGGTATTTCCGATCTTCGTAAAATTTCTCCCACTGGTCAGCAATTCGGATAAATGCCGATCTCCGATAATTTCGTTCGTCCAAAAGAAAACCCTGCCCTCCCGAATCCCGACAAAGATAAGATCCTCCTCCCATTCCTCGGAGTCGATATCTACGCTGTCTCTAAAAGTCGCCAATAAATGATCCGCTTTGCGTTCCTGTTCATGCAAACGGCTTTCGAAGCGTTCCTGCCGATAGAAAAGATATTCCGTCAGCGCTGTCGCCATCAGCAACAACACAGCACCAAACAAAACGATAAACGCCTTCCGCTTCATATGCTCATTTATTCTACTTCCCGGTTTTATTCATGATGATAAGGCTCTCCCTTCATAATGGTCATCGCCCGATAAATCTGCTCGGCAAAAATCATCCGGACCATCTGATGCGAGAAAGTCATTTTCGATAAAGACAACAGCTCATCAGCCTTTCGGTAGACCGCTTCCGAAAAACCATAAGGTCCTCCGATCACAAAAACCAACCGCTTTATCCCATTCAGCATCTTTTGTGCCAAAAAAGCAGAAAATTCGCCGGAACCGTACTGTTTTCCCCGTTCATCCAGCAAAATCACATAATCGGTCGGCAAGAATTGTTCCAATAGCAACAAACCTTCTTTCTCCTTTTGCAATGCCTCACTCATATGTTTGGTATTCTTGACATCCGGCAAGACTTTCATCTCATACCCCACATATTTCCTCAACCGTTTTTCGTATTCTTCAATTCCCGCCCGAATATAATCCGCATCTGTTTTCCCAAATAACCAGCAAACAAATTTTCATAGTTCTCTAAATCTACCCGATAAAACATTCACCCCACCGACCAGGCCATTTCCATCCAACGAAAATAACATTTTTTTCCTACATCTTTTGTATAAAACAGAAATTTATCCCTATATTTGCACCCGTCAAAAGATTCGCGGTTTTTTGGTGCATGAAAAATGCAGGTCCCATAGCTCAGTTGGTTAGAGCACCTGACTCATAATCAGGGAGTCCTTGGTTCAAGCCCAAGTGGGACCACACAAAAGGTTTACACGTTGAGTGTAAATCTTTTGTGTTTTTAAGTACTTGCCGATTTCCGTCTTATGCTGGTGCGGATGTTGCCCTTTTCCGCATGATGGGAGATACTTCCCGGAACGCGTTGATCTTCCTTGCCCAAAGTATGCAACCCAAAGAGCAAGTAGCGCATGCCATAAAGACAATACCCGTCGTGACCATCGTATCGCCCAATCCGACTAAAGGGGATACCAGTCCTCCGAACCCAAAGCCGACTGCACCCAATAAAGCCGAAGCTGCGCCGGCATGTTCACGTTCACATTCCATAGCCAAGGCGATAGTCGAGGTGAAAGAAAAGCCCATCATGAAAAGTAGGGTGATTAGCAATCCCTCGTAAATCCAGAAATTGCAATTTAGGATCATGGCTATACATACGATAATGGAAAGGGCGAGCATGCCTATGCTACTGGCGAGTGTGCTGTTTTCCGGCTGGCGGAATCTGACGGATAAGCCGGCAGCTAACCCGATCGCAACCGCATTGGCTGCAAAGCAGATACTGAACCCGAAAGCGGAAAATCCGTAATGTTCCTGCACAATGAAAGGAGAAGAGGCAATGTAGGCGAACAGCACACCTTGTGCAAATCCGAATTGAAGGACGTAAGCCATATAGCGCCGGTTTCGTAATATCTGGGCAAAACTGGCAAACATGCTATGCCACTTTGTTGCCTTGCGCTGTTCTTCTGGCAGCGATTCTCGGAATAGCCGGCATCCCAATAGCAGGATAATTCCTAATGCCAGTAATACCCAGAAGATCCCTTTCCTGTCAATCCCTTCTGTTAAGCCTCCTCCGATGATCGGAGCAGCTACAGGAGCGACTCCGTTGATTGCTCCGATTATCGCAAGTGTCTTTGCCAACTCTTTACCGGTGAACATATCTGTCGCGACGGAACGGGAGATTACGATACCGCCGGCACCCGCAATCCCTTGTAGCAAGCGCAGTATTACAAATATCTCGATAGTGGGAGCAAAGATGCAACCTATCGTGGAAATGATAAAAAGATACATGGCTGCCAACAATGGAGAGCGACGCCCATACTTATCACTTAGCGGGCCGAAAAAGATTTGTCCTGCCGCCAGTCCGATCATACTGGCTGTCAAACCTAATTGTACCAATGAAGGTGTTGTCTTGAAATATTCTCCCATCGAAGGCAGGCTAGGGAGATACATGTCTGTGACAAAAGGCCCGAATGCCGTCAACATCCCTAACAGGGTAAGGAGAAAAAACTTGGAGTTTCCATTCTTACTTTGTATGTCAATCATCTTTTTTCTTTTTTATCTGATAAAACATGCAAAAGTACATTCAAACGAGCAAGTACGATTGTTTAAAATATCCGTTTCTTTGGTTATTATCGGTAGCTTTTCAATATCGGATTTCTACTTCTTCACCTTTCCATCTGTCACAGAATACGAAAACGGGGAAATTGTTTTTATTATACTTATATGTGTAAGTGACGGATGAACGCTTCCCTTCGCTGTTTTCGGATGTGATCTTCGTTATATTATGGCGATGATTTAACAACTGGATATTTTCAAAGTCATAGGAGTAGGCATGGCTATAGTACCACCAACCTAAGAACCGCATGGGTAATTCCAAGTGGCTGATACTGCCGGATGCATTGTCGTATTCATACGTGTATTTTACCAGTAGGTTGGATTCTTTGTCGTATACTTCTTGGTTGAGCAGTTGCCGGGTGGCAGGATCGAAGGTCAGGAGGGCATACCGGTCGCCCTCCTCGATCTGTTTTTCTTGGTTCGCCCCTTGTTGGAAAATGCCGGTGAAGGTTACTCTGACGGGCAAGCCGTTTGTATCGAGTGTCACCTCTTCTCGGTAATCTATGTCCATTGACGGTTCACCTCCACGGCTGACTTCGTAGGTTTTGTCCCCGATTTTGTTAAAATGTACCCAGGCATGTCCGTCAGCCATATCTTTGGGAGGCGTGTAGAATATGCCGGATAATTCCCCTTCCTTATAACTGAAATGAGTCGCTTGCCCATCCGGATATTGGATCCCGGCAAACTGGTTGCCAGAGTAAATGAATGAAGCGGTAACTAGCCCGTTTGAAAGAAGGACACTGGGCCGCCCGTCTATGCCTGTTAGCTTGATGTCGTCATTATCGCTGCAGGAAGATTGGCACAATCCGCCCATCAATAAGACGGCGGATAGAATAGTCGAAAGTAACTTGTTCATAATAATATCTGGTGTTTGTTTCTAATATGATGAATGGAGAGGAAAAAGGGTGCAGCATTTTCTTTGCGGATGTTTATAATTTGCTATTTTTGTAAAATGCTATAACCATCCGGTGGCTCGGATATAAAAAAGTAAAAAATGGAAAAAGCGAATGTTACTTTGTACACGGTCATCGGAGATTCTAACCGTATCGTGGAAGCAATCCGGGAACGTTTTGAAGAGATGACCAAAGAATTTGTTTGTGAAGACGAAACGATCGACTTGACTTTGCCGGATGGAACACATGTCATCTTCTCGATCAAGCACCGGATGAGTAAGCCGGACTTTATTGCTTCCCATATATCTGGTATGGCCAATTATTTCTCGCAGGTGAAGACGCCATTGGTTGGACTAAAAGAAAATGTCTTGCTCCAGATACGTGTGTTCAACTGTGTGACTGGGATCACTTTCGATCTGAACGACAATGAAGACCGGACGAACTATATCTTGAACCGTTTATTCGAGATTGCCGGAGACGTGAACGGTTTTCTGCTCTATCCGAGCATGCAGATCTTTACCGGTGAAGGGAAGCTCCTCTTCTCTGTCAAAGGCGAAAGTCAGTTGACCGAATTTATCCCGGTCGGGAATGCCGATTTATTGGACGGGAACTACCAGGAAGAAGCTCAGGCTGATGTGGAAAGACGTTTGCGTTCGATTGCGTTGCTCGAAGAGAAACATGTTCCTTATATGGAATATTTGCGTAGTGAAGCATTGGAAAGTGAAGCCCGTTTGAGAAGCCGGAAGGAGATGGTGCAACGTGCCGCCGCGTTGTTTGCCGTTGCTGTCTATTCGGAAGTCATGCTTTCGGGAGGTTCGGGACGGGAAGAAGCCTTGTTCTATTTTAATAAGATGGAACAGTTGTACGAGGTGGAATCTTACCTGTCACCGGCCGAAGCCGCTTATATCGATAACCCTGATCCGGAAGAACAGGAATGTATTCTGTTTGGATGGCGCTATGAATGTGCAGGTGTTTTGCTTTGGGCGGCAGGTGTTGTGGATGATTTGCCTTATCCGTCTGAGATTATTGATGTCCCTGTTTTGGCTGCTATTTTCTGGCAACATAAAGGTATCGGTGGATTGCTTTCGAAAGGTTTCTCCCGTTCGCAGTCCGAAATATTGGATGCTGCCGATATTACACTTCGGTATGATTGGGCTTGTGTGGAAGCACGAGTTCATGGAAAAGAAGCTCCTGCTTCGCTGAATGGGGACGTTGTCATGGAACGGCATTATGCTTTTAATTGGATTATCGGAGCGAATGGCGGTGCAGACTGGGATGATATCCAACCGAATACATGATGCTAAGTTTCGGAGGTGTTTATTATGGGAAAGATGAAGTAATAAATAGAAAAGCAGAATAAATTCGTATATTTGTGTTTGATTAGATTATAATGAACAGAAATGTAAAGGATGTTGAGAGCTTCTGCAGATAGAAAAGACTTAAAAGATTTCGAACAGTTATTCCATCAATTACAACCCCGGCTTTATGCTTATTGTTGTAAATATATTGAAGATAACGAGCTTGCTAGGGATATTGTGCAGGAGTGTTTCATCAATTTGTGGGAAAATTATGAGAATGTACAAATTTCTTATGAGTTTTATTTATTTAAGGCTGTACATAATCGCTGTCTATCCTATTTCCGCTCAGAACGTATTCATTCGGAATATGCGAGTTCTGTAAAGATAAGGATCAAAGAACTTGAAATACACCCTGAATTACCTTATCCCCTGACTGAACTTTATGTAAAAGAGGTCAATACTTTACTTAAAGAGAGCGTATCCAAGCTTCCTGAGAAATGTCGTCTGATCTTTATGATGAGCCGCTATCAGAATATGAAAAATCAGGAAATAGCAGAAACTCTGGGTATTAGTGTTCGTACAGTAGATGCTCAGATATATAATGCCTTGAAAATATTAAAGATAAAGTTGAAAGATTATTTACCGGTACTGATGTTGCTGTTCCCTCATTTCTTTGCAAAATAAAAAAGTATACTTTTGTCTAAGTAGTGATTTCGACTTGTGCGTCATTCTTACAAAGAGCATGAGTTATGGAAGAATCAATCGATATATTAATTGTTTCTTATCTGAAAGGAGAGGCTACCAATGACCAGCAAAAAGAATTATTGGCTTGGCTTGAGTTGAGTGAAGAAAACCGATTCTATTTCCGCTCAATCAAGGATGTTTATGATCTGGGATGGATAGAGTCTGATATACGTGACAGCCAAGTTGATCGACAATGGCATAAATTTCTAGACAAAGTCTTTCCTGTGTATAATACAAATAGTTGGTTGAGAATAGGTCATATATTACTCCGTTATGCTGCCGTTTTTGCCTTCGGTCTTATTTCTATGCAATTGCTTTCTTATTTTATTGGTGATAAGGAAACTTATTCTAAAGTGACTAAAGTAGAAACTGGGGTAGGTGAACGTTCAAAAGTGAGTTTGCCAGATGGTTCGGTTGTTTGGGTGAATGCCTGTAGTTCGATTAGTTATGATGAATCTTTCGGGAAAGAGAATCGTACAATTCGAATGAGGGGAGAAGTTTTTTTTGACGTTGAGAAGGATCCGTCTAAACCATTTCTCGTTCATGCAGAACCTTTTACTTTCCGGGTTACTGGAACTTCTTTTAATGTTTATGCTTTTGATGAAGAAGATGAAATAAGTCTTGCATTGATAGAAGGAACTGTAACTGCCGAAAAAGGTTCTTATATGGAGAAACTTCGTCCAGGAGAAGTATTGGTTTATAATAAAACACAAGCGAAAATTACTCATAAAAAGCTTATCTCCAGTTCATATACAGCTTGGCGTTATGGAGAGATGTTTTTTGATAAAATGACTTTTGAAGATCTGACTCGTCGGTTGGAACGTAATTTCAATGTAAAATTTAAATTTGAGAATCAGAAGATCAAGAAAGAATCTTTTGGAGGTTCATTCCGTAAATATGAATCGCTGGAAACTATTATGAGAGTGATCAGTACAAGTACTCCTGTGAAATACCGGATAGAAAAGGATACTGTGTACATTAAATAATGAGTCGTTAACATTAAATCTGATATGGAGGAATTGCCTATGGTATAGAAGAAAGAGAGAAACAGATAAAAAACCGGGATAAGTGCCACCTTATCCCGGCTCTAATATCAAACAACAAAATTATTGTCTAATATCTAATCGTACAACAAAGATATGAAAAAAGAATATTTAATCAAAGGTGTCAAACTTTTGATACCACAAAAAATATGGCTAAAAATGAAGCTGATAACGGTCTTTTTATTCCTTGTTACATTCTGCTTGCAGGCCAATAATACGTATTCTCAAAATGCAACTGTTAACCTGAATTTAGAGAATGTGTCCTTGACGGACGTTTTCAGAGAAATAGAAAAACAATCGGATTACCGTTTTTTCTTTAATAGTGCGGTCTTGAGTGCAGTGAAGAAACAAAATATTAAAACTGGAGAGAAAAGTATTACTTCTGTCTTGGATCAGCTTTTTGAAGGGACAGATATCGGTTATAAATTGATAGATCATTATATTGTCATAACTTCAAAGAAAGAAGATGTAAGTAACTTATTGGCAAGATCTGATGCTTCTATACAGATCGTGGGATTGGTTACAGATGAGAATGGTGAACCGATATCAGGTGCGAGTGTAAGTTTGAAAGGTTCGACTGTCGGGACAATTACCGATATAGATGGAAAATATACAATCAGTGTGCCGACAACAAAGTCGGTATTGGTCTTTTCTTTTATCGGCTATGTATCTCAGAATATTATAGTGGGTAGTCGCTCTGTTATCAATGTGAAATTAAAAGAAGATAACCAATTGATCGATGAAGTAGTGGTTATTGGTTATGGTTCTGTCAGGAAGAGCGACTTGACAGGTTCTGTTTCTCAAGTTCGTTCTACTATCCTTGAGAACCAAGCTGTTCTTCGCGATCCGGTACAAGGATTGCAGGGGAAGGTCGCAGGTCTGGATATCACAGTCGGTAATAAACCGGGTGATACATCTACGCCCATTATCCGTGGTTATAATTCCTTGAATGCAGGTAACGATCCGTTGATCGTTCTGGATGGGGCTCCCTTTGGAGGGAAGATATCTGATATAAATCCAGCGGAAATCGAAGCGATAGACGTGTTGAAGGATGCTTCTTCAACAGCTATTTATGGTTCAAGAGGCTCTAACGGGGTTATCATCATTACGACAAAAAGGGGAAAAATGGACGGAAAGGTGTCTGTATCCTATGATGGATTTGTCGGTATATCCAAATCGTTTAAAGATTACAATATGATGTCCGGTGATAAATGGGCAAATTATTTGAGAGCTGCCAATCCGGGAAAAACCGATGCAGAATTGTTTGTTGGTGTTACGGATATTCTTGAAAGTCGGAACTTTGTAGATTGGCAAGAAGAAATGTTTTCCGGAACCGGTTTTCAAACAGATAATAATGTTACGGTGAATGTTGGTAAAGACAATATGTCGAATTTGATCGTATTAGGATATAATAAAAACCAGAGTATAATCGACAACATGTCAAGTGAGCGTTTCAGTATGCGTTTGAATGGGGATGTCAGGCTTTTTGATCGGTTGAAATTAGGATATTCAGCTATGTATTCCCACCGTAAGACCGATAACGGGAATAATAGCGTATTTTTAAATGGTACGACTTTGAACCCTGTCACTCGGATATATGATGAAGAAGGAGCTCTACAATACTATCCGAGCCCTTATTGTGAAAGTTTCATGCAGATAAATCCGAAATATTATGTGAGTGATGAATATTTGGAAAATCAATCATTTAGGGATCGTGCTTTCTTTAATTTCTCTGCAGAGTTGGATATCATTGATGGATTGAGTTTCCGTACAAGCTTGACTCCGGACTTCCAGTTTATAGAAGATGGTAATTATAACAGTCCGTATATGAACTTGATGTCATATAATTCATTATCATACAAAAAGACAACGGAAAAATCTTTGACTTTTACGAATATATTGAAGTATGACAAACAGATCGGTATCCATAATCTAAGTGTATCGGCGGTACATGATATGCAAACGTATACTACGGATTATTTGCAATTGACAGGCTCTGATGTCCCTTATTATGGTAAGTGGTACAATGTGAATGAAGCACCGGATATTTTTGAACGTAAATCTTCTTATACCAAATGGTCATTACTCTCATTTATGGGACGTATTAACTATACGTTGAAAGATAAGTATTTACTTACTTTGACTGGACGCTATGATGGTTCATCTCGTTTAGCTAAGGGTAATAAATGGGATTTTTTCCCTTCAGTGGCTTTGGCATGGCGTATTAATTCGGAACCTTTTATGCAGAATGTAGATGTAATATCTAATTTGAAAATGAGATTAAGTTGGGGAAATACTGGCAATACTGCAATAGATAGCTATTCTACCTTGGGAGCATTTTCCAAATATCCGTATGTCATGGGAATAGGAGAAGAATCTGCAATGGGTTATTTGCCGAAAGAACTATCTAATCCAAGTTTAGGCTGGGAACGTACGGAAGAGTATAATGTAGGTTTTGATTTTGGTTTCTTCCGGAATCGTATCGAGGGCACTGTGGATTTATATCGTCGTGATACTCATGATCTGTTGATGAAACGCTTGTTACCGATTACTACCGGATATAATGAAACTTGGCAAAATATTGGAAAAACAAGAAATACTGGTGTGGAAGTTGCCTTGAATACGGTTCCTTTTGTGAATAAAAATTGGGAATGGACAGTCGGCTTGACTTTTGCTTATAATAAAAATGAGATTGTGGAATTATATGATGGTTTGACACAAGATAGAGGTAATAAATGGTTTGTGGGTGAACCTCTTCAAGTCGAACTTCTGTACAAATATGACGGAGTTTGGCAAACGGAAGAGGCTGAAGAAGCTAAAAAATATGGATATGTGCCCGGTAATCCAAAAGTAAAAGATGTCAACCAAAATGGGAAGTACGATCAGGAAGATCAGTTTATTTATAATAAAATTCCGAAGTTTACCGGAGGTCTGAATACGACACTTAAGTATAAGAATTTAGATTTGAACTTGTATTTATATAGTCGTATCGGTTATGGTCAAAAAATAGGATTGTTGACTTATGAGGCGGGGTCTTCACGTATGAACCATCTCGATGTTGATTTCTGGACACAGGATAATCCGTCGAATACATTTCCTAAGCCGGTAGGATCCAATACTCAACCGCTTCTGGAACAGAGCGATTATGCTTATCGTAATTTGTCCTTCCTGCGTTTGAAGAATATCAATCTGGGATATACTTTCCCTGTACAAATGATTGAAAAAATTAAAGCAAATCGTTTGAGAGTTTATTTAGCTGTTGATAATCCATTTGTTTGGACTTTTAACAATTTTGAAGGGCTTGATCCTGAAAATTGTTATGCTTATGATAGCCATAGGCCTTTGACTTCTTTTGTTTTTGGGCTGAATGTTTCATTTTAAAATAGAGTGATGGTATGAAAACATTATATATTTATAGTCTTTTGTTTGTAGCATGTTTGCTACAGTCTTGTTCCTCTTTTCTGGACGAGACGCCTTATAACAAGATTACGGCCGGTAATTTCTATACGACTGCCAAAGAGGCGGAACAGGGAGTAAATGGTTTGTATTCCCGTATGCGGGATTTGTATGGGTCCGGATATATTTTATATATGTGCGAGGCTCCGACTGATATATGGAAAAGTGCCAAATCAATGGATATAGAATTCCAGAATTGGACTATTGATGCGACATCCGGTAACGTAACAAAGCTCTGGACTAATTGCTATGTGACGATTAATCAGGCAAATGCTGTTCTCAAAGCATTGACAAGTAACGATATTCCGGATTTAAGTGAAGAAAAGAAGTTACAATATATCAGTGAAGCTAAATTTATCCGTGCACATCATTATTACCATTTAGTACAGCAATATGGAGATGTCGAATTGAAAACAGAACCTACCGAGGCATTGGTTACGGAGGCTTATAAGACACCCGCAGTTGAAATCTGGAATTTTATTATAGACGAAATGAAATATTGCATAGAAAATCTTCCGGATGATCAGAATGTCTATGGCCGTATTACCAAAGAAGCGGTAAAACATAATTTAGCACGTGTCTATCTGACCGTTAAACGTAATGATGAGGATATTAAAGAAGCAAAACGGTTAGCCGAGGAGGTTATTGTTTCTTCTCATTCTTTGATGAGTTCTCATGAAGAGTTGTGGAATACTGACAATATGCGTAATCCGGAAGTCCTACTTCCTGTTCTTTTTACTACAAATACGGAGTTAAACGGGGAAGGACAGCAACTTCATGTTATGTTTACAGCTTCCTATTCGGATCACTATCCGAAAGTATTGGAACGTGATTTGACTTATGGACGTCCTTGGAGTCGTATTCGTCCTACTTATTATTTGCAGGAATTATATGATGAGACAAAAGATGCCCGTTGGGAAGATTGCTATCGTACTTTCTGGCGTGTAAATAAAGAAGAGGCAACCGATATGATTTTCAGCCCTTATTCGAAAAAAGAGGAAGAGATTGTATGGAGAAAAGGAGATTCTGTCATGATTATACCGAAACATCCTTGGACGAAAGAGCAGGTGAAGGCTGTTTGGCCGGTTTGGGTGTGGATGCCGGATGAGATGAGAGAGGAACTGCAGGATAAGGTTCAATCGGAAACAAATCCGAATGGAGAGTGGCCTTCCAATACGAAATTCCAGAGTGGAACGATGTATACGACTTTGATAAAGCTGCAAGATCCATTACGTCCGAGTGCAAATGAGATGAAAGGAGTCCGTGATATTGTGGTCTTCCGTTTAGGAGAAACTTATTTGCTGGCTGCAGAGGCGTGCCATTTGTTGGGAGACAATAAAAAAGCAGCTGAATATATGAATGTAATTCGTAAGCGTGCGGCTATACCGGGTAAGGAAAAAGAGATGGAGATAACGGCAGACCAGATCAATATTGATTTCATTTTGGATGAAAGAGCGCGTGAGATGGCAGGTGAATTTTGCCGTTGGTATGACTTGAAACGGACAGGAAAATTGTATGAGCGCATGAATAATCCGGACATGAATGAGATTGTAGCCGGTAAATTCCAGAAATATCATGTACTTCGCCCGATTCCGAGAGACCAGTTGGCCCGTATATCAAATCCGGAAGATTTTCCACAGAATGAAGGTTATGGCAATTAATAATAGAAAAATGAAGTACCCAGGCGTTTATGCCTGGATACTTCTCTTTTTAGTGCTGAATATGTATTCTGTTTTCGCATTAGAAAGAAAGAGCGCTTGTGTTAAAATCATTTTTGATACAGATATGTTGACCGACTGTGATGATACGGCAGCTTTGGGAATCCTGCATAAATTGGCCGACGCTGGAGAAACTGAGATATTGGCTACGATGGTAACTTCTTCTTATCCGATGTCTGCACCGGTGGTAGATGTTATAAATACATATTATAATAGGCCGGATATTCCAATCGGGGTTCCGAAAAAAGGTTACGGGGTTTATCGGGATAATTCATCCTTTTTGGATTCGGTTGCGGCTGAATTTCCGCATCGGTTGAAATCTAATTCTGAAGCTCCTGATGCCGTAACTTTATACCGGAAGATTTTGAGTGGGCAGGAAGATTCATCGGTGGTTATTTTGACAGTCGGTTACATGTCTAATCTGGCACTTCTTTTAAAAAGTGCCCCTGATCGTTATTCTGCACTAAACGGAATGGAGCTGATACGAAAGAAAGTGAAAGTTTGGGTTTGTATGGGAGGTAATTTCCCTGTTGATGATGCGTCTGATAATGTGAATTTTACACGTGATCCAGAATCAGCAGTGTATGCAATTACTCATTGGCCTGGAAAAATAGTTTTTGCGGGTAGAGAAATCGGGCATACGAT
>OBKV01001176.1_pt1 | contig 17531 bp, 22 predicted proteins | sample 1517301 | NCBI WGS metagenome assembly OBKV01 (sample SAMN04571685, study PRJEB22368) | human gut metagenome | biome: human gut; material: stool | host: Homo sapiens | place: Luxembourg | collected 2012-06-29 | reverse complement strand
AAATAATTTTGTGTATTCTGAATTTCCTCTTGGAAATAATGAGTGATTTTTAAAAATTAAATTTTATTTAGTTTTGTCTAAATATAAGTTTTATTAATATTTTAAATATTACCCTATATGTATATTATCCCCACCTATTGGGAATAATATATTTTAGGGAAAATATCAAAAGAACTTTATTTTAGGTTTATCCCAATTTGAGGTTCTTTTTTTATCTAAAATATCAATAAATTTGTATTTTAGCAAATTGGAAAGTAGATCCGATAGCTTCCTTGAAGCCATTAAGACCATCAACGCAGAATATAAGTACATTTTGAAGACCTCTATTCTTTAAATCGTTTAATACAGATAGCCAGAATTTACTTGATTCATTAGCCCCAATCCATATCTCTAAAACTTCTTTTTCTCCATCTAAATTGACACCAATAACAACATATGCAGCTTTAATCATTACTTGTTTATCCTCTCTAACTTTATAATGAATTGCATCCATAAATACAAATGAGTATGTTTTTTCTAGAGGTCTACTTTGCCATTCGGCTACCAGCGGTAAGATTTTATTTTTAATATTAGATACAGTTTCAGCACTAATATCCACTCCTTAAAGTTCTTTTACTTGTTCGGAAATATCACGAGTTGTCATTCCAGTTGCATATAGACCTAATATTTTTTCATCTATTCCATTAACTGATCTTTGATGTTTAGGAATAATTCTAGGTTCAAATTCACCATTTCTGTCTTTTGGTATATCTATTTCAACTGGTCTTAATTCTGTTTTTAATGTTTTCTTTGAATAGCCATTTCTACTATTATCAATGGATTTACTAATAGAATCGTACTTTTCATAACCTAATGCTTCATCCATTTCAGCTTCTAATGATTCTTGAATCACATCTTTAAACATATCTTTTAGATCATTTAAAATTTCATTTGGACTAGTAAAGTTTTGATCCTTAATATATTTTCTTAATAATTCTTTCGACATATTTGACATATAAAAAACTCCTTCTTGTAATAATTGTTTATCTCAACTATTTCTAAAAAGGAGTTGATTTTATTCAGTTTACACAAAGTTTTTTACAGAGCCAAAAAGCTGTACAATGATAGCTTTTTTCTTATTTACACTTCTATAAATCATATAATACAAATTTAGTAAAAACCTCATTTATTTGTGATACGGTTCTCCGTAACTACTTTAAATGAAGTTTTGCCACTTTATTCTTTTATCTATTATATATAATTATGCTATAATTCCCACGCTACAGTTTATTTTAATAGATCATTTATTATTGAAGCTAATTTCTCAGGTTCATATGTTGGGGCAAATCTCGAAGTAATATTACCATTTTTATCCACTAAAAATTTAGTAAAATTCCATTTTATATCTTCTCCATCAGTTTTAAACCCTAGATCTTCAAGCTTTCCGTATAATAACTTTGATTCTTCATCATCTTCTGCTTGTGGTGCTTCTGATTTTAAAAACTTATATAAGTCTGAAGCATTTTCTCCATTTACTTCAATTTTAGCAAAAGTTTCAAAAGTTGTTCCATATGTTAATTTGCAAAAACTTGATAACTCAGCATCACTTCCTGGTGCTTGTTGGAAAAATTGATTACATGGAAAATCTAATATTTCAAAACCTTTATCTTTATATTCATCATAAATCTTTTGTAACCCTTCATATTGTGGTGTAAATCCACATCCACTTGCTGTATTTACTATTAAAAGAACCTTTCCTTTATATTTTTCTAAAAGTATTTCTTCTCCATTTGTCTTTTTTACTTTAAAATCATATATCATAATTTTTTCTCCTTCTTATAAATGTTTTTCAATATTTTCTTTAATCACCTGTTTAGGTGAAAATCCTATTAATCTTTGAACTTCTTGACCTTTTTTTAATAATACTAATGCAGGAATATTAGATATATTATATTGTTCTGCAATATCCATACTGTTATCAACGTTAACCTTTATTATGTTAATTTTATCTTCAAATTCAGCTTGTAACTCATCCAATATTGGTGAAATCATTTTGCAAGGTCCACACCATTCTGCAAAAAAATCCACTAAAACTATATCTTTTTCAATTTCACTTTTAAATTCATTACTATTAACTACTTTCATCATAAATTATACCTCTTTATTTTTTCTTTTTATTTGCTCTATATAAGACACAGCTGATAATGCTGCTATATTTCCTTCTCCTGCTGCCTTAATATATTGATATGGAGTACCAACTATATCTCCTGCAGCATAACAACCTTCAATATTTGTTTTCATTGTTCTATCAACTTCTACATGATTGTTTTCAATTTTTAAACCTGGAACTAATTGTCCTGGTGATATACTATCTCTTAAAATAAATACCCCATCTGTTTCAATTTCACTATTTTTAAGAATAAGTTTTTTAACTGAACTATCTCCTACTATTTCCACTGGAATATCCTTTATTATTTCAATAGATGAATCAACTTCTGTTTCTTGCTTATACATTGGCACATAATATACTTTTGATGCTATTGTTCCTATAAAATTTGCTTCAGCTTCTTCATGCTTATTATAAGCAATTATTGTTACGACTTTATCTTTATATAAAGGAGCATCACATGTTGCACAATATCCTACCCCTTTACCTAAAAACTCTTCTTCCCCCTTAAATGGCTTACCAAAATTAACTCCTGTAGCTAATATTATTGAAGTAGCTTCATACATTTTGTCATTTACCATAAAAGTAAAATAATCTCCCATAGCATAAATGTTATTCACTTTTTCTTCTGTTATTTCAATATCCATTGCTTTTAAATGATTAGCAAATTCATCTCTTATTTCTACTCCACTTTTTCCATAAAAACCTAAATAATTATTTATCTTATGAGCCTTTACAAGTTTTGTACTTATTTCCTTACTTCCAAAAATAATAAATCTTTTATTTCTTATCTTTGCATTTAATGCTGCTGATATTCCAGCTGGTCCACTTCCTATTATTGCAATGTCATATCTTTCATTCATTTTATCATTACCACCTATAATTATTTTAATAAATTTTTAATATCCTCTTCAATTTTTAATGGCTTTACTGTAGGTGCATATCTTTTAACTACATTTCCTTCTGAATCAATAAGAAATTTTGTAAAATTCCATTTAATTTCTTTACTCAATAAACCTTTTTTCTCATTTTTTAAGAACTTATATAATGGATGTGAATTTTCTCCATTTACCTCAATCTTTTGGAACATATTAAATGTAACTCCATAGTTTAAAGAGCAGAACTCTTGTATTTCTTCATTGCTTCCTTTATCTTGATGTGCAAACTGATTGCAAGGGAATCCTAAAATTTCTAGACCTTCTTCTTTATATTTCTTATTTAATTGTTCTAATTCAGTAAATTGTGGTGTTAACCCACATTTACTTGCTGTATTAACTACTAATACAACTTTACCTTTAAATGCTTCCATCTTAACTTCTTGCCCATTCATTTTTTTTGCTGAAAAATCATAAAATTTCATATTTTATCCCCTTTTAATTTTATCAAATTTAATTTTATTCAATTAATTATTCTAAATTTATAGAATTTGCTACATACACATTTAATTAAAAGATCAATTCTAATTAAATCTATATTTCAACAAATTCTTACTTAAATGTTGCTAATAAATTATCTAACAATCTCTTTAGCTCAACAACATTTTCTATGTTCTTGCCAAACTTACAATACATTTTCTCTGGAACCTCAATGATTTCCTCCTTCATTTTTCTTCCTTTTTCAGTAACCTCCACAATAACTACTCTATCATCATCCTTATCTCTATATTTATCTATTAATTCCATTGAAAGTAGCTTTTTTAATACAGGAGTAAGAGTTCCTGAATCTAAATGTAGTTTTTGCCCCATTTCCTTTACCGTTATCTTTTCATACTCCCATACAACTAACATAGCAATATATTGAGTGTATGTAAGTCCATATTTATCTAACTGTGGTTTATAAGTTTTTATTACTTCTCTTGAGGCTGCATATAATGAAAAACATAACTGATTATCTAATTTCATTTTCTCATATTTACCCATTATAATTCCCCTTTTTTAAATTTTTTCAAATTTAATTTTATTCAATTAATCTTGCTATTATATTATTACTATTCACCACTTTTGTCAAGTGTAAATTAATATAAATATATTTTTTAACTCTTTATTATTGCTTATGGTAGTATATTTTCAATTACAAAAATAGCTTTAGGCAAGTTATACCAATACCTAAAGCTATAAACCTCACTTACTTATGATACGGTTCTCCGTATCAGTATTAAGTGAGGTTTATTTTTTTAATAATTTTCAAAATTCTTTCAATCATATATTAATGCTAATCTTCTTAAACTCGTCTCTACAGTTATCTCTCCATTATCCTTTATTTGCTTTATTTCATCTAGTAGATACTCTTTAATTTTTTTCAAAACCTATAGTATCAAAATTATAAGCTACTAACGAATATTCTTTATATTTAGTAAAGTTTTCATTTTTTATTTCCTCTAGACTACTATATTATGATTTATACTGTAAAGCTTCAATCTGTGTAATTAAATTAGCTTGCTTTTTCAATCTTTCTCTTAACTTAGTTTTTTCTTTTATTAGCTCTATTAATTCTAGTTCTGTTACATCAAGACTTCTTGGAATGTATGTTTCATCACCTCTTCTAGTGGCCTTGTAGACACAGAACCTTACTTCATATCTCTTTAGCTCCTTGATATAAATTTTCTCTATTGAGTATTTTAATTATATTAGTATATTCTGGTATTAAACCTGTAATTTATCTTGTTTCATTATTTCGATATCTACGATATTTTCTGCTATAACTACATATCCACCTAAATCTTGCTCTACATCCCTAATACCATAATTTTTCTCTAGTATATTAACAGTATCATGTATACTTTTAATAACTTCAATTTTATACTTTTTTAATTGTTTTAATTGTTCTTTCAAATAAATTTTTCCATTTTAAACTCCTCTTCTCAAAAAAGTGTGCTACACATTGGAAAATATGTAAAAACTCTTATTTTATATATAATATATATTTATAATTAGCTTTAATTCAGATAAAACTATAATTCTATTTTCCAACATACTTCCTTATACTAAATGATTATAATTTTAACAACTCTATACATATCTTTTGTTTTATTTACTAAATATAGTGTTATCGTTATAAATTATCTTTATCGTATATTTAATAGATTTTTTATTTCTACTCACCGTTAAAGAATCTTTTTAGAATCACAAATCTAACATGTATTATTCAAAATATAATAAAATACAACGGAAAAATCTTTGCATTTCAAGACTTTACCATTGTATTTCACCTTGTTTATTATTTTTAATTTTAATTTTTATACTAAATTTGTAGATATATTTTAACTCTTTCTCCTTGAATATCTCTCTAAATAGTTATACTTTTATTTTTTTTAGATAAAACTAATGTTAATATAAATGTAACCACAAAAGCTATTCCAAGCGAGATAAAGAAGTTTACTATATTTTGAGGTCTTATTGTTACAAAACCTATAATCCCTGTTGGCCCTGGAGATACATTTAATACATTTGTAAATACCGAATATGCAGAACCCAAAGCACTACCTATCATAGCAGAATAGAAGGGTGTTTTTAACTTTAAATTAACACCAAACATAGCTGGTTCAGTAATCCCTAATAATGCTGATATACCTGATGTTAATGCTATGCTTCTTAATTTTTTATTTTTTGATGTAATAATTGATGCTAATGACGCTGCACCTTGTGCTACATTGTTACAAGATGCAATTGCTAAGAAAAATGAACCTCCAGTTACTGCTATATTAGCGAATAATTGCATTTCTACTGGAAGTATACTATGATGCATTCCAGTCATTGTAAGAGGTGCATATATAAATCCTAATACTGCTCCTCCAAGGAATCCCAAAGTATTATAAAGCCACATAAGAGCATTTGTTATGATTTCACCAGCGCCTCGCATTATTGGTCCTACTACCATAAATGTTGCAAGTCCTGTAATAAATACTGTAAATAACGGAGTTAATAAGTTATCTAAGAATTCTGGAATTACCTTTCTTAAAAGCTTTTCAATCTTAGCTAAAATATACGAAGATGCAATTACAGGTAATACTGTACCTTGATAACCTACACTTTCTATACTTAATCCAAATATATTCCAAGTTGGAATTGTTCCATCAACAACTGCAGCCCCATAACTATATCCATTTAATAAATCTGGATGAACCATTATCATTCCAATAACTGCTCCTAAATACGGATTTCCTCCAAATAACTTAGTAGCTGAAAATGCTATTAATATTGGTAAAAATACATATGCTGCATTTGCAAAAGTATTTATTAGCCTAGCTAAATCTGCAATTTGAGGATATGCTTCTACTATAGATTTACCTTGAATAAACAAATCTTGCGATGTTAGCACATTATTTATTCCCATTAATAAACCACTAGCAATTAATGCTGGTAATATTGGAACGAATAAATTAGACAATGTCTTAACTAATGCTTGAAGAGGATTCAATTTCTCATCTGCTTTCTTTTTAATCTCCTCTTTGCTAGATTCTGTTATTCCTGCTAAAGCAATTATTTCTTTATATACTTCATCAACAGTTCCACTACCAATTATTATCTGAAATTGACCTGAATTTGAAAAATAACCTTTTACTATTTCAACATCTGATAACCTATCTAAATCAACTATACTTTCATCTTTTAAAACTAATCTTAATCTGGTTGCACAGTGAGCTGCACTTACAATATTATCCTTTCCACCAATTATGTCTAAAATTTCTTTTGAGCTAGTTTTTATTTTTTGCTCTGTAGCCATATTTTTCTCTCCACCTTTCTCAAAAATCGTTTTCATTAATTATATAAATTTATTTTATAGATTGGCTTTGATAATAAATCTTTAATTGATGTATTATCAATAGCCGCTCCAAAATTATTTTTTAAACTTATAAACTATTGTTTCATATGGTCTTAAACTTATAACATTGCTAAACTTTGCACTATCAGTATAATTTGTTAATAAAGTTTCATAGGAATACTCACTATATTCATTTGGTAATTCAATTTCTATATTATTACTATAGAAATTGCATATTACTAAAAGTTCTATATTTTTATACTTCCTTATATATGCAAATACCTCTTTATGATTATCTAAAATCAATTCAAAAGTCCCATATTTAATTACATCATTCTCTCTTCTTAGTTTTATTAGTTTCTTATAATAATTTAATATTGAATTTTCATCATTAATTGAATCTTCTACATTTATATAACGATAATTATCATTTATATGTAACCATGCTTTTCCTTCTGTAAAACCTGCATTTTTTTCTTTGCTCCATTGCATTGGAGTTCTTCCATTATCTCTACTCTTTGCATAAATAGAATTCATAACATCTTGCTCGCTATATCCTAAAGCTCTTCGCGCTTTATAAACATTTAAAGTTTCTATATCATTGTAATCTTTTATAGAATTAAGTCTTATATTAGTCATTCCTATTTCTTCACCTTGATAAATGTAAGGCGTCCCCTTTTGCATATGCAACATAGTAGCTAACATTTTTGCACTTTCAACTCTAAATTTTTTATCATTTCCCCACCTTGAAACCATTCTTGGAAGATCATGATTATTTCCAAATAAACTATTCCAACCTTCTTCGTATAATTCTACTTGCCATTTCTTAAAAGTTTCTTTAAACTTTATGAAATCTAAAGGTGCTAAATCCCATCTACTTTTACCTTCTTGTTTATCTAATGAAATAACTTCAAACTGGAATACCATACTTAATTCTTTTCTATTTGGTGAACTATATAACTTAGCTATTTCTGGTGTTGCTCCCCATGTTTCTCCAACAGTTAATGAGTCATATCCTCCAAAAGTTCTTTTATTCATCTCTTGTAAATATTCATGTAACTTAGGTCCATTTTTAGTTATTAGTTTATCTACATCTTTACCTATTAAATCTATAACATCTAATCTAAATCCACCTACTCCAAGTTCTAACCAAAAATTAATCATTTCATATATTTTTTCTCTTACTAAGGGATTTTCCCAATTTAAGTCTGGTTGTCTCTTATCATGTAAATGGAAATAATATTGACCCGATGCCTCATCATAAGTCCATGCTGGTCCTCCAAAATTTGATTGAAGTTCATTTGGAACACCCCCATCTACTGGGTCTCTCCAAATATAAAAATCTCTATAAGGATTATCCTTTCCTTTTATTGCCTCAATGAACCACTTATGTTTATCAGATGTATGATTAACAACTAAATCCATAAGAATTTTAATATTAAATTCTTTAGCCTTATTAATTAATTCCTTCATATCATCCATTGTTCCAAATTCATCCATTATGTCATAGTAATCGCTTATGTCATAACCATTATCTACATTAGGAGATTTATATACTGGACTAAGCCAAATTACATCTATACCTAAATCTCTTAAATAACCTAACTTTGATATTATTCCTCTCAAATCTCCAATTCCATCATTATTACTATCCATATAACTACGTGGATAAATTTGATATACTATTGAGTCATGCCACCACTTGCGCTCCATAAAATCACCTACCTATTTATAACGTTTTCTTTTATGCTAAAAATATATATTGATTTTCATTTATATCAATCTATAATTGTATTATACATACTATTTTTTTTTTAAACTTGCTCTATTTTATCCTAAAATAACATTATTTTGACTTTTTTAAGGAGGTTTATTTTTATGGCAAATATAAACTTAAAAGAAAAATCCAATCATGGAACTGCTATGTTTCCTTTTCACATATACAGTCACTTAGATTCAATAGGAAATTATTCTGTCCCTTTTCACTGGCACAATGAAATTGAAATTATATATATAGAAAAGGGTGAATTAAAAATTGATATTGATATGGTTACTATAATTGCAAAACCTGGAGATTATTTCTTTATAAATTCAGAACAATTACATCTTATTAATTCAGTAGATAATAAAGCATCTTTACATCATGCTATTGTTTTTTCACCCCAAATATTAAGTAGTTCATATTTCGACTATTGTGAAATAAATTATATTATACCTATATTAAATAATATAATTAGTTTTCCAACATCACTTCCGAAAAACAGTAAAGTTAAAAAAAAAATACTTAAAGAGATTTTAGATATGATAAATATATATAAAACTTCTAATAATGGATGGCAGTTAAATATCAAATCATCTTTATACAAGATAATTTCACTATTAATTTCTGAAGATATGTTATTAAATAAGAAAAATATTAAATCTATAAAAAAAGATTATAAGATAGATTTAATAAAAAAAATACTTAACTATATTCATGAAAATTACAATGATAAAATATATATTGAAGATTTAGCTTTAGAAGCAAATATGAATGTTCAATATTTTTGTAGGTTTTTTAAAAGTGTAATTGGAAAAACACCTGTAGAATATATTAATAGTTATAGAATCGAAAAAGCTACAGAACTTCTGCAAACTGAAACACTCTCAATTTCTAATATTGCATTAAGTGTTGGAATAGATAACTTTAGTTATTTTGTAAAGCAATTCAAAAAGTATAAAAACTGTACACCTTCCCAATACAGAAAATCTTTATAACAATAATATATTTATACTACAAATTAAAAAATCCACTAAAACATTTCTTATATTTTAGTGGATTTTATTGTTGATGCGAATCATAAATAAGCTCTCACCTATATTAATAATCCAATTTCAGTAAAAACCTCATTTATTTATGGTACGGTTCTCCGTATCGGTACTAAGTGAGGTTTCTTTATATTCATCTATTAATTAAACTAGAATTTATAATGCTATTTTTCAATAGCTTTCTGTAAATATACTAAAACTATACTCATCGCAGTTATAAGTTTTGAAAAACGTGTATATGTTGAACTACCTTCTTTAGCATTGTTAAGCCCTGTTGTACTTTTATTTTTGATTGAAGTAATTTGTACAACAGCTTTTTCTAATTCCTCTTTTGAATATTGATTTTCTTGATTCATCAATAAAGCTTTAGAAATGTATAAAGCTTTAATCCTATTTTTAGATAGTGACAAAGAAGGTGAACCTTCCTTTAATTTAGGTTGTACCTTTTCGCAATTAACTATGGATGATTCTATTATTTTTAAGGTGTCTTTAATCTGTTGTTCCGTAAATGAATGCATGACATTAATCTCCTAAATTCTAATTTATCTAATTAATATAAATATTTCTATATAATAAAATTATACTATTTATTACTAATAATCTCAATATTCTGTGTTTATGGGATTTATATTATATTGCAATATCTAAATTTAATGTATTTACTCCTATATTTCTTAACATAAAAGAAGAAGGAGTACCCTTTATAGATACTCCTTCTTCTTTACTTATGTAGTCTACTAACTTATCATTTATATTAATCTTTATTGAATCTATTTCTCTTGCTTCATTTATAGTTATTTCTGATATTATCATATGAAGTAATTTCTTCTGTTGCTCTCTAGTTGCACTTTCTGTTAGAACCTTGCTGAAATTCTCTAGTATGCTCTTTATGAATTCATATGGTATTTCTTCACTTACATCATCCGAAAGTGTAACTAGCAATGGTTCTTTTTCCTCTTGAAGACTTTTAGCTCTCTTGTTTAGCTCATCTTTTCTCTCCTTGAATTCTTCCTTAGATATTAGGTCTTCTTCATATGCTTCGAAAAGTTTAGTTTTCTTTCTATCTATCTTTTCAAGTTCTTTATCTATTCTTTCTAGCTCCTTCTTAGCTGGGTTTATCTTTTTATGTCTTTCTCTATTGATGTTATTTACTATGCTTTCAACCATTTTCTGATTGGAAAGTAGTTCTGAAATCTTATTGAATACATACTCATTAGCTTTATCAACTCTTATAGAATTGCTGTTGCATACTGCTGTACCTTTGTTCTTCCAACTTCCACAAGCATAGTATTGTATTCTTCTCTTTGTTCCATCTTTTAGTGTATTGGTAGTTCTCATTATTACCATTCCTGCTCCACACTTAGGACATTTTAGTATTCCTGTTAGTGGATATTCTCCATCGTATATTCTTGCTGGTTTTCCTTGCTTACTTTCAAGTACAGCTTGTACTTTATCCCATAGCTTTTCATCTATTATTGCTTCATGTATTCCATCTGTTATTATTGGATTTGGATTTATTGCTCTTCTTCTCTTTTCTGACCAGTCCTGTCTAACATTGTATCTTATCTTTCCTATATATACTGGATTAGTTAGAATATCTCTTATAGAACCTACAGAAAAATCATTTCCTTTCTTAGTCTTGTATCCTAACTTATTAAGTTTATTTGTAATTGCCTTATAGCCCTTTCCATTAGAATACTCATTAAATATTAATCTCACAGATTCTGCTTCCTTTTCATTAATTATAAGTTGTGTATCTTTTCTTTTCTTGTTTTCTGTACCTTCAATTGGAACTATGTCATATCCTAAGACCCTATTTCCTCCCCATCTTCCATCTCTGGCACGTGCTAAGCATCCCATTTTTACATTCTGAGAAATAGTATTTCTTTCGAGCTCTGCTACTGCTCCCATCATATGTAATGAGAATTTTCCCATAGGTGTCTCTGTCTCAAATTGCTCTGAATAAGACCTAAATGCTATACCTCTTCTATTTAAAATATCTATAATTTCTAATAGATTTAACATATCTCTCGCAATTCTGCTTATCTTCCACGTTATTACAATATTAAATTTCCCCTCCTGTGCATCTTTTAATAATTCTTGCATAGCTGGTCTACCTTTTATACTCTTTCCGCTTATACCTCTATCAGAATAGCACTTATAAATTTCATAATTCATTTTCTTACACCATTCGGTTAATAGTCTTTCTTGCTCATCTATACTGTAACCCTCTTCAGCTTGTTCCGACGTAGATACCCTGGAATATATTGCCACTAAATTTTTCTTGGCTCTTTTTGAATCATACATGAACCCATCAAACTTCATTATTGTATACCTCCATTATTGCTTAATATTATCTATCAAATTTATAATATATACTTATCATCTTAGTTTATAACGGAAAATATCTTTATATTGTCATTTCAATAACTAGACATTTTCCGTCATTAATTAACTATACAGCTTGTACTTACTTACTCTAATCATTTACCTCTATCTCTCCAGTATTATTAAAATTTTCTACTGTAAATCTAGGGTTAATTATCACCTCTGAGTTATCAAATTCAACTGGTAAATCATCATCTAGACATCCTGTATCAAATATCCATTCAGCAAATCCTATGCTATCTACATAATCTAAAAACTCTTCAATTAATTTAATATAGTTATTAGAATCAAGAATAATTTGACACCTCATTGTCCACCACTCTATTATAAGTCCACGATTAGTTTTAAATATTGCTCTTGGTACTATAGATAACTTTTTAAGTTTATCAACTAATTCTTTTATATTTTCATTAGGTATTTGTATTGATAGTCTAAATAGAAGTTGTTCTCCAGTATACATATGCTTTCCTTCTCCTTTCTCTATCACTTCTTTAGCTATTTTCATTTCTCTTTCTTTCATATTAATTTCTCCTTTTTCTTCTTTTATTGTTATGCTATTATTGTTTTTTACTATGTAACTTACTGCTTTTTAAACTTATCTGTATTATCTATACTCATCATTTTTGATAAGTGATTAATTATTATTTCTGAAAGTAAATCTATTATTTCATTACTTTTATTATTGGAACTCATTACTTTCCTCCTCAGTTGTATATTTTTAATAATGATACTCTTTCATCCAATTTATAAACCATTCACTCTCCATTATTTCTTCCTGTTCTTTTATTGTTATATCTGATTCTATAGCTTCTCTGTATATTGAATTTTCTACATTACTATTTCTTACTTCATTGCTTAAACTCATTTCCTTACACTCCTCTTATGTTTATTTCACTAAGCATTGAGCTAACATAGCACAATGCTTAGTAATTAATACACTTATAAATTTCTCTAATTACCTTTACTCTACTGTTATTATTGCTACAACATTCTCCTCATATTTAACATATTCAACATCCAAAAATGTAATAGAAGTCTTATTACTGAAATCTAACTCATAGATGTCGGTTATTTCCTTAACTATTTCTGCTGAATAAATAACTCCCTTAGATTTTAAAGCTTTTATCTTTATGTAATTATCATTATTAGGTAGTTGTTCACCTATAGCAATTTTATTCACTGCAAACGACATCACTACTCTTTCTGGATTGTTTAATTTTTCCATTACTTCCCGTGATACTATTATCCTTTTTCCAGTTTTAGCATTTACTATTGACATCGCTCCAGCTTCGCCAATAGACTTACTTCTAACTTTACTTTCTGATGGTTTAAATGAGTCTAAATCTACACTTTCTTTAATATCATCATTATATCCTTCAATTAATTCATTATTGTTGCTTACCATTTTATTATCCTCCTTATTTTTAGGTCTTACCTTTGGTGCTGGTCTCCTTCCTCTTAATGTTGCTATACCTGTATTTTTTTCTCTAACTATCTCTGACATTTCTATTCCTCCTTTTAATTTGAGATGACTTAGTAAAACCTAAGTCACCTTATAAATATTAATCGCCAATAAGCTCCTCATATTCATCATCTAATCTAACTTCGTTTACCTCTACCTCTTTTGTATTATTAAAGTTACTTGCTATCTCTGCTCTTCTCTCATTCATCATTTCTATAAAATTCATATCTAACATACTATTTCTTCTCTTTAATTCATCTCTTACTTTTTGATATTGTATAAACTCCTCTGCTTCTTCTAAACTATATACATTGGTTACATTTAAATAGCTCCCATCTCTAGTTGACTCATACTCAAGTTCTATTACAATCTCCTTATCAAACATTTCATAAAAAGGAAAATCTACATGTTCATCTATCTTATGAGCTAATCCTACTGCATTCGCAAACTTATAGAAAAGATACTTATTATATGGTGTTACCATAACGAACTGACTTAAAGAGACTCCATTCTCTAAAAGAATTTCTAAATTTCCACATTCAAAAATATCGCCTTTTTTAGTTTTCTTGAGACCTCTAGAGTTAAAGTCTTTTACATTTCCTTTATATAGTCCTCTTGATAAATTTACTGCTTTACCATTTTTTCTTAAAATAGCCATTTTGCTTTCCTCCTAGCGTTTATAGTGATTATTTTTTATCTCTGTGTTATTTATTATGAACTACTTTAATTCTTATGTAGAGGACATATTTTTCTACAAAAATTGTCCTTTACATAAAAAAAATACACCTTCCATATGGTGTATTCTAATCTTTAATTCTAAAACTCTCCATTTTTAATAGCTTCATCTAATAACTTGGACATTTCTTCAACTGTTGGCAATCCTGCTACTTCTGCAATAAAATCAACTCCTAATGCATCAAAATCATTAATGTCAATTTTCTCTATATTCTTTGTATGTGGATATTTATCTTTCAATGAGTCAATTTTTTCTTGAAGTGTACCATACATTTGAATATTAAAATTTAAATAATTATTAATATCACAAATTTTATTTTTAATATCTTTAAAATAACTTATTTTATTTTCTTTGCTCATTATTGAATTTATATCTACTAAGTTATTATAAAGCTTAGAAATTTCATTTTTTATTTCTTCTACTATCTCTATCTCCTTACTATCTTTAATTTCATCTCTTAACTTATTTATAAATATCTTTTCTTTATTGTTATCTTCCCTTTCATTCATTACATTTAATAACATTTCTATCATTATATCGTAATCTTCTATAGTTGCTTTACCCTTAGCTATTCTATCATTTATATTATCCAACTCTTGATTCTTTATTATATTTTTAATAACTTTGCTAATCTCATTAAAATTTTCTTGTGTTCTGAATTTGCTATCAGAAATATTTGAACTTTTCTTTATTTTTTTTAGTATTCTTTCTACTTTCTTTTTATTTCCCTCAAATAAGGAATCATCTACCTCTAAACCAGTTATTTTTCTAGTTATATCTGTTGGACCTAATAGATTTTTTGAGTTAACCGCCTTTTTACATGTTGTTCTAGCTTTCCTTGTTTTCTTTTTATTCATCTATATATACCTTCCTATTAAATAATAATCATATAATGATTATATAAAAAAATTTTAATTATAATCTATATTTTATATAATTATTAATTTAGTATATATTACTGTTACTTTAACACAATTATAGGATTTACAGTTAATTCATTTATAAGTAGAAAAAAGAGGTTTCCCTCTTTTTTTAATCTAATCTTCTTATTTTGCCATCTGAATATATTCTATAAGCATCATTTAATTCATCTAACTCTATTATGTAAACTCCTACATTATAATATTTTCTTCCCTCTTCATCATATTGTGGTGTCTTATCAACTTCTACTCTAAGTGTATCTAAACCAGTTCTAAGACTATAGTCTTCTGCATACTCAATTGCTTTTTCTACAGTAAACTCATCATCTTGTTTCTTTATCTCTTCTTCCTTTTCACTCTTTTTTTGTTCATAGTATAAATCTCTAGCTTGATTCTCTAACTCCATCATAGTATTCTTATCTTCTTGACTTAGTTTTTGCCAATCTGGAGTCTCCTTACTTAACTCCATAGCTTCCTCATAGCTCCCTTCATCAATTAGCCTTTGCACCTCATCAATTTTTTCTTTAAATTCTTCTCTAGTATTTTTTACATATGATAATTCTTCTTTTAAATTATCTATTTTTTCTCTTGTTGGCTCATAATCTTTATAGCTTTTATCAATTTTATCTAACATTTCTTCTGCCCAGTCTATATTATCATATAAATTAAACTTGTTAGAAACTAACTCATATCCATGAGATATACTCCATAATTTCTTAAACTCTCTATTGTTAGTTTCTCCAGCTTTAGCTCTAAGTACATTTTCAGCTTCACTTATCTCTCCATTATTTAAATACTCTTTAGCCTTATTTGTAATAGCTTTTACTTCATTATTAGATTTACCTATTGCCCCTATTACTATGAAAGCTAATATTGCTACTATTCCTATTATTATCTTATTGCCCCTCTTCAATTTTTGTATCTCCTTCACCCTGTTTAGATTTAAATTTCTGATAAATAAATATCACGGCAGCAATTACTGCTACTACTTTTATTAAAAACCATAAGACTGAAAAGAATCCTAGTATTATTCCAGAAAACCAATTAGTTATAAATGCTCCTACTAAACAACATACTAACCATTCTCCAACCATTGCACCAAATCCTAAATACCATATTTCAAATATGGTATTTATCAATGCAAATATTCCTGTTCCTATTATTATTGTTGCTATTACTGCAATAGCTGTAGTTATTCCTCCCGCATCAAAAATATTCATTATTTTTCTTCTCCTCTCACACTTTTGTTTATTCCATTTTTATTTATTACTTTTTGTAACCAATTACATGTGTATCCTAATTTTCTTGATATCTGCTTTAAGTTCTTTCCATCATAGTGCTTATTTAAATAATCAATTATATATTTATCTGAATATAATCTCATTGGGAATGTTATTTGTTGTCCCTTATAATTTTCATATACTTTTAGAGTTATATCGTGCCCTAAAACTTCAACCATATCTTTATAGATACCTCTGTAATTTTCACTTTTTTTACTCATATATTCTTTTTCCATCATCTCCTTTTTCTTTCACATTAAATATTACCTCCTTTCAAAAGTTTTCATAATATTGAAAAGATAAGTGATTTTTCCTTGTAAAATCACCTATTTAACATAAAAAGAGTTAATGCTTCTTTTATTAGAAACATTAACTCCTTATCAGATTTATAATATATATTTGACTACATCAGTTAAAACAGTTGATTTACTATTTCTTTGTTGTTTTTATTTTGAGTGTTATTATTTATTCTCACTTTCTGAAATCTCTACTTTCTAGTATGTTATTGTTGCCTTCTGATGTATTTCTCTTTATTGGTACATCACATTTTTATCTCTGTCTATTGTTATGATTTTATTATCTATTGTAATTTATTAGACTTTCTTAACTCTATCTATATCAATTGGTATAGTTATTATATCTTCTTCATCAACTTCTTTTGTTGTTATATTCTCTTAATTGTATCTTATATATTTATTAGATTTTCTTCATCTTATTGTATCTATTTCTTATCACTTTATATCTTCTTTATTATTATTAACTTTATTGGATATAATTTTTATTATTTCTTTATGTTATTGAAATTTCTTAATCAACTATTTTTAACTTGTATCTATTCTTAATTATCTTCTTATTGTAATGTTATTATATACTTCTTCCTATCATTTTTATTTATTGTATTTATTCTTATCATTCTTATTATTTATTTTATTTTTTATTGAAATAGATTTTTATTAATCTATTTCAATTCTTATTTTTATTATAAGGCTTTAGCCCCCCTATCCCCCCGTTACTCTTTCCAAGTCCCAAG
>OBKV01001175.1_pt1 | contig 17545 bp, 13 predicted proteins | sample 1517301 | NCBI WGS metagenome assembly OBKV01 (sample SAMN04571685, study PRJEB22368) | human gut metagenome | biome: human gut; material: stool | host: Homo sapiens | place: Luxembourg | collected 2012-06-29 | reverse complement strand
ATATTATCTGTACAAAAAATACCCCCTCTGTGTCTAAAATAAGTTTACCACTTCAAATATGGAGCTGATGGGAGAGGAGTTTCCTCATGTGCGCAAGAGGGTTGCGGATAAAGTGTTGAGGGATAATAAAAAATAATAAATTGGTGGATATTTAATTACCAAGAATATTTATCAGATATACTTGAATTTTTCACAAGAACATAGTACAATATAAACGAACAGTCTTTCTGTAAAATTGCTGACAAAATAGTCATATATAATTAAATTCCCTGTGTACAAACAGCAGTAGAATTTGTTATAATATTAAGGTTAAGAAGTAATTCGGGAGAAAGCTGAGAGTTATGGATGAGTTAAATTTATTTGAAGGAATGAAATATGGGATGAAAAAAAGAACCTTAAAAAGCATAGACTTATTTGCCGGTATAGGTGGAATAAGACTTGGCTTTGAGAATGCATTTGGTGAAGGCATTGAAACAGTTTTTGTAAGTGAATGGGATAAGTATGCTCAAAAAACATATTCCGAAAACTTCAAAGACGATTTTTCTATTGCAGGAGATATTACACAAATTGATGCAAAAGATATACCGGATTTCGATATATGTTTAGCAGGATTTCCTTGCCAAGCATTCAGTCTGGCAGGTGCCAGAAAAGGTTTTGACGATGACTACAAAGGTATGTGCAGAGGTACTCTTTTCCTTGATGTTGCGCGTATTTGTGAAGAACATAAGCCTAAAGTTATTTTCTGTGAAAATGTTAAGGGTTTAGTTATTCACGACAAAGGGCGTACTTTTAAAATCATTACCAAGACTTTTGAAGATTTGGGATATAAAGTATTTTATAAGGTCCTCAACAGTAAGGATTACGGTGTACCGCAAAACAGAGAACGTATATACATCGTTGCATTCCGTAATGATATTCATTCCGATAATTTTACTTTCCCCGAGCCGACAGATACTAATAAGGTTTTATCTGATATTATCGAAGAACAAGAAGTCAGCGTTAAATATTATCTCAGCACCGTTTATCTTGATACATTGCGTAAGCATAAAGCAAGACATGCTGCCAAAGGAAATGGCTTTGGCTATGAAATAAGAGATTTACACGGAATTGCCGGAGCCATAGTTTGTGGTGGTATGGGACGTGAACGCAATTTAATTATTGATAACAGATTGACAAATTTCGTACCGGTAACCAAAATAAAAGGTGAAGTCAACCGTGAAGGTATTCGTAAAATGACACCTAGGGAATGGGCGCGCCTACAGGGATTCCCTGATAATTATAAACTTGCGCTCGCTGACGTTCATTTATATAAACAGTTCGGCAACAGCGTTACTGTCCCGGTTATTACTGCGATTGCCAAACAAATCAAGCTGATATTAGACCAGAATGCTACCAAAATACAATAAAATGTTTTAAGGCGGTGATTTACTAATGGTTAGAGGTAATAAAGGCGAATGGAGCGAACCGTATGTTGCAATAAGATTGCTGGGTGAAGGAAAATTATATCTGGCAGATGCGGACGGCAACAAAAACGAAAATGAATGGATGCAAATACTTGATGTGTTGCGCTATGAAACGTGCAAGCATTTGGTTAAATATCATTACGATGCTAAGGAAACAGAAGTTACTGTTTATATTGAAAACAAAATAGTTGTAAAGATATTGGCTGATGAGTTTTTAAAATACGCAGATATGCTTAGAGGTGAAATTATATCTGGAACAGGACCTTCTTTTTCGGTTTCTGACGAAATAATGGATTTCTTTAAAAGAGTAAAGATTGACAAAAACCATCTTAAAGCAGAATCTATAGAAAAAAGCGATATTTTTTTGAATCTGGTTGATCCAAGAGCTGGAATAACCCGTAAAAAAATCGGTTTTTCTATCAAATCGAAATTTGGACATAATCCTACCTTGTTCAACACCGCAAAAGCCTGCGCTCCTATTTTCAGACTCGAAGGAATGACAGACGAGTTAATGGACGAAGTAAACAGTCTTTTTGATGCCAAAGGCCACGCTGCCGTTCGCGACAGATGTGCGCTTATTTTGCAGCATTGCAAAGTTTCTTTTGTCGGTTATCCTGTGGCGAAAAAAGCAGGATGTGAAGCATTTGCCGAAAATCTTGAATTAGTTAATTCTGAATTGAAAATAGTCATTCCGCACATGCTCTATAATTATTTCTTTTTAGGATTTTCAGAGGTAGACTTAAACAAGGTTGTCGAAAGAGTAATACAAGACAATCCGGCTGGTTTAAAACGTCCTGAAATTAAGTATCCGTATATGGTGAAGAACTTTTTATACGCTGCTTATTGCGGTATGACGGCATCAACCTTATGGGACGGAAAGAGCAATGTTAATGGCGGTTTCATTACTGTTTGCAATAATGGTGATGTACTTGCTCATTACGCTTTGGAATCGGATGCATTTAAAACTTATTTGTACAATAACTGCTATTTAGAGTTTCCGTCTACCAGTCCCAACCATGGTAATTATGGAGTTGTTTATAAAGAATTCAGCAGATATTACTTTAGATTGAACTTCCAGATTCGTTATAAATAAGTTAAGGATGGCGAGTATATTCAATCATGGACAAGCTGACTAAGGAGCAACGCCATAAAAATATGCAGGCCATCCGCAGCAAGGATACAAAAATAGAAATCCTTCTGCGCAAGGCCCTGTGGCACGAAGGCATCCGCTACCGCAAGAATTATAAGGTGTGCAGCTGCCACCCGGATATTGTCATTACCAAGTATAAAATCGCCGTCTTTTGCGACGGGGAGTTTTGGCACGGAAAAAGTTTGGAGCGTTACGACGTAGCGACTAACGTTAAGTTTTGGCACGAGAAAATCAAGCGTAATGTGGAGCGTGACCTTGAAAATACCATCGAACTGCGCGATAACGGCTGGATCGTGCTACGCTTTTGGGAAACGGAAATTAAAAAGTACCTTGCCGACTGTGTGGCAGAGGTGCAGCGCTGCATTTACGCAAGAAGAAGAACAATCGCTATACGGCGAACACGTAACTGACGCGAGAAGAAGAAGTGGCGCTCACGGCGAACGCGCAACTGACGCGAGAAGAAGAAGTGGCGCTGTACGGCGAACATATAAGACTAAAGGCGTTCTACCCAACTGCGGTAGAACGCCTTTTGCTTTAATGTTGTGTGTGCGTATCAGGCTTGCTCAGCTTGCTCTTCCTTCAGCTTCTCTACATCAGCGAGAGATAAATTTGTAAGCTCCGCAATATCCTCGAGAGAATAGCAGCCCTTGGCCAACATGCGCTTAGCAGTAGCGATATTGGCATTTGCTTCACCTTCAGCAAGACCTATTTCCTTGCCTTTGGCAATACCCACAGCTTCGCCCTCACGTCTTTCATCTAACAAACGTGCTTCCATAAGCATAAATTCTCGCCTCACTTTCGTATCGAGTTTCAGATAGCTGATTTCATCATCTATCTGCTTGGTAAAATCAGTAGTTACAATGTGGTTGTTTACATAATCATAAAAGCTCTTGATGTCTTTAGAAATATCGCCATGCGTACCTTTCGTGTTCAACAGCATAGTAGTCGCTTCGTCCGGAAGCTCCAGCTCCAGATTCTCCAGACAACGTTTTTTAAAGGTATAGACATAATTACCTTTTTCAAAGAAATCAAAAACACAGATAAAAATGATAAAGGTCGGTGGCAGCAGGTCATACGGCTGTCCCTTCTGCAGCAAATCAATATCAAGCAGCGCCTGATAATAGCGTGAGCGCTTGGGCAGAACGTAGGTATCCGTATCGAGATTTTTATTGTTTTTCACCTGCATCTCCAGATTATAATGCGTGTTTTTATCGTCCGCTACGATGATATCAAGGCGGATACCGCGGCTGGTGTACTCAGGCTCAAGCGTCTTTTCTGCCTCCAGATAGTTGATATCCGCAATTTCTATCTGCAGCAGCTCCTCCAGCAGATGCTTGCAGATACGCTTGCGCGACATAACCTTCTTGAAAATGAAGTCGCTTTGGATAGTCAGGTTTGCAAATTTTGTTGCCAGGTCTTGCATGGTTTTTCTCCTTTCATTTTAACACAAGTGAATAAAAAAATACATAAGCAGTTATCAAGACGCCTGAAAAACAAAAAAGAGCAGTACCCTGACGATAAAAAATCGTCAGTTCGTACTACTCTTAGAATGTACCATATAAATATAAATGGCCTTGCTTAAGCTTCTGCAGAAAAGGTGCATCTGCAGGATATACTGCTTATTTAATTGTCCGCAGGTAAATGAGCCGGAGGCATAAGCTTACTTGCGGTTTTGAAGAACTTAGTTTAAGTTTACTTGAAATGGAAGGGAATGTCAAGGGAGCAGGGGGCACCTTGCCCGCAGCCCTTTTTTGCATGCGCTATTCCTCTGCCAAAAAATCATCCGTTTGGCAACAAACTTTTCACAAAAAATATGTATCACTATTTGTCAATAGCCCATATTTAGTGTATAATAAAGTAGAGAGTATGTGTGCGGACACAGTATCAAATTCAATTTCTACATTTGTACGGAAGAATGTAAAATAAAAAATGGAGGTGTATTTTTTTTGGGTAAATTTCAACATAAGGTCCAGATTATCCCGCTTGGTGGTTTGGGCGAAATTGGTAAAAATATGACGGTATTCCGTTACGGGGATGACATGATCCTGATTGATGCAGGCCTGATGTTCCCTGAAGACGATATGCTCGGCATTGACTTGGTTATTCCCGATATTACATATTTGGTTGAGAATAAAGATAAAATTAAGGGTATCTTTCTGACACATGGTCACGAGGACCATATCGGTGCGCTGCCCTATGTTATGAAACAAATTGATTGTCCCGTTTATGGTACCGCACTTACTCTGGGTATTTTACAAGGCCGCTTGAAGGAAAACGGTGTGGGCAACGAAACCCTGCACGTAGTAAAACCCGGTGACAAGATTAACACCGGTGCCTTTAAGCTCGATTTCATCCGCGTAAACCACAGCATTCCCGACGCTGTTGCTATCGCGATTACTACTCCTATCGGTGTTATTATCCACACCGGTGACTTCAAAATCGACCACACTCCTGTTGACGGACAGGTTATGGAATTCAATAAATTTGCCGAATACGGCGACCGCGGTGTACTGTGCCTGCTGGCAGACAGCACCAACGCCGAGCGCCCGGGCTTCACTCCCAGCGAAAAAATGGTAGGCCAGACCTTTGACGAGGAGTTCCGCTATGCTAAGCATCGTATTATTGTAGCAACCTTCTCCTCTAACGTACATCGTATCCAACAGGTTATTGATACTGCTGTGAAGTATGACCGTAAGGTAGCAGTTATCGGCCGCAGCATGGTGAATGTTGTAAATATCGCCAAGGAGCTTGGTTACCTGAAGGTTCCCGAGGGCGTGCTGATTGATATTGACGAAACTCATAACTATACGCCGGAAAAGGTTGTTATTATCACCACCGGCAGTCAGGGCGAGCCGATGAGCGCGCTCACTCGTATGGCTATGAATGACCATAAAAAGGTTGATATTATGCCCGGTGATACAGTAATTATTTCTGCTACACCTATTCCGGGCAACGAAAAGCTTGTTTCCCGTACTATCGACCATCTGTACAAGCTGGGTGCGGACGTTATCTATGAAAAGAGCAACGGCGTCCACGTTTCCGGCCACGCCAGCCAGGAGGAAATCAAGATGATGCACAATCTGGTGCGTCCGCGTTTCTTCATGCCTGTGCATGGTGAATACCGTCACCTGGTTAAGCATGCTAATCTGGCGAAATCCCTCGGCATGCCGGCAGACCACATTGTTATCGGTGAAAACGGCAGTGTTATCGAGCTGACCAAGAGCAGCATTACCATTAACGGCAAGGTGCCTGCAGGCAAGGTGCTGGTTGACGGCTTGGGTGTCGGCGACGTAGGCAACATCGTACTGCGCGACCGCCGTCAGCTCTCTCAGGACGGTATCATGATTGTTGTTGTAACCGTCGACAAGGAATCCTGCCATGTAGTTTCCGGTCCGGATATCGTTTCCCGCGGCTTTGTTTATGTGCGCGAGGCCGAGGACCTGATGGATGAAGCACGCGATAAGGTGCAGGCTGCATTGGACCGCTGCGAGGAAAACAATGTTTCCGAATGGTCGGCAATCAAGTCCACTGTCCGTGATTCTCTGGGACGCTTCCTGTTCGAAAGAACCCGCCGCCGTCCGATGATTCTGCCGATTATCATGGAGATTTGATAGTGATTAGTGGATAGTGATTAGTTATTAGTGATTAGTTTTTGGTGAGCGGTTGTCAGAAGTCAGCTGATAAAGGATGACTGCCGGCAGCTGCAAATTTAGGAGTTGTCTTATCTTGCGCAAGGAAAGAAGAAGGAAGCAACAGAATAGAAGCTACTCGCGTCTGGTTGGCATCATATGCCTTCTTTTAGGCCTGCTGTTTACAGCTGCGCTTCTTTTGGCGCCTGAGGATGGTGTACTGCATTATCCTTACCAGGTTGAATTCTATTTACTGGGTAAGGGTATCTTTTTGCTGCCTTTGGCTTTCTTTGCTGCGTCCTTTGCTTTGCTTAAAGGACAATTTGGTGTTTTTAACAAGAGAACATTAATTTTTACTTTGGTGACGCTGTGCCTTACAGGCACAGCTCATCATGTTTTTGTGCCTGTTGGCTCTGAGCTGGAGCCTTCGCTGATAGCGGAGGGCGGCGGTCTTATAGGCGGCCTTTTGCTGAAGCTGCTGCGTTCCTTTGCCGGTGATGTGACTGTTTATATTATTCTTGCCTTAGGCTGGCTGTGGCTGCTGGGCCTGGTGCTGCCGCTGCGCAAATGGTGGGAGCTGTGGCAGGATTACCTGACCTCCGACGAAATTACGCTGGTGCGCCCTGATGACAAGGTGAGGGAGGAGCGCGTGCGTCCCGAGATTGTGCCCAGGACCGTGTTCAAGCGCAAGAGTGCCGCGCCTCAACAGAATGCCGCTCCCGCGGATAATGTTATCAGCAACTATACCAGCCCCGAATTTGATGCCTTCAACGAGGGCGTGCAGAAGAAAAGTGCTTTCAGAAGCATTTTAGGCTTTACCAAAAACAAGAGTGTTTACGAAAAATCACCTTTAAAAGAGGAAATAGAGCGTGACCCGGTGCAGCTGCCCGAATGGGAGGAGTCCAAGCCCGAGGTCATTGTAAGACCGATTATCAATTATGACAATGATTACGAGCCGGACAGCCGCTTTTTGGATGATGCGGAGCCGCCGGCTGCCGAACCCGAGCCGGAGCCGGAGCGTCCTGCTTCCGTAATCCGCAATACCTATCGCGAGGAGCAGGTACCAACGTTTGCAGTGCCTGCCAAGGCAGAGCCGCAGCCTGAGCCTGAACCGGAGAAGCCGGCCGTAACGATTTTTGACAGTGCAGATAAAATTGCCGCAGCGGCGCCTGCTCAGCAGTCCGCAGCATATGAACCTGAAGCGCAGGCCGCAAGCAGCTATCAGCTGCCCCCGCTGGAGATTCTCGATACGCCGAAGGCCAGCGACCCGTCCACCTATCAGAAGGACATCATGGATCAATGTGCGGTGCTGGAGCAGACTTTGGCAGACTTCAAGGTGCGCGCCAGAGTTGTTGCCGTAACACGCGGACCTTCTGTTACCCGCTTTGAGCTGGAGCCTGCGGCAGGCGTGAAGGTAAGCTCGGTGGTGAACCTGGCGGATGATATTGCCCTGCGTCTGGCTGCTCCCGGTGTGCGTATCGAAGCGCCGATTCCCGGCAAATCCGCCATCGGCATCGAAGCGCCGAACACGAAGAACGATCCCGTGTGCTTCCGTGAGGTTGTGGAGACAGGCAGTGTACGCAATGCCAAGGAGCATTTGTGCATCGGTCTGGGCAAGGATATCAGCGGTGATATTATTTCCGCCGACCTTGCGAAAATGCCGCATCTTTTGGTGGCAGGCTCCACAGGCTCCGGCAAATCGGTGTGCATCAATACGATTATCGCCGGTCTTTTGTACCGTGCTACACCGGACGAGGTTAAACTGATTCTTGTCGACCCTAAGGTCGTAGAATTGTCTAATTACAACGGTATTCCGCATCTGCTGACACCGGTTGTCACCGAGCCGAAAAAGGCAGCCAGCGCGCTGCACTGGGCGGTAGCGGAAATGGAGCGCCGTTATAAGGCGTTTGCCGACAGCCGTGTGCGTGACATCAAAACCTATAACGCGCAGGCCGACGAAAAGATGCCCTATATCGTAATTATCATCGACGAGTTGTCAGACCTGATGATGGTAGCCAAGGTTGATGTGGAGGATGCTATCCTGCGCCTGGCACAGAAGGCCCGCGCTGCCGGTATCCATCTGATTTTGGCAACCCAGCGTCCGTCCGTAGATGTTATTACAGGCATCGTCAAGGCGAATATTCCTTCACGTATTGCTTTCGCCGTATCCTCGCAGACAGATTCGCGCACCATTATTGATATGGGCGGTGCCGAAAAGCTGCTGGGCAAGGGCGATATGCTCTTTTACCCCATGGGCTACAACAAGCCTGTGCGTGTGCAGGGTGCCTTCGTCAGCGATGATGAGCTGAATAAAATAGTAGATTTCATTATCAAGCAGTCCATTCCTGTAAATTACAGCGAAGAAGTAACAGAGCAGGAGCTGGAATGTGATAATAAAGGCCATAATGCCGAGGATGCAGGCTCCAATGCGCCTGCAGAGGATGAGCTTTTTGAGGATGCCCTGAGCCTTGTGCTGGATATGGGGCAGGCATCAAGCTCCATGCTGCAGCGACGCTTCCGCATAGGCTATACGCGTGCGGCGCGTCTGGTAGATACTATGGAGGAGCTGGGCATTGTCGGTCAATCCGTAGGCAGCAAGCCACGAGAGGTTATAATGTCGCGTAAGGAAGCAGAGGAACGCTTCCTGCGCCGTGAATAAGCGGAGGTGCAGGCGAAATGGATGATAAGGAAAAGACTGTCGGCGCAATTTTGAAAGAAGCAAGACTGGCCAAGGGTATCTCTCTTGCTGATGCCGAAAAGGCTACCAGTATCCGCAGCCGTTATCTGCAGGCTGTAGAAAATGACGAATATGACAAGACTCCGGGCGAGGTTTTCCTGAAGGGAATAATCCGCAACTACGGTAATTATCTGGGACTGAACGGTCCGGAGCTTGTTAATGAATATAAAGCAAGTGCTGCCGGTATGGCGGCAGAGGCTGTACGCAGCCAGGGTATCCGCGAGGTGGAAAAGGTCCGCCTCAATATACAGCTGAAGGATAAGCGTGATATCGGCAGCGGTACAGGCCGCTTTGAAATGCCGGGCTTGCCGAAGCTGCCAATGAAGCAGTGTCTGGCAGGCTTAGCAGCGGTAGCGGTGCTCACGGCAGGCTATTTTGCTATTCCCGCTACGATTAACTATTTTAAAAATATGCCTAAGGATGAGGCTAAGCAGACTGAGCAGGTTAAGCCCGAAGCTAAAGCACCCGCAGTACTGGACAAGGTTACCGTTGACCTGGAGGCCGAGGGTGACTGCTGGCTGGAGGCAAGTGCCGACGGCAAGGAGCTTTTTGCCGGCATTCTGCATGCTAAGGAAAGCAAGCATTTTGAGGCTAAGGATAAGCTGATTATCAAATACGGCAACATCGGCGTTGTACGCATTAAGGTGAACGGCGAGGCTGTTGACCTGAAGGGCGAGCATGGCGTGGCCGTCAAGACCTATCTGCGCAACGCTCCCGCACAGCCTGCAGCCGCAGCTAAGGCAGAGGAGGCTGCACCGCAGTCCGAGCCTGAAACCAAGGCCGCACCTGCTGCCGCAGTAGAGGAAGCAGCCCCGCAGCCCGCTGCAGCCGCACCTGCGCCGAAGGCAGAGGAACCGAAGCCGCAGGCTGAGGTTAAGCCGGCTGAGCCGCAGCAGCCACAGGCTGCCGGCGAAGCGAAGGCCGATAAGAAGAAATAATAATTTGTTCAGGAGTTTTTAATGAAACAGTTTTTACCGATTTCCGCTCAGGAAATTGCCGAGCGTGGCTGGGAGCAGCTTGACTTTCTGTTTATCAGCGGCGATGCTTATGTAGACCATCCCTCCTTCGGTCCGGCAGTAATCTGCCGTGTGCTGGAGGCGCAGGGCTACAAGGTAGCTATGCTGTGCCAGCCGCGTTGGGATAAAGCAGAATATATGGCAGAGCTGGGCAAGCCGCGACTGGGCGTGCTTATTTCCGGCGGCAACCTTGACTCCATGCTGTGCCGTTATACGGCAGCCAAAAATGAGCGTTCTGTCGACAAATATACCGCAGGCGGTGCGGTGGGACAGCGTCCCGACCATGCTACGGCCGTTTATGCGCAGCTCGTCAAGCAGCTGTGGCCCGATATGCCTGTAATTATCGGCGGTATTGAAGCCAGCCTGCGCCGTTTTGTGCATTTCGACTACTGGGAAAACAAGCTGCTGCCTTCTATTCTGGAGTCTAGCGGTGCGGACCTTTTGGTTTACGGCATGGGCGAAAAGCAGATTATGGAAATTGCCGACTATCTGGCAGGCGGTGCCAGCGCTGAGGATTTGCATTATATCCGCGGTACGGCGTATCTGTCTGACAGTTTGCCCGATGATGAATATGTGGAGCTTCCGGGCTGGAAGGCTATCAAGGACGACCGCAAGGAATTTGCCAGAGCCTTTAAGCTGCAGAGCAAGGAGCAGGACCCGTTTTATGGCAAAATCGTAGTCCAAAAGGGACAGAAGAAATATATCGTACAGAATCCGAACATCTTCCCGCTGACGATGGAGGAGATGGACGCTATCTACGATTTGCCGTATATGCGTCAGTGGCACCCGAGCTACGACGCCAAGGGCGGCGTAGCAGCGCTGGAGGAGGTTCAGTTCAGCCTGGTAAGCAGCAGAGGCTGCTTCGGCAGCTGTTCCTTCTGCGCTATTCATGCGCATCAGGGACGTATCATTCAGGCGCGCAGCCATGAATCTATTCTGCGTGAAGCAAAGATTCTGACGCAGCTTGACGGCTTCAAGGGTTATATCCATGACGTCGGCGGCCCTACGGCCAACTTCCGCCATCCTTCCTGTGCCAAGCAGCTGAAATACGGCGTGTGCAAGGACAGGCAGTGCCTGTTTCCCAAGCCGTGCCCCAATATTGATGCCGACCACAGCGATTATATAGCTCTGCTGCGCAAGCTGCGTGCTTTACCGGGAGTCAAGAAGGTGTTTATCCGCAGCGGTATCCGTTATGATTATCTGCTGGCGGATAAAAAGCAGGAATTTCTGGACGAGCTGTGCCGTTATCACATCAGCGGTCTGCTGAAGGTAGCGCCCGAGCATATCGCGCCGCAGGTTCTGGCGCGTATGGGCAAGCCCGGCAAGGAAGTTTATCTGAAGTTTATGCGCATGTTTACGCAAAAAAATAAAGAAATCGGCCTGCCGCAATATCTGGTGCCGTACTTTATTTCCAGCCATCCGGGCTGCACGCTGAACAATGCCATTGAGCTGGCAGAGTTTTTGCGTGACATCAAGCACAATCCGGAGCAGGTGCAGGACTTTATTCCTACTCCCGGCAGTGCGGCGACGGCGATGTATTATTCCGGCATCGACCCGGAAAGCGGCGAAACCGTATTTGTGGCCCGCAATCCGCATGATAAGGCAATGCAGCGTGCGCTGATGCAGTACCGTACTCCGCGTAACCGCAAGCTGGTGCTGGAGGCGCTGCAGAAGGCAGGACGCATGGACCTCGTGGGCAGCGGACATAAATGCCTGCTGTATACGGAGCAGGAACAGCACGGCGGAGTGCGTGGCGCGAAGCGTGATGCTTCTCGCGGCCCGAAACGTAATGCAACGGGCAGTGGAGCGCGTAATGCAACCCGCAGTGCTACTGGCATTGGAGCGCGTAATGCAACGCGCAGTACCGCTTCAGGCAGTGCCGGTGGAAAAAGGCGTGAGGATAAGCGCCGCAGATAGTAACGGAGGGATGAGATGATCCGTTGTATCTTTTTAGTGCTGATATTGGCCGGAATACTGACGGGAGGCTGCGGTGAGCAGCCTGCTCCTGTACAGAACGCAGGGGCAAAAACCGTTATCCTGTATTCCGAGCTTGATAATAAATTTACTGAAAATCTGGTGGATGCCTTCAACAAGGAGCAGAAGGCTAAGCTGCAGCTGAAGGCTATTTACGAGCTGAAGCCCGGCGGGGAGCTGCCGGACGTTGTGCTGGCCGAGCAGCGCACGCTTGCCGGCCTGAAGCGTCAGGGAAGGCTGAAGCCTGTGGCCTTTGCCGATGGCGACAGACTGCCGCAGAAGTTCCGTGATGCGGATTTAAGCTGGTACGGCGTTTTCTATGATCCGATAGTTTTTCTGGTCAACCAGCAGTACGCCCGTACTGTCGGCCAGGCAAATATCTGCAGCTGGCAGGATTTGGCAGGGAAAGAACAGCTGCGCATTGCTCTGGAAAATTTATCCGACAGCAACAGCACGCAAAACTTTCTGGCAGGTCTGGCAGACCGCTTCGGCGAGGATGAATCGCTGGAGTATTTAGGCAATATCAACCGCTTTATCGGGCAATATTCCAAGTTTCCCTTTACACCTGTGCGCATGGCGGCGGTAGGTGATGCGGATGTGGCTATTACCAGACAAAGCTACGTGTTTAAATATCTGGAAAATAAATTTCCCGCTTATGTTGTCTATCCCAAGGAAGGTACGCCGGTCAATCTTTTCTGCGTAGGCCTGTTTAAGAATACTACAGATGATTTGCAGGGCCTGAAGGTTATGGAATGGCTTTTGACAAGCGAGCAGGTGCAGGCGATAGCACAGGAAAATGCTACAGGCTATCTGTTTCTGTTCCTGCGCGGCTTTGATGAGGCTGCCGCCGATGGCGATAAAATCTGGCTCAACAGCAGTTATCTGGAGCCTGTTAAGCAGGATGGCCTGACAAATAAGTGGCTGAGTAAGGTTAGATTCAGTAAATAGTTGTTAGTGGCTGGTGATTAGTCATCAGTGAATAGTGAATTAGATTATAATGATTTGTGCTCTTGCTTGCTGTCCCGACGGCTTGGGTGAGGGCAGCAGGTTTTGGAGGTAAAGAATGAAAATAGGTATGGTCAGCCTCGGCTGTCCCAAAAATCTGGTAGATTCTGAAGTTATGCTGGGTATTATCAAGGATAAGCAGCTGGAGATTACCAATGATCCCGCAGATGCCGAACTGATTATTGTTAATACCTGCGGTTTTATCGAAAGTGCGAAGGAGGAATCCATCAGCACAATTTTACAAATGGCGCAATATAAGGAGGAGGGCAGCTGCAAGTATCTGATTATGACAGGCTGCCTCGGCCAGCGCTATGCAGACGAGCTTTTCGAAAGCATGCCTGAGGTTGATGCTATTGTCGGCACCGACAGCTTCACCGATATCGGCTGGGTTATCGACCAGGTGCTGGCAGGCAAGCGCGTAAAGCATCTGCAGAAGCTGGAAAGCAAAAATGTACAGACTCCGCCCAGAATGCTGACTACGCCTGATTACATGGCGTATCTGAAAATTGCCGAGGGCTGCGACAACTGCTGCTCCTACTGCATTATTCCGCAGCTGCGCGGTCCCTACACCAGCCGTCCTTATGATGAGGTTATGGCAGAGGCAAGAAGCCTTGCTGCTCACGGCGTCAAGGAGCTGATTGTAGTGGCGCAGGATACCACCCGCTACGGCGAGGACCTTACCGGCAAGCTGCTTTTGCCGCAGCTGCTGCGTGATCTCAACGAGCTGGAGGGCATCGAGTGGATCCGCGTTATGTACCTGTATCCCAACAACTTTACGGACGATTTGATTGCAGCCTTCGCCGAATGCGACAAGGTGTGCAAGTACATTGATATTCCTCTGCAGCATGCCAGCGACAGACTGCTGGAAAGCATGAACCGTTACGATACACGTGCGCAGGTAGAAGAACTTCTGGCCAAGCTGCGTGAGCGTATTCCGGGCATTACTATCCGCACTACCTTCATCGTGGGCTTCCCCGGTGAAACCGATGAGGATTTTGCGGAGCTGATGGACTTTGTTGAAAAGCAGCGCTTTGAAAACGCAGGCGTGTTCCAGTATTCCCAAGAGGAGGGTACTGTGGCCGGCGCTATGGAAAACCAGATTGAGCCTGAGGTTAAGGAAAACCGCTATCATGAGCTGATGGCGCTGCAGGCAGGTATTTCCGAAGAAATCCATCAGGAGCGCGAGGATGAGGAGCTGGACGTTATCGTCGAAGGCTTTGATGAAGAAAACCCCGCTCTTGCGGTAGGACGTTCCTATCACGAGGCACCTGATATCGACGGCAACATCTTTATCGAAAATGCCGCCGAGCTGGAGGTAGGCCAGATGGTAAGAGTGCGTATTCTGCAAGGCTTTACCTATGAAATGGTGGCAGAGCTGGTTTAACGTTGCTGTATGAGTCAAAATAACCGGTGAGAGGGTGACAGCAGGATGAAGGTTGAAATCATTACTACCGGGACGGAGCTGCTGCTGGGTGAAATTTTAAACACCAATGTGCAGTATTTATCCCGCAAGCTGAATAATATAGGCTTTGATGTTTTATATCACACTACGGTCGGAGATAATCCGGAGCGTATGCGCGCAGTGCTGGAGCAGGCCATGCAGCGCGCCGATATCATCATTACCAGCGGCGGTCTGGGACCGACGCGCGGTGATATTACCAAGGAGATAGTGATGGAGGTTTGTCATACTGAAGGCTATCTCGATTTGGATACGTGGGGACGCATAGATGCATATTTTGCCAAGAAGGGACTTTGCCCTTCGCAAAATAACGAGAAGCAGGCGTATGTGCCCATCGGGGCCGAGGTACTGCAGAACGATGTGGGTACCGCTCCCGGACTGTGGCTGGAATATAAGGACAAAATCTTCATTATGCTGCCCGGACCTCCGAGCGAGCTTACGGATGTGTGCGAAAAGCAGCTGCTGCCGCGAATGCTACAGCGCTTCAGCAAGCACGGCATTATCATGTCGCGCACCTTGCATCTGCGCGGTATCGGCGAATCTATGGTGGCTGCCAAGCTCGATGAGCTGATTATGGCGCAGACCAATCCGACGATTGCGCTTTATGCCCGCTACGGTGAAATTCTCATCAGGCTTACGGCGAAGGCTGCCAATGATAAAGAGGCAGTCAAGCTGCTCGACGCTATGGAAGCCAAGGTACGCAAGAGCGTTGATAATTATATATACGGTGTGGATGATGCTACTCTGGCGGCCTGCTTAGGGCAGGAGCTGCTGAAGCAGGGCAAAACTATTGCCTTTGCGGAATCCTGCAGCGGCGGTCTTGCCAGCAGCCTGGTTACGGATGTGCCGGGCAGCAGTGAATATCTGCTGGGAAGCATCGTCAGCTACACTAACATGGCTAAGCAGAAGCTGCTTAATGTGCAGGCAGATACGCTGGCCAAATACGGCGCTGTCAGCCGTGAAACCGCCTGCGAAATGGCGCTGGGCGTACGCAAGCAGCTGGGCAGTGATTATGGTGTGAGCATTACGGGCAACGCCGGACCGGGAGCCAGCGAGGGCAAACCGGTAGGCCTTGTATATATTGCCGTTGCCACTGACAACGTGGTATATTGCCAGGAGCACCGTTTTATGTCTACAAGAACAGAAAATAAGCTGAGAATAGCTCAGACAGCTATTTCCATGGCTATTGATAAATTATTAGAAGAAAAAAACAATACGGAGGATAAACATTAATGACCATTCAAAAAGAGATGTTCGGCAGCTTAGAGCTGGACAAAAAAATTGTAACCGCCCTGACTGACATGGGCTTCGAAGAGCCTTCTCCAATTCAGGCCGCTACTATTCCCCTGGTGCTCGAAGGTAACGACGTTATCGGCCAGGCACAGACCGGTACCGGCAAGACCGCTGCCTTCGGTATTCCTCTGGTGCAGGCAATTACCGACTTCAAGCATATTCAGGCGCTGATTATGACTCCGACCCGTGAGCTGGCTATTCAGGTTGCGGAAGAAGTAGGCAAAATCGGCCGTACCCGCCGCGTGCGTGCGCTGCCTGTTTACGGCGGCCAGCCGATTGAACGCCAGATCCGTGCGCTGCGCAACAATGTGCAGATTGTTATCGGTACCCCGGGCCGTTTGATTGACCATATCAACCGCGGCACTATCCGTCTGGATCATATCAAATTCCTGGTACTGGACGAGGCTGACGAAATGCTGGATATGGGCTTTGTTGATGATATCGAAGAAATTATGCGCAGCCTGCCGGTTGAACGCCAGACTCTGCTGTTCTCCGCAACCATGCCTCGTCCGATTCTGAGCCTGACCAAGAAGTACATGAAGGCGCCGAAGAATGTAACCATTTCCAAGGAAGAGCTGACTGTGCCTCTGATTGAGCAATACTATTTCGAAACCAAGGATAAGATTGAAGGCCTGTGCCGTCTGTTGGACGCAGAAATCGACGGCAAGCTGATTATCTTCTGCCGTACCAAAAAGGGTGTTGACGACCTGTCTATCGCACTTTCCAGCCGTGGCTACATGGCTGAGGGCCTGCATGGTGACCTGAGCCAGAACCAGCGTGACCGCGTAATGAAGAAATTCCGCGAGGGTGCTGTCGATGTGCTTATTGCTACCGACGTTGCTGCCCGCGGTATCGACGTTGACAACATCACCCACGTTATCAACTTTGATATTCCGCAGGATCCGGAAAGCTACGTTCACCGCATCGGCCGCACCGGTCGTGCAGGCAACACCGGCGTAGCTATGACCTTCATCACTCCGCGTGAGTTCCGTCAGCTGAAGCTGATTGAGCGTACCGTCAAGACTAAAATCCAACGCCGTCAGCTGCCGACTGCTGCTAACGTTATCGAGCGTCAGCGCGACCAAATTATCAGCAAGATGCAGACTGTGCTGGAGCTGAACGCATATCATGACTATATGCCGATTGCCGAAAGCCTGTTAGATGATTACAGTGCGGAAGAAGTTGCTGCCGCAGCTCTGAAGCTGATGCAGGAGGGCATTAAGGCTCTGGAGGCTCCGCAGGAGGATATCCTGTCCAAGGACCTGCGCAACACCGGCGGCCGTCCCGGCATGGTGCGCCTGTTCATCAACATCGGCCGCAGCCAGAAGATTATGGTTAAGGATATTGTCAGCACCATTGCTATCGAAGCAGACATTCCGGCGCGTGATATCGGCCTGATCAATATCTATGATAAGTTCACCTTTGTTGAGGTACCGGAGGATGTAGCCGAAAAGGTTATCGGTGCGATGAACAAGAACTTTATCAAGGGGTATAAGGTTAATATTGAGCCTGCTAAGGCAAGAAGATAATAACAAGGGCGACCGAGCCTCTCCTCTGGGAGACAAGGTGAATTGCCGGCAGGGCAAGAAAAGCCTCTCCTAGGGGAGAGGTGGCATCGCGCAGCGATGACGGAGAGGGGTTCTGCCTAAAGCAACGTTTCTGTCAAGCCCCTCTCAGTCGCCCTGACGGGCGCCAGCTCCCCCCAAGGGGAGCCTTTCAATAAGCAAATTGCTAAGCTACTCCCCAAGGGGAGCCTTTCAATAATGCACTAGTCAACAAATTTTAGACACAAATCATAAAAAAATATACAACAAAAAAT
>OBKV01001162.1_pt1 | contig 17690 bp, 14 predicted proteins | sample 1517301 | NCBI WGS metagenome assembly OBKV01 (sample SAMN04571685, study PRJEB22368) | human gut metagenome | biome: human gut; material: stool | host: Homo sapiens | place: Luxembourg | collected 2012-06-29 | reverse complement strand
ATTTCGACAAAATTTAAATTCACATTTATTTTTGAAAAAATCGATTTTTCCTATATTATAAAAAAACACCAGTGATTACAATAATTAAAATAATTATTATAAAAACAATTCTAATACTTTTCTTCATATCATCTACCTCTTTATATAGCAAAGATTTAACATATATAATTTTTAGTTTTATTTTTCTTTTATCATTAAATATCTAGATAATATATTTTTTCTCCACTAGAAGTTTGTTCTAAAAATTTAAATCCATATTTTTCATAAAAATTTTCTAATTCTGTTTTTAAATATATTTTTTTATAATTTAATTTCTTTGCTTCTTTTATAATAGCATCATTAAGCATTTTTGATAAATGTCTTCCTCTATATTCTTCTTTTATATATAATGTTGCATACCAAGGTGTTAAATAATTTTTTTCATCTAAATCATTTTCAAATAAAGAAACAAATCCCACTAAGTTATCATCATCAAGTAATATTAAAGTAGGAAACTTTTCTAGTCTTAATTTTTCCTTTTCTACTTTCTTATTAAGTTTATCTTTTTCTTCTCCTTTTTTCCATGGCGTTCCCCACTCTTCATGGCAAATTAAAGCAAATTCTTCAATATACTTAATATTATCTTTTAAATAACATATTTTCATAGAACTACACTCCTTTTGTTTATTAATAATATACCGGAATTTATAAAGATAATTGTATTAAAAGACTATACATATAACAAGTTATAGAACTATCTATTTATCTTCATGTATTTTATTTAACATTTTATTATTTTCTTTTTCTAACTCTTTTAAACTCTTTTTAGGTGTAGGTAACTCTTCAGGCATAGTTCCGTCCTGCTTGTTTAATTGCATTTCTAACTATTTTTCCAATTTTATTATGAGTATCGCAAGCTTTCCTTTCAGTATCAACTTTATCTCTTTTTAATCTTGATTCTGTTTGCGTAATGCGAAACAAATTAGCTGCAAGTTCTTCACTTCCCATATTGTCTAGAATATCTTCTCTATATCTTAAGCCTTTTCTTTTTGCAATATCATCAGCAGTTTCTCCATTATATAATCCTTTATATCCTGCATTATGAAATTTATCAAAATTTTTAACACCTGCATTTTTTGCAGCTTGATTAAGTGAATAATTTCCTTTTCGTGTTAAATCCCTTTGATAAAATCTTTTTTCATCTTCCGTTAACATACTATATTCTTTTTCACTTATTTCTTGCTTTCTAGTCTGAACTGCAAAATATGTTTGAGCAAGAGCAATTACTTTTTTTCTACTATCCCCATTTTGTGCTATTAAATAACAAGCATAACGAGTTAATTTGTAATCTAAAATTGTTTTTTCTGCCCCTTTAGGCATTTTTATCGTTTTACTGACGTCAGTAAAATGTTCAAACACACTAATATCGCTATTTTGACACGACTTTTTAGCTTTATCAATTATTTTTTCAAAATTTTGCCAGTTTGAATATTGTAGAATCGGCATTAGCTCTCTAGCATACCAATATTCAACTCCATTCTCGTCAACATGTTTAATATTTTCAAAGAAATTATTATCTTCATTAATATTATTCATTAATATAATTCTCCCTCCTTAATTTTAACATTTATTCTTGGTTACGATTATCTTTTGTTTATTATCTATCTTTAATATTATGTTTGGGCAAGAACAATAACTTTTTCCTACTATCTTCGTTTTGTACTATTTGCTTTCTTTTTGCCTCAGAACCTATCTCAACCATTTTGTTGTCAACAACAAAATGGTCAAGCCCACTAGTATCAGTATTTTTAGAATTTTCTTTTGTTTCTTATCTACTTTTAGCATGTTATATTAATATAATACTCTCACCTCCAAGTAAGAATATTATACAATATGAACATTCGTTTGTAAATGTTTTTTATCCTACTTTTCATCGCAAGTTTCGACAAAATTTAAAATTAGCTTAATTTTATATCATTTTTTTACAAAATAAATTTTTTCTATAACATAAAATAATAGACCTGGTACTATTAGTATCAAGTCTTTATATCTGGCAGGGGCACTAGGAATCGAACCCAGCTCTGGAGTTTTGGAGACTCTTATTCTACCGATGAACTATGCCCCTATATATTACAATATTATCACAACAATAATATTGTAACATTTTTTTATTTTTTTTGCAAGTATTTATATTATTTTTATTCTTTTACTCCAAAAAATATTCCCATATCTCTTGCAGTCCTATAAACATCATTAGTATCTAAGTCCAAAATTCTTGCATCTCTTACTTTTGGAAACTTAGTTTTTACTAAATCACCTTCTTGTGCTCCAACTATAAACCCAGATCTTCCATCTGCAATAAGGTTCATAGCATAGTCACCAAGTCTAGCTCCAAGTATAATATCAGCTGTACAAGGTTCTCCACCTCTTTGAATATGTCCAAGAACAACTGGTCTTGATTCAACACCTGTTTTTTCTTCTATTTGTCTTGATAATTTTTCTGCTATTCCGCCATATCTTTTTTGCTCAAAACTATCTTTTACAATTCTAGAAATAGTTTCATCTTTTCCTTTTTCTTTTGCAGCCTCAGATGCTGCAACTATTACATAACGTTTTCCGCCATCCATGATTTCTTTTACTTTTTCACACACAGCATCTAAATCATATTCTAATTCTGGTAACAATATTATATCTGCACCAGCAGCAAAACCACCATATAAAGTTAAATATCCAGATGTTCTTCCCATCATCTCAACAACCATAACTCTTCTATGTGAATATGCAGTTGTTTTTACTTTACGTATAGCTTCTACTGCATTTTCTACTGCTGTTTGAAATCCAATAGTTGGATTACTTGCAATCATATCATTATCAATTGTTTTTGGTACACCTATTGTTTGCATTCCATGTTCTTCTATTACTCTTGCTGAATCTAGTGTTCCATCTCCTCCAATTATAATCATACCATCTACGCCAATCTTTCTTAAAGCCTGTATTGATGGTTCAACCATATCTTCATAATGTACTTTTTTATCATCTACAGGATAATGGAATGGACACTCTTTATTTGAAGACCCTATTATAGTTCCTCCTTCAGTTTCAATATTATATACACTTTTTTTATCAAGTTTTACATAGTTTTTCTCAACAAAACCTTTATAACCATCCATTATACCAATTATTTCTATATTCTTTTTTTGTGCAGACATAACTACTGCTTTTATTACACTATTAAGACCAGGACAATCTCCTCCCGCAGTCATTAATGCTACTTTCCTCATAAAACCTCTCACTCCTTTTAACTTATTATATCTTAGCATTAATTAAGATATTTTTCAATCACTTTTTAAGAATTCAAAAATAATTTTATTTATACTATTTAATGCCTCTTGTAAAAATTCTCTAAATTCTTTTTTACTTCCTTTATCTGATATTGCACGAATCGCACAAAAATCAACATTATTTAATGCACATACATGATTTATAGCAGCTGTTTCCATATCAACAGCAATAGCATTAAATTTATCTTTTAACAATTCTTTAGTAGTACTTTCTTTAACAAATTTATCAGAGGAAGCAATAACTCCAGTTATAGCATTATTATCTTTATTTGAAATATCATATATACTTTTTACTAACTTTTCATTACACTTTACTAATACTTTTTCAATTCCAAAAGTATACCCAAGTTCATATCCAAGAGCTGTTGTATCATTATCAAATTCAACCGTAGCACTACTTATAGCAATACCACCGATATTAAGTTTAGAACTAATGCCACCTGCAACTCCAACATTTAATATATATTTTATATCAAAATTTTCTATTAAAAGTTGTGTACATATTGCAGCATTTACTTTTCCTTCTAAACTTTGAACCAATACTACATCTTTATTATATAACTTTCCAATATAATATACAAATGGTCCAATTTTATTTTCTTTAATTTCTTGTAATTTATTAAGTAATAGAGCTATTTCTGACTCCATTGCACCAATAATTCCAATATACATATTATTTCTCCTATTTTAATTATTTTTTATACTATTTTTTTCAATACTACTCATTCTTTCACATGCATATGAAAGTAAAATAGTTGGTAATTTTTTCTTACTATTTTTATCCTTTAACAAATCAACTATTTTCTTTGAATCTTTTTTATATACCTCTCTTAACACCCATCCAATAGCTTTTTGAATCAAATGATTTTCATTATACATATGATTTTTACATATATCTATACAAAAATTAAGCTTATTATTTCTTGCCATAGTAAGTAAAGAGACTATACCAATCCTTTTTATCCAAATATTGTCATTTTCAACAAATTTTAAAACTTCTTCCTTAGCTTTAGAAATATTTATTGACATTAAATAAAATCCTAGAATATTTGGACCAGCTTCATCAGTTAAATCCCAATTATTTATATAATTAATATTGCTACACATAAAGTCTACTACATCTTTTATTTTCTTATTCTCATTTTTTGAGTAATATTTTTTTACAATATTAGACATACAAAAAATTGCAAATCTTCTATAATCATGATACTTACTAGATATATATGGTGTAAGTGTAGTAAGATTAATATCTTTATACCATACTCTAGCTGCTTTTCTCATTGTTGGAACACTAATTCCAAGTAAAGTATCATTTTCTCCATATCCACCAGGAACTATCATAAGTAACTTTTTATCAAATTCAAGATTACCATCTTTTGGTAAATCTGTTAAATATTTTAATATATTAAGCTTTAGTAAATTATCTTTTGCGTCATTTTTAGTAAGGTAAGAGCCAACAACAAAACTATCTACATTAAGTGATAAAGGTGTTTCAATTGTTTCTAGATTTACTCCACCATCTACTTGTATTATTTTATCTTTAAATAATCTCCTTGCTATAGATATTTTTTCATTAGTATTATAAATATATGATTGACCTCCATATCCCGGTTCAACACTCATTAGTAATAAATCAAACATATCAGAATATTTTTTTAACTCTTTAACATCTGTATTTGGTTTTATACTTACTCCTATTTTTAACTCTCTATTACATGTTTTATATAATTCTTTTTTTATACTAACTAATCTATTTAATACAGCATTAAAATTAGAAATTTCATAGTGAATAGTAATAATATCTGTTCCATATTCAATTGCTTTATCAATATATTTATCCCCGAGTGGTTTTTCTACCATTAAATGAGTATCAGTATAAAATCCCATATTTTTTGCAGTTTTTATATATTTTAAATCTATACCTGTATTATTTACGAATTTACCATCCATAACATCAAAATGAATCCAATTTTCAAAACAATCTTCATTTTTTTTATAAGTTTTTAATTCCTCTAAAAAATTAGGTATATTCTTCGCGTCTAAAATAGATATTGATATACTTTTTTGCATAGTATCACCTCTTATATTTTTTATCATCAAGTTCTTTTAATTTATTATATATATACACATATCTTTCATACCTTTTTTTATCAATAATACATTCTTTAACCAATTTTTTAACTCTACAAACTGATATATCCTCATTAACATGCATGCAATCTTCATAGTCACATTTTATATTTTTAAATTCTGGATAATAACTTGGTAGATTTTTATAATCTATATCATATAATTCATAACTTGAAAAACCTGGAGTATCTAAAATATATGTATTATCTTGTAAACTATATAATTTTACATACTTAGTAGTATGTTTTCCTTTATTTGTTTTTTCTCCTACTTTTCCTATTAATATATCTTCATTTTTACAACCTAATATTTCTTTTGTTATACTAGATTTTCCAACACCCGAATTACCAGAAAAAGCAGATACCTTTCCTCTTAATACTTCCTTTAATTTATCCATTCCTTCTTTTTTTACTGTACTTGTGTATATAACTTTAATACCTAAATTAGTATACACTTTCATTATATAGTTTAGTTCTTCTTTAGCTTCTTCTGTATTTTCTAAAAGGTCTGTTTTATTTACACATATAACTGGAGTTATATTTTTACTTTTACATAAAATAATTTGTTTGTCAAGTAATATATAATCTGGTGATGGCGATGCCACTGATAACATTATTACAAGATTATCTATATTTGAAACTGGTGGCCTTATTAAACTGTTTTTACGTGGCAATACCTTTCTTATAGTGTATTTATCATAACTTTTGTTAAATTCAACCATATCACCAATCAATACACTATTTTTACTTTTAACATTCCCTGTTAATATAGCTTCATATTTATTATTATTCTTATCTTCTAATATATATTTACCTAGTAAATTTTCAGTTACTCTTGCAGTAATAATTTTTTCCATAAATAACTCCTTTTTATATTATATATCTTACTATAAAATATACATTTTTGCAAGAAAAAGAAAAAAATCGGGGTGATTAATCACTCCGATTCTAACCTACACCTTGCTTTTGAGATGGATCATTTGGATCTACTTTGATACCAGGATCACTTTCATTTGTTGTTGGAATATAATATGCTATCTCTCCATACAATATATCATCTTTTACATAAAAAGCTATCTCATAATTTAACCTTTCTTCAAATAATGTTATATAATGTACTGTACTTCCATCTTTTATATTCTCATATGTAGTTTTACTTGTATCTACTTCTCCATTTCCATCTTTTGTTCTATCGTACTCTGATGTAAGTTCTAAGTTTGTATAATTTAAATATTCTAACGCCTTTTTCTTGTATTCATTCATGCTATTTTCAATTTCTTCTACATCTTTTTTACTTACATTCTTTTTTAGCACTGACCTTATAACATTTTTATACTCTAGACTATTATTTTCTCCTGTTATTATATTTATATACTCAGACTTATAATCATAGAAATCAACTTTTGCTCCTCTTGCTTGATAATTCATATCTATATGAAATATCTCATAACTTGTTTCTTCAAACTTATCTTTTATAAATGTATTATCTACTAAGTTTATATTTGTCTCATCTATTTTCTTTGGTTTTACAACAAAAAGAACAACAATTGCTATTATAGCTAAGACTATTATCAAAGTTATTATTAAATATGTTTTTTCTATCTTCTTTCTTTCTATAGCCATTTTTTTACCTTTCTTCAATAGCCTTTACTATATTCATAAATGCTATTGAGTTTTTATTTAATTTAAATTTATATATTCACTTGATACCCAGCCTGACCTTGTTCCATCTTCATAGTCAGCATTATTTTTATAATATACAGTTGGAACTGTTATATATACCCATAGCACTCCTGATGAACCATAATTTACATATGCACAATTTGTTATTGTTGCTGTTGCATTTGTCTTTGCATATCTGTTATATCCATTATAATCTACTCCTATGTTTGAGTATCCTGCTCCTGGTCCTTTTCTGATATTTAATGAGTTTCCTGTTGCTGTTACTTTACCTGTTTTGTTTAATGTCCACTGTGCATATAATGTTACTGTTCCACTTGTTGCTAAATTTGTTACAGACTGTCCATTTGAATATGATGTACTTGTTCCTGCTGAATTCCTATTCCAATTTTTAAATGTCCATCTTAATGTCTTTGAACCATAACTCATTGTATAATTTTTTACGAATCCATTTGCACGTAGAGCACTTGCTGTTCCATATCTATGTGTACTTGTTGCTGTACTTCCTCCTGTTGCTCCATTTCCGTTATATGCTACATAGTATGTATTTCCTGTTCTTGAGAAGTTTGCTGTTACTGTCCTTGCCCCTCCTGATATCATAGCACTTGATGGCGACCAACTTGAAAAGCTTGTTGAATATCCCGTTGCTGCTGTTGGACTTGCCGTTACTTTTCTTCCATCACCAAGAGTTAGTGTTGCTCCACTTGTCCAATATGAAGTACCATCTCTTACAATCACACTACTTGCAGATGTTGTTCCATAACTTGTATTATTTCTTGCTATTGTTAGCGTATAGAAATTTATTGGTATATATGTTGTTGATGCTCCTACAGTTCCACTTGCTGTATATGATAAGGTTACACCATCTATCTGCAATCCATTTATTGACCAACTTGTTCCATATGGATGTGCTGTATAGTAATCAGATATATACCCCTTGTTGCTTCCTCCAACTGTTAAATTTACTTTTATTCTACTACTTCCATAGCTTGCTCCATCTAAGTATGTGTTTAAATCTAGATAATAATTATTTACTTTCCACTGTGCTGTTAGTGTGAATGAACCCCAACCTGAAGGTATTGGATCTCCCGGGTTAAATTTATTACCGTTAAAATCCCAATTTACAAATGTATAACCTGTTCTAGTTGGCACCGTTGTAGAAATTCTAGCACCACTATCATATACAAAGGTTTGTGTAGGTGGCGCACCAGTTCCTCCATTAGCTTGATATGATACTGTATACGTATTTGGTGTCCAAGCTGCAAATAAAGCTTGATTTTCTGTTATACCTGCAGTAGAAGAATCTTGTGTTACTCTTGTTTGTGCTGTTGTACCATTTGTACCAATCTTTACATTGGTATATGTTACGGCATTATTTGCCGTACTACCGGCAAGACCTGCATAAACAATAATCCTAATATCATGTGATGCATTAGCACTTTCTGGACATGTGATTTTATAAAGCTTATGACTTCCAAATGAATTTGTAACGTCTGCCAAAGTTCTAGAATCAGTAAAATCATAAATTAAAGTAGAAAAATGTGTTGCAGTACCACTATTTTTTACTGCTGAGTCCATCCCTATTAGATATGTAACTCCAGGATAGATATTTGTAGCAAGATTAAGATAGTTATAATTATCGCTTCTACTTGATATAACTTTATTTCCAACTGCTATTGCAGTATACCAACCATTGAAGGTATACCCTGTTCTTGTTGGTGTTGGTAATGTCCCATATGTAGAACCCCAAGTTACCGTTTTACTTCTAGGTGATACACTTCCTCCATTTGCATCAAATGATATAGTAAGTGTACTTTTTACCTTGTCTACAGACACACTCTTTTTACCTACATTTCCTGCTGCATCTTTTGCCCATATATAGTATGTTCCATTAGATGTTATAGCTGTTATACCTCCACTTACTGTTGTTCCAGGCGTATTACAATTAGTCCATGTTGGTTCTGTTGTACTACTTTGATTTATTCCATAGCTTGTTACTCCCACATTATCTGTTGCCGTAAATACTATTGAATTTTCAGGTCCAGTAAGTCCTGTATCTATTATATCAGAAAGTGCTACATACCATTTTACTGGATTTGAGGCAGTTGCTGCTGGACCTTCTAAATTAATATGACCAAAAGTATTAATTTCTCCAGTTGTTCCACATTTTACAACATATATATATTCTTCAAACTTACCTGTTCCAGCTGTTGGTGTAATCCATGTTTTTGTACCACCATCACCAATTGCATTACTTTGACATTGTATGTTATATCCAACTGGAATTTTTGCTACTATTCTATGTACAAATGTTGCGCCGGCTCTTGAAAGTGTTCCTACGGGATAAAATCCACCTAATCCAGGAGTTGCTGTTCCTGATGTTTTTATTTCTAACATATACGGAGTACCTAAAGGATTATCTGATGTTGAAGTGATTCTATTTACAGTAACTGTTCCATTAGCAGCATTGTTATATACAGCATTTCCATTTAATCCATTATTAAATGTCTGATCTGTATATATTGCTTTTCCTGTATAGACGTCTTTAATTTCTGGTGCTTGAGCTTCTATCCATAAAGCAGTATAATGCTTATCACCAGTATCACCTTTTTGAATTATATCTACTGGTATTGATGTTACATTTCCACCTTCTCTATAAAACTTAAACTTACTTGCTACAGCTTTTGTAGCACTAAAACTATCTATTGTAAATCCTACATTATATGTTCTTCCTTTCTCTAGATTTACTCTATAGTATAGTTTTGGAGAATCTGCTGTTGATCCATTTGCAGATATTGTTATATAATATGTTCCAGTTTCTAAATTACATGTATATGTTTCATTATATGTACCAAGTGAACTATGCGATGTTATATTTTCTATATAATTCAAACTTAAATCATATATTTGTATCTTTACGCTACTAAAAGTATTACCAGATCGATTATTCGTCATTGTATATACACCATTTGACTCTGTTATATAAGTTTCATTTCCTTCAAAGCTCAATATTCCTGCTTGACTTGATAATCCATCTTGAGCTTCTACCCACATATCAAATTTATACAATGATTTTACTGGTTCTTTTAATTGTATTCCATCTGTAGCACTTGTATATTCAGTTGGATTCTTCTCTATAAAAGTTCCACCATCTACATCATATGTTATTTTAAATACTCTATTTAATGAATCAATAACAATTTCTTTTTTAGCTATTTTTCCTACTAAGTTCTTTACATAGTAATAATATGTTCCATTTTCTGTTACTTCAAAGGTTTCTGTTGTTGTCTTTTGTGGTTCTTCATATACTGTCCAGCCTTCTGTTGTAGCTTCTGTTATATTAGCATCTTTTGTAAACATATAGCTTCCTATATAACCTTCATTTTCTTTTGCTACTGCTTCTATAGTAGATACTCCATCTTCACTTGATACTTCCTCTAGTTTCTCTATTATTGGCTCTGTCCTATCTATATAATTTATATTTACTTCTTCTTTTATTATATTTCCTGCTACATCTTTTATATATAGATAATATGTATTGTTCTCTGATACTGTAATCTCAAAGCTTTGCTCTTGTGTATTTGCTTCTAATGCTTGCCATCCTTCTGTATCTGCTGTTACATTTGCATCTGTACTTAACATATATCCTGATAATCCTGATAATTCATCTATTGCTTTTATTGTTAGTACTACATCTTTATCTGTCCAATATAGTGTACTATAATTTAATTCTCTTAATATTGGGTTATCCTTATCTATGTTTGTTATAGTTGCTGTTTTTGCTTCACTTATTTGGTTTATTTCATCTCTATATCTTGCATATACTGTTTTGTTTTCACTTATTTTTATTTCATATATTTGTGTATTTTCAGTTTCACTTGTTGGAGTTATATCATTCCATATTTGTCCATCTTGACTAAATTGCCCTATAAGTCCATTTATTTTATTATATGTTACTCTTACTAGTACATCTTCATTTGTCCATGTTGATGGAATTATTTCTATTGTTATATTCCCTTCTGCTGGTTGCATTTCTTCTGTGGTTATTGTTGCTACTTGTGACTCAGATTCATTTCCTGCCATATCTGTTACTTTTGTTTTTACATCATATTTTTTCCCACTTACTATTCCTAAGAATTCATATGTTAAACTTTTTGCATCTATCCATTCTCCCCATGTATCACTTTCACTTTCTTTTATTGCATATTTTATACTTTCTTCATTTATTCCACTATTTGCATCTGTTTGTTTTAATGTTGCCTTTATTATATATGTTGTTGACTCTAACACTGGGGCATCTGTTGTTGGTGGTGTATTATCTATTTCATATACCTCTGAAACTACTACTACCTTATTTCCTGCTTTATCTTTTACTCTTACTTGTAAATATACATCTTCTGTTGTATTGTTTCTTGTTAATGTTCCTCCATTTTCTACTGTTGCTGCATTATCCCATGTAGTATCATCTTCACTTATCTTTTCTTTTGATAATACCCATTGATATTTTATTTCATCTATTCCACTCATTCCATATTCTGCATTTGCTTCTACATCTAATGCTTGTACATTTACTTCTACTTCTTTTGTATTTATCTTTCCATTTGGATCTATTGTTATTTCTTGTGGTATTAATTTATCTATATTTCCTATGTCTATGCTTGCTGTTACTTTATTTCCTGCTGCATCTGTTGCTTCTGCATAAACTGTTGCATTCTTTTCTACTACAATTTCTGTAGCATTTGGAGTTGTTAATCCTCCAATTCCTGCTATTTGATTATATTTTAGATTTGCTCCATATGTTATTTTTACTGTTACATTTCCATTTGTCCATCCTGTAATATCTGGTGTCAATGTTATTTTATTTGCATCACTTACTTCATCATTTACTACAAATGCTTGTGATTTTATTGGATCTGGTGATGTTATGTTTCCTGCATTATCTTGAGCTTTTACATATAAATACCATGTTCCTTTAGTTGCATCTTCAAATGTTAACTCTGCTCCACTTCCAAAGTTTTCATAGCCTGTAGTTGGAGCACTTTCACTTGTGCTCCATACATACATCAAGCTATCAGTTTTTATTCCACTTTCTCCTATATCATTTACTGTTACTGTTGCTTTTAATGTTGCTTTTTCTCCTCCTGTTGGTAATACATATTCGCCTCCATTTGGTTCTATTACTACTGTTGGTGCTACTTTATCTATATTATTTATGTTTATACTTTCTTTCTTTATATTTCCAGCTACATCTTTTACATATATATAATATAGTCCATTTTCTCTTACTTCTACTTTTCTACTTATTTCTTCAGTTGTTCTATCAATAGTCTCCCATCCATTAGAATTTACATCCAAATTTCCATTTTGGCTTATCATGTATCCATTTATTCCACTTAAGTTATCTTGCATTACTATTGTTATTTCTACATTCTCATTTGTTTGCTCTGTTTTTGATGGATTTATTTGTTTTATTTCTGGTAAAGCTTTATCTATATTTGTTATTGTTATACTTCTTATTTTACCTGTTTGTCCATTTACATCTTTATATCTTACATATACTGTTCTATTTTCTCCCACATATTCAACTTGGACATTTGATTTTCCTTCTTCTGTTACATCTTTAAAGCTTATTCCATCAGCACTATATTGACCTATTAATCCTGGTACTGCTGGGAATGTCATTGTTAGTTTTACATTTTGATTTGTCCATCCAGTTGGTTCTATCTCTACTTTTATATCTTCTTCTGTTGTTATTTCACTTACATCTCTTACTTCACTATATTCTTTTATATTTCCTGCTACATCTTCTATTTCTACTTTTATTTCATATTCTACGCCTTGTAGTAATCCTTCATATTCATAGCTTATATCTTCTTCTATTCCTTCTTTTGTTTCTTTTAATACTCCGTTTAAATAAAATTTATAACTCTTTATTCCACTTAAATTATCTACTGCGTTTCTTATATCTACTACTATACTATTTGTTGTTGATGACGCTGTTATATTTCCTGTTGGTGCTTCTTTATCTATATTTATTTTATGTATTTCAGTCTTTGTATTTGTTCCATCTGTTGTTTTTACTATTAATTCTGTTTTTCCTTGTCCACTTATTGTAGTTTCTCCTGTTTGCTCTTGTGAAGTATTTGCTCCTGTTAATTCATATGTTGTTTGTCCTGTTTCACTTTGATGTATAGCGATATATATATCTTTGTTTGTCCATGTTTCTTCTTCATATATATCTCCTGCTTTATTTCCTTCTCTTATCTCTACTGTTCCAAGTAATAGTTCTTTTGTTACTAATCTTTCTACTCCTGACTCTTTTTTACTATTTCCACTTGAAGCTTCTACCTTAACTTCATATGTTGTATTTTCAGTCATCCCTTTTATTTGGTATATTGTTTCATATGATACTTCACTTTGCCATGTAGCTCCATTATCTTTACTATACTTATATGTGTACTTTACTCCCGGCTTTTCTTCAATTCCTATTTCTATCCTTGCACCATTTGTTGTTACATTACTTACAAAGATTCCCTCTATATCTGGTATTTCTACATCTCCTGGTATTATATATCCCATCTCTATTGCTAGTTCTTTTACATGTTCATCATCACCAGCATATATCATACCATCCTTACTTGCTATAAATCCCATCTGTGCATATTCTTCTGGTACTATATCTGCAAAATCTTCTTCTGTTATTTTACTTTTATCTCCTAGTTTATCATGCATTAAATCTGATAGTCTGGCTTCTTGGCTATTTAACATTGCCATCATATCCGATTTCATTACCACATCATTTGCATTATCAAAAAGATCTTGATTTATTACCATTGTTATTACTGCTGTTGCCAGTATTAACATTATTATTAATATTATTATTAAAATTAATAAGCTAATTCCTTTATTTCTTTTTGCGTTATTTCCGTTCCTTTCTTTTTGTAAATTATTACTTCTCCCAAATGTTTTTCTAATCATATATTAGCCTCCCACAAAATACTATCATTCGTTTTAAATTATACCATCTTTTTATATAATTTTTCAATAGTTTTTTAAGAAAAAATGCACAAAAAATACGGGCTAATTTTACCCGTATTATGACACACAGTATTTCATATTATTTTCCAGAAAAACCTCTTTGGTTTTACTATATAATTGTCCAGCTAGTGTTTTATTGTGTACTAAAACTATTGTTAGCTTTTGTACTTGCTAAATAATATTTTACATAGTAAAAGTTCTTCCATAACCTGTAACTCCAAGTAAAGTCTGGTATTTCTTTCCTTCTTTTATTCCATTAGACAAGTATTCTACTCTCTTAGGTGGCCACCTGCTGGCTTGTAATCCGATACTAATTGGAACATTATTGCTCTACTTTTTAACTTCTTTTTTTGCAAACTGCTTATTTATATTCTCATCATTGATTATTATAGTTTTAATTATTCCCATTCCTTTTTTATAAGATGTTTCAATTACTTCTAATGTTTTTCTTATGCACAAATTTGGTCATAAACTTTTTTAAAATCTCATATTTTATAACCTCACAATTCTCCAATCCTTTAACATGCTCTCTATCAATAAACTTTTTTAAAGGATATTCCATAAGGTAGGACTTTATTGGTACACATGTCCTCCATGTGTTACTATAAGGATATTCTTATTTTTGTATTTCTTTATTAATTCATCTAAGAATTCATATATCCTATTACAAAATTTTTTCATAGGCTCTATACCATAAAAATCTACGTTTTTATTATAATTCCATATATCATTTACTTCTGTATTAATCTCTTTTAATTTTTTTCTATCTTCTTTGGTTATACCTTCACTCTTACCAAATCCTATTTTCATTAATCTATTGTCTTGTATAATAGTAACCATAAACTTCTTATTAATAATTTCAGTAGTTTCTTTTGCCTAACTTCTCCCTGTTTTATTTAATTCTACATCAGTTTATATTTGAAATTTACCAAGAACATTCCAGTCGGTTTGTACATGTCTAGTTACTATAATTTTCATATAATATTTCTCACTTGCACATAAAGCAATTCATAAGCACCAATTTTATACTTGAATATTATAATACATTTATTTAAGTACATTCCAGTGTCCATTTTTATTTGCTCCTATACGTTTAATATACTCTTTATTCTTTAAGGAACGCAAAATTTTATTAATATAGGATTCACTATAATTAGTTAATTTCATAAAATCACTAGTTTTATAAGTATTATTATCTTTTATTAAAGATAATATTTTGATTTCTGATTCATTTAGATCTAAATATATACTTTCCACGTTAATGCCATCCAATAATTTTTTGTTAAGTGGTAAAGTAACAATCACAGTGTGCTCACTAATATAAAAAGCTTTCTTTCCATAATTTTTAACTATCAGTGGAATACCATGCCCGGTTTGATCGATATAATCTAAATCCGAGAAAATTTTCAACAGCTTTTTATTAATAGGTTTTGAAACTCCTGCAAAAAAGTCTTCTTTTGTTAATGCTGATGGTAAGCCTCCATTTGATACAATTTCTATTCTATCATCATATATATAAACAGCAGGTGGAATTTCTTCAGACCACTTTGTGTGGATACAAGCATTTAGCCATGCTTCTTTAAAAGAACTAAAATCAAAGTATTTTTCTTCTTTTCTTTGAATTCCTCCAACTTTTACTTTTGTTTCATTTATGCTTTCCATATATTCTAAAACATTATTAACAGATAACAACAAACATTTTCCACCATATTCAGTTCTTTTCAACATTACTGCTTTGTCTAATCCCGCAAAAGTCACTACTTTAATAGATATATCATTAGAGTCTGCTAACAACTCAGCCATAAAATTATATTTACCATCATTTGTCTTTAATCCTAAATTATCCTCAAATTTTTCATTATTAATTCTAATATCATTCGATATATATAATCCTTTTAACATCTTAAATGTTAGATTTTGATTAGATGCTAATTTATTAACTATATAATCTGGTTCTCCCTCTCTATTTATTAATGCTTTTAACATTTCTGGAGAAAGTCCTCTATCCTCATCGAATGATCTACTATAATATTTTCCAAATGCTGAATATGGAATATCATTTCCCTTTGCAAACACTTTAATAACCTTTTTGTCTCCTATCAATTCTAATGCTATATTAGGAATTATTTGCGGTTTTATGCCTTCAGCTATATTTCTTGATATATCTCTTAAAGTATTTTCATTTAAATCTTTTTGTCCTATTACGTCTCCATTGTTTTTTACTCCAAAATATACTGTTCCTTCTCCATGTTTATTCAACATAGCTGATAATGATATTACTCCTTCAATAATTTCGCTTGTACTCTTTTTAAATTCTACTTTTTCTGTTTCCATTCCTAAATTCATATTTTCCCTCCGAAGTATAAAATAATTTTACTTTATTCTATACTTTATTCTATACTTTATTCTATACTTTGTCAAATTTTTTAATGAAATTATGTTATTTTACACGAATTGGGGCATATTTTCTGTTTGTTTAGCTTTATTTTGTTTTTTTAGGCTTATTTAGTCATTTTTTTAGTAAATTAAATAAAACTAAAAGGGATTAGAAGTGGCTATTTAAAGCTATTTGTGTAGTTAGTCATTCTAACTAACAAAGTATTTCACATTATTTTCTGGAAAAACCTCTTTAATTTTACTATATAATTGTCCTGCTAATGTTTTATTTTATACTAAAACTATTGTTAACTTTTGTACTTGCTAAATAATATTTGACATAGTAAAAGTTTTTCCAGAAACTGTAACTCCAAGTAAAGTCTGGTATTTCTTTCCTTATTTTATTCCATTAGATAAGTATTCTACTCCCCTATGTGGTCACCTGTTGGTTTGTAATATGACACTAGTTTGAACATATTTTCTAGTACATATTATTTATATCATATTTTAATTAAAAAATATATTTAAAGATAACATCTGACTAATACTATCCCATTACAATTTTTATACATTATAAAATTACAACATACTTTTTTAGAAATTTATTTTTTGACTTCTATTATATGTTTCTAGTGCTTTAGTTTGAATTTCTTATATATGCTTATTGCAAAAGTGATATTGACTAATTAGAATTTGCTTATATTTTTCACTTTCTTTATTTATATCAAAATTTATAAGTTCAGTATCATCTACTTGAATCATATTATTAAAACCTAACATACCATATTTATCATCGTACATTTTAAATATAAATATATTATTTTTTAGTTTTTGGTATGCTAGTCTTGGATTGTTCTAGTGGTACAAAATAATTAAAGCCATTTACTTTCAATATAATTCCTAAATATGCTCTTTTTTCAGTATATTCATCTTCTCTTTGCTAATTATATTGTACTCTTTTATCAAACTGCTAAAGATATTTTATATAATTTATATGAATTCTATATAATCTTAATTTATTCAATGTAAATCTTCTCTCCGAACAAAAGTAATAAAATAAATTTTATTACTCTCTCAGTTTATTTTGAGAGTTTTTTTAAAGATGTTGTATTTAAGTTTCCACCTATCTCTAGGCCACCCTTTTCTT
>OBKV01001138.1_pt1 | contig 17971 bp, 19 predicted proteins | sample 1517301 | NCBI WGS metagenome assembly OBKV01 (sample SAMN04571685, study PRJEB22368) | human gut metagenome | biome: human gut; material: stool | host: Homo sapiens | place: Luxembourg | collected 2012-06-29 | reverse complement strand
ACCTCTTCTATTTTTTTATTTTTTAATAAAGAACTACTTGTGTGTGTGTGTGTGTGTGTGTGTGTGTAGTTCAATGCTATTTATACGTTCTTTTGTTACCATAATCTAAACCTCTTCTCTATTACTATATTTTTATTTTACCATATATTTAAAAAAAATAAAAGACTTTTTTCAAATTTTGCTATATATTACTATTGTTATTAACAAATATTTAACATTAACATATAATATATTAATTCGAGGTGAATAGAATGGAAGATGTTTGTTGCTACACACTTGCTATAAGGCAAAGAACGTGTCAAAATGGAATTTCAAAAGTTACAGATAATGTTTTTACAGATGTAGCTATAAATAGTGTAATTCCACTTGCCTTTGGCTATACTTTAACAGCTCTTGCTAAAAGTTGTTCTCATATTACTATTCAAATTTCAAATCCTGATTTCATACCAACATTAATATTTAACATACCTTGTGGTAGCTTCAAAATTTTTGATTTACCAAAAGAATCCGGATGCATAAGAATATTCATAGGTGCTACTATAACATGCTGTGGAAAATCAAGTTCATGTTGCTAAAGAGGTGATTATATGGATGAATTTAATATTACACTTACAATAAGAGATGTAATTTGTTGTAAAAATTGCAAAGATTCAAATAAACTTACTACAACAGTTACAAATTCTAGTCAAACTATTGAATTAAAAGGAAATTTTATATTAAATATAGTTAGAGTAACTAATACATATTTTACAGTTATAATACAAAATGGTATAGAAACTATTATACGAAATATATTTGTTTCTTCTCCTGTTCAACTTTGTCTACCTTGCAAATGTGCAACACATATACTTACTATATCCGGAATAATAAATAATACATAGATGAATGATTTTGATATACTCAAATGTTGTAGATTTGCAGGGGCTGATTTAGTTACATATTCAACTATAATTTCTATATTACTTGCACAAAATCTAAATTCTGATGATATAGATTTACTAGGAAATTTTATATCATGTATCGGTCAAAATCTTTCTGCTATAGCACTTTTAAAACAAAAATGTGAGTTAGAAGTTCAAAATAAAAATGAAGTACCAATAATAGAAGGCACTACTAAATAATATAGTAATGCCTTTTATTTAATTTTTAAATAAATTCATTTGTCTATCAGCTTGTCTTTTCTTTATAGTCTCTCTTTTATCATATAATTTTTTACCTTTACATACACAAAGTTCTAGCTTAAGCCATCTACCCTTAGTATATATCCTTGAAGGCACTAAAGTATATCCGCCTTGTTTTAAGTAATTTAATAACTTAAGTATTTCCTTTTTATGAAGTAATAATAGTCTATCTCTAGTTGGATTTACATTATTTATATTTCCTTTATCATAAGGCGATATATGCATATTTTTTAAAATAACATCGTTATTTTTTATTAATGCAAAACTATCTTTTAAATTACACTTTCCAGATTTAATAGACTTTGCCTCTGTACCACATAAAGAAATTCCAGCCTCTATCTTTTCAATTATTTCATATTTAAAATTTATATTCCTATTTAATATATTAACTTCATATCTTTTTGATGTCTTATCCAATTTATTCACCTTTTTTTAATTTAAATTTATTTAAAAAATTACACTCTGTAATTTGAGTAACACCACAAGCAGAACAATTTTTTTGACAATTTAAAGTAGTCTCTTCTTTTATTGCCTTGTTATACTCTCTCTTTAAAAATTCTTTTGTTACTCCATGCATTATATTATCCCATTTAAATTTATAATCCAAATCATATTCTTTATTTGCATAATCAGAAATATTAATATTAAGTTTTTCTGCTGCTTTTTCCCAAGCATCAACATTTAAATATTCTTCCCAACTATCAAATTTAGCACCATTTTTAAAAGCTTCGTATATAATATCACAGACTTTATCATCACCCCTAGATACTAATGCTTCAAGTCTACTAACTTGTGGATTATGCCAAGAATATTTAATACTTTTGTTTTTCAAATTATCTTTTAAAAACTGTTGCTTTAATTCTATTTTATCAAGCGTATTTTGTCCAAACCATTCAAATGGTGTATGTGGTTTTGGTACAAATGTTGAAGTTGAAACTGTTACTGTACATTTTCCATTTCTTTTTTCTCTTGGTAAAGAATAATACAAGTCAACTATTTTATTTGCAAGTGTAACAATTTGAGATAAATCTTCAAAAGTTTCTGTAGGAAGTCCTATCATAAAATATAACTTTACAGTATTCCAACCACTTTCAAAAGCAATTTTACACCCATTTAATATCTCCTCTTCGGTTATATTTTTATTTATAACATTTCTTAATCTTTGACTTCCAGCCTCAGGTGCAAATGTAAGAGAACTTTTTCTAACAGCTTGTACCTTATTTAACACATCCAAGTTAACTGTATCAATTCTTAAAGATGGTAGTGATAAACCTATTTTATCTTTATCACAAATATCTATAAGTGAAGTAGTTAACTTTTGAAACTGTGAATAATCGCTTGTACTTAAAGATGAAAGTGTAATATCATTTAATCCAGTTGCCTTAATTGATTCTTTTGCAATTTTTAATAATTTATCTGCAGACTTTTCTCTTACTGGTCTATAAATATACCCAGCCTGACAAAATCTACAACCTCTACTACACCCTCTAAATAATTCAAGTGAAATTCTATTTTGAACAATTTCAGTATTTGGAACGACAAAGTTAATTGGGTATTCAACATTTTCCATATCTTTAATAACTGCTTTTTTTATAACATCATTTTCTGTATGTATGCTTGGAATGAAAACTCCAGTTATATCTTTAATACTTTCTAAGAAATCCTTTTTTGATAATTTTTTACTTTTCCAAATTACAAATTTATCAACTACTTGATTTAATTGTTCCTCTCCTTCACCAAGTAAAAAGAAATCCATAAACTTTATAAGTGGATATGGATTTGATGCACAAGGACCTCCTGCAAAAACAAAAGGATCATCTTCTTTTCTGTCTTTAGAATATATAGGAATATTTGCTAGATCAAGCATATTTAATATATTAGTATAACTCATTTCATATTGTAGAGTAAAACTAACCATATCAAAATTTCTAATACTATCTTTTGACTCTAACCCATATAGTTCTATTTTCTTTCTTCTCATAAGTTCTTCAAAATCAGGCCATGGTGCAAATACCCTTTCACACCATGTATCATTTCTTTTGTTTAAGACATCATACAATATCTTCATGCCAAGATTTGACATACCAATATCATATATATCAGGAAAGCAAAAAGCATATCTACATTTAACACTTTTTGCATCCTTTATAACCTGATTATACTCTCCACCAACATATCTTGCTGGCTTACTAACACTTAGTAGTTCATTTCTAGTTAAATTTAACATTTTTCCCCTCTTTCAAAACTAAGCTTTAGATTTAACATCATCTACATTTAAATCTTCATATATTTTTTCCATTTTTAAATAAGTATCAACTAATTTATTTAATTGTTCACTTAATTTATTAGATAAATCTTCAACTTCTATATATAAACTAGTATTACAATAATCTAAATAATCTTCTAAACTTTCAGGTAACTCTAAATATATATATTTCATTTCTTCTAATACATTAGAATCTGTATATTTAGAAATATCTGTTGTTTTTGATGTAGTAGCTTTTAACTGACTATTGACATTTGCTGTATAAAATTTATTTTCTCTTGTTATATAATCTTTATATATATCATATAATTGCTCTAAAACGCTTTCTTTTTCCTCTAATGTAATTTCTTCTTTTTCCACATTATTCTCTTCTGCTGTTTCTACTTGTTCTTCATTACCTTCTACTTTAGTAGGAAAATATTTTTCTATAAGAGTTTCAATATTATCTATATCTTGTTTTAATATTCCAACTATATCAGCTGAAGTTACATCATATTTTTTTATTTCCTCAATTGTTATATTTTCATCTAAATTAGTATTTTGCTCATCTACTATTTGTTCATCAGAATTATTATTTTCATTTACTACTTCTTCATCTTTTTTTATTTCTCTTTTTTCTACAGAATTTAAAACATATTCTTCTATAGACTTTTGTCTATTTTCAAGTCTTTCTTTCATTCTATTTAGCATTACTTCTAAATTAATATTTTCTTTTTGTGATAATAAAGCTTTCTCTAAACCATCTGTTAATTCTAAAGATCTAGCCTCAATATCTATGACATCTCTTTGTGCATCTCTTAACGCTTCATCAGCAATTAATACATTATCAACTACTATCTTACTTTGTTTTATGCTAGAACTTAACTCTTTAAATGTATTGTAATAATTATTTAATGCATCTTGTTCCTCTTTATTTTCTACTAACATATCTAGTTTTATTGTATTCATATCTTGAGTTACCAAATTCTCTTCAAGCTTACTTAATCTTCTTTGTGATTCTGTTATCTGTTCTAGTTTTTCTTTAGGAATATATTCTCTAAAGTTTTTATTTATTTGTTTATCAAGAAATTCTATAGCACTATCTGCTTTTTGACTATATTGCATAAGCTTTAAAACAGCATTATTAGCATCACTTAATTCAATGTCTTCATTTAGTTTTACATCTCTTGTACTTACTACAATCCCTGCAAATGTAACGTCTGGTAATTTAATACTCCTATTTTTAATAACTGTTCTAATAGAATAGCCAGATGCAACATCTGCTGCAGAAACATCTTGAGTAATATTTAATTTGTTATTTGTAACTTTCACAAGTCCAAATAATGGTGTATCCATATTTAATCTTATAGCAGGATATGTCTCATACTCCTCTGTTGATCTAATTTCCTCTACTCTTTGATCTATATAATTAATCTTTACAAGAATTTCATCAAGAAGTTGTTTTATCATATTATTTAATTGTTCTTTTTGTAATTTTAGTTCTTCGCTTTCTTGAGTTGTTTCACTATTATTTACATTATTTTCATTTACTTCTACTTCTTCTGTTGCTGCATATAAGTTTACAAAACATATTAAATTTATTGCGATAAATAGCAAAGCAAACTTAATGTATATCTTTTTTGCCATTTAAAAAACCTCCGGATTATGTAGTATATTATATCACTTATATTTTCACTTGTAAATACATCTTTTATACATTAGCAAAAAGGAGTAAAAATTAATTTTTTTACTCCTTTTTATAATATTTACTTTTCAGAAATCACTGAATGAACTTTTATCTCATACTCTTCTTTCAATCTTTCTTTTTCAACATCAAATTTGGCATTTGCTGTTTTGATGTCTTTTAAGATATTAGCAGCTTTTAAAACTGCTTCCTCAAGTTCAAGAATCGTGTTTCCAAGCGAAGAAATCTTATCCTCATAAAGCCTAAGAAGATTTTCCTCATATTCTCTCCTTAAAGCAATCAACTCATATCCAATATCCGCATTGGGAGTTGTTGCAACTTTAGCATGATCCGAGAAATTAGATTCTATTTCCTGATCCTGCTGTGTTTTAGTAGGTATAACGGTTCTTCCGTCTACCCACTCGTTAAATTGTTCAAGTGTGATTTTACCACTCTTGAGCTGTCTTTTACGCTTTTCATATGCTTTTTCTGTGATTGTGTTCTCATCCTTGTACTCTCTATATGTATTTGCTAATTTAGAAAGCTCCGGTTCATTTGGAATAACAATTTCCATTTGATTTTCGTAGAAATAATTATCCAGATAAAGTGTATACTCTTTTTTAGCTTCTGGGATATAGTGTTCCATAAGAACAAATGTCGGCTCATGACAAATGAACCTTATTTTACCCTCGCTAGTAGTATACTTTTCTCCAGTTTCTTCATCATTCCAACCATGTCCATAGCCTCTTACACGGCGATATACATCTGGTCCTGATACATAGTACCGTATAGTTTCTAGTTTTTCTTTTTCTTCTTCAGTAAGAAAAACAGAAGCTAAAATGTACTTTCCTGTAGCGCCATAAATCGAATCAACTACTATTACTGATAATTCATCTTTCTTAAAGTATTTTACCTCGTTTATTCCTTCAAGACCTACAACTTTGTTAAGCATAAATCAACACTCCTATTATAATATTTATAGATGTCTAGCTAAAAATTATCTTAGCTATATACTTTCACCTAATAGGATTATATCAAATTATGTAATCTTTGTCAATATATATAACATATATTTTCGTGATTAAATTAAACATATATAGTACAAAAACGTAACATTAATATAACAAATATGATTTATGACTACAAAAATCTATAAAAATAAAAATCTTCTTTAGTAATACACTCAGATAATATCTCAGATATGTAATCAACTTTTTTTCTTATATTCTGTCCTTCTTCTAAAAACTTAACTTTTTTATTTAAAATCATAACTTCAGCAAAAATTTCTGCTCTATCTTCTTTTTCTGTTACTTTAGAATATTTAGTAACAAAATATGGATTAACATTTTCTTTATCTATTATTTCATTATTGCTTACATCTATATTGCTCTCATCAATAAGACTATTTTCTTTATATACATATTTATCATCTAAAAGAGAAATATCTTCCTCATACTTAAAATTACTTGGATTTAACTTGTCCCAAGATGCAAATAAATATTTTTGTGTATCTGACATATAATACTCCAGTACATGATACATTTCATGATGAAAAGCTCTTTCAAATTTTGGAGTATTACTTATATAAATTCTAAATTCATTTAGGTTATTTCTAGATGCAAGAGCCAAATTATTATTATTAAATTTATCAATAATAACTATAGTTATTGGATATTTTTTATTTCTGCTCATATCAAATACATCATCTGGATACTTTTTTAAGGCATAATATATAAGTTTTATATTATTGTTTATAATTGCTTCATTATACTGAGCATTACCTTCTATTTTTCCCATATAATCTTCTGTATCTTTACCATATTTTATATTAATACTATATTCATCTTTTATTTTCTTAATATAACTTTCATTTTCTTTTCTTATATCAGTATCAGATTGAGCATACATAGCTAAATTACTACTATCTTCTAATAATTCAGATATATTAAGCTGTTTTAATAACAAAATAGTTATTAACATAATAAATAAAAATAGTATAAACTCAGTTATAAAAGAAATCTTTCTTTTCTGATTAACCTCACCCATCATTTGTCCCCTATATTATACTTAATCTATATATTCAATTTTTAAAGCCCTTTGAATATATTTATAATCTTCTTCTACATTAAGTTCTTTATTTTTTCTATAACCCTCTAAATATACATTAGATTCTAGATTTTGTTTACTATCTTTAGTGCTTTTTAATTTTAATGATAATTGTGTAATATTATTATTTTTAGGATACTCTTCTAATTTTTCAATATACTTAACAACTTCTTTTGAATAATTTATAATCTCATTATCATCTATATTTTCTATTTGTTTTGAAATTTCAAGTTCAAATTCATCATTAAATATAGAATTTATCGATATTTCTATATTATCAATTTTAAACTCTTTACTTTCTAAAAACTTAATAAAATCTTCTTCTAATTCTAGTTTTTCTTTAGAATTTAAATACTCTTTATATCCATCTTGTATATCAAGTTCTTTGTTTAAATATACAGTAAAATTATAATTATTTCCATCTTCATTATTCTTCATCGTAAATAAAAAGCTTCTATCTTTAAACATGTTGTAATTAGATGAAACATATTCAAATTTATCCTCACCATAATTACTAACAATATATTTATTTAGTTTTTCTTCATTTGCAAAATATGTAAATAAATTAGAATTTGCAACATTATTCAAAAAAAGTGCTAGTAAAAAAGTAACAATAACTAATACATATGATATAATTGCCTCTTTAGTCTTTTTTTTCTTTTTGCTTTTTAAATATTTAAAAGAATCTTTAAGATATTTTCCGCATATTTCACCAAGTGCAATATATATTGCCATAAATAAACTTAATATTACAATTAGAAGCAATTCACTTATACCACTAATTTTTAACATACATATAGCTATAGAAAAGCCAAATATAGTAGTTACTAGAGGTCTATCAAAGATTATCTTACCAACAATACCAAGTAAAAATAACAGTGGTATCATCTTTATATATGTAGGGCCAAAACAATTAGCAAAAACAACTACGATTATACATAATATATAAACTATTGCTTCGACAAAATATCTTGTTTTATCTTCAACCATTTCTTTTTTTGACATATTTTCACCTCTAAATACAAGATTAAACTTAAGAATATTATATTATATATAAAAAAAATAAGCAATAATAATTTCTTTTATTTTTAAAGTTGTAATGTAATTTTTTATCACTTTCTTTTTTATTAAGATATATTTTTCTTAATAGTTCATATAATTAACTGAGGTGTAATCTAATGAAAAAAAATTCGTTAATAGTATTTTTATTTATATTATTTTTAACTGTATTTTCATTTAATAATATATATGCAAATACATCATCAAAAGAATTTGTAGATATAAAGGCTCCAGCAGCTGTTGTTATTGATTATGATACTGGCAGAGTACTATTTGATAAAAATGCTAATGACAAAAGACCAATGGCATCCCTTACTAAAATTATGACAAGTATTTTGTTAGTAGAAAATTGTGAAATGGACGAAATGATAGAAGTACCTTCACAAGCAACTTGGATTGGCGGTTCAACTGTTGGATTAAAAAAGGGTGATAAAGTAAGTGCAAAAAGCTTACTTTATGGTATGTTACTTCCTTCAGGTAATGATTGTGCTTATACCGTAGGTATACATATAGGCAGTACTATTGAAAATTTTGCAAATATGATGAATAAAAAAGCAAAAGAAATAGGCGTTACAAATACAAGTTTTGCAAATCCTCATGGACTAGATTCCAAAACACATTATACATCTGCAAAAGATATGGCAATTATCACAAGATATGCTTTAAGAAATAAGTATATAAACGAAGCAGTAAAAACAAAGTCTATTACAATAAATTTTGGTTCTTTTTCTAAATTGTTAAATAATACTAATGCCCTTCTAAAAACATATGATAAGGCTGACGGTGTAAAAACAGGTTTTACAAATGGTGCTAATAGATGCTTAGTAGCTTCCGCAACTGATAATGGTAGAAGATTTATAGCTGTAGTACTTGGTGCAGAAACAACTAATATAAGGTTTTCTACTGCTAAAACAATTCTTGAGGAATCTTTTAAAAGATATAAGAAAATGGATATATCAAAATATCTTAATTTTTATATTAATATTCCAATTATCAAAGGAAATAAAGATTTTTATGAAAGACAATTTTCAGATAGTTTAATCTTACCTTTAACTGAACAAGAATACGAAGATATATATATAAAACAAGATACAATCCCCAAAATAGAAGCTCCTATGGAAGCTGGAACTTATGTAGGGAAAATTCAAGTTGTTTTAGGGGACGAAATACTTTATGAAAAATCATTTTATTTAGAAGAAGATATATATAAGAAGACTGTTAAAGACTATATTTTAGAAGGAATTCATAATTTATTTAGACCTACACAAAAAATATAAAAAAATAATAAGGAAGATTTTAAATAAGAAAAAAACTCTTATTTAGTTCTTCCTTACTTTTTAGTGTCATAGCACCTTATTTCTGACTTATATTTAGAAAAAGATATGTATGAAAAAAATTTGATTATACGAATAATTTAAAATGATATATACTTATGAATAAATATAAGTATTCGTTAGAAGAATAATACTAGGAGAATTTATTTACAATTTGATTTTTACTTGACATCTGTGAACAAATGAATAATCCAAATCTCAAAGGGGGTCGAAATCCACACCTTTAAATCAGAAGCAGGTACAAATTATTTTACGATGTCTCCACAAAGATGGATTAAAGAAACTAATGCAATTGGTATTATTTCAAAATCTGGTAACAACGGCGAAACATATGCTCATCCAGATATAGCATTTGAGTTTGCTAGCTGGATTAGTCCAGAATTTAACTTATACTTAATAACCGAATTTAAAAGATTAAAACAAAATGAAAGTTATCAAAATAAAATTGATTGGTCTGTTAGACGTAAGCTTGCAAAAACAAATTATAGAATACATACTGATAGTATAAAATACAATGTTTAAAAGCTATAGGAGCTATTTTAATAAATTATACTTATTAAATAGCTCCTAAAAACTCTTTTTATATTACCATACCCACTAACACAAATATTATACTTATAATAAAAGAAACAATAAATGTTAAATATGGTACTTTTACATTATACTTTTTCTTTTCTTCAAACTTCTTTCTATTGCTTTCTTCTACCTTTTTCATACCTTCTTTATCATTTTTTAAATTATAAAAGGTGCTTTTTATATCATTTAAACCATATGTGGTATTACTAGAAAATTTTCTTCTTTTAGTTGATATTCTACAATAATTAATACCAGTTGCAACACAAAGTGAAAAACCAATTAATTGTATTACTCCACCTATAATCATAAATACAAATGAAGTTGTACTTCCATTTAATATATAATTTATAATTATATTATTTGCTAAACTATATCCACAAAATAATCCTATAACAGAAATATATAAATATGGAGTAAAACCAGCAAAAATTATTAGAAATGCAAGGAAGATTTTTTCTCCTAAACTTGAAATAAAAGGAACCCCTTTAACGCTTTCAGTAATAATTTCTTTTGCCTCTTGATTATTTAAATTTGTGTAAAATAAATTTAAACTTAAAGCAAAGATAATTACCATTATAATAAAACATACAATATGTTTTACTTTTAAATTTTCTTTATAATATTTAATAAAATCTTTCAAAATACTTTTTAAACTAATTTTCTTTTTTTTAATTACATTTTCTTTAATATCTACCATTATATCACCAGCTATTTATAGTATAACATTTACTTAATAGTTAGTCAATATTGTTATTTAAACCCATTTATTCTTAATGCATTAGTAACAACAGATACAGAACTAAAAGCCATTGCAAGTGCTGCTATCATTGGATTTAATAAAGGCCCGCCAAATATATGTAATACTCCCATAGCAACTGGAATCCCTAGTGCATTATATCCAAATGCCCAAAATAGATTTTGTTTTATTACTCTCATAGTTTTTTTACTTAATCTTATTGCATTATATATATCTAATATATCATTTTTAACTAATATTACGCCAGCTGACTCTATGGCTACATCTGTACCATTTCCTATTGCAATTCCAACATCAGAGCTCATAAGTGCTGGTGAATCATTTATACCATCTCCAACCATTGCTACTTTATTATTTTTATCCATAATTTCTTTTACTTTATTTGCCTTATCCTCCGGCAATGTATTTGCAATTATATTTTTTATTCCTACTTGTGATGCTATGTGTTTTGCTGTATTTTCATTATCACCTGTTATCATATATGTAGATATTCCCATATTCTCTAACTTTTCTATAAGTTTAGCACTGTTTTCTTTTATTATATCAGCAATTGCAATTATTCCTATTAATTTTTCTTTTAAAATAGCAAACATAACCGTTTTTCCTTCAGCTTGAAACTTAGAAATTATATCTTCGTAACCTTTTGTATCAACATTATTTTCATTTGCAAGTCTTAAATTTCCAATACTTATCTTTCCTTCATTTATGTTTGCACTCACTCCTTTACCGACTAAAGTTTCAAAGTTATTTACCTCTACTTTTTTTGCGTTATTTTCTAAAGAATAATTAACTATTGCTTTTGAAATAGGATGCTCAGATTTTTCTTCAACTGAAAAAATATAGCTTAATAAAGTATCTTTTGATATTTCTATTGGTATTATATCAGTTAAATATGGTTTACCAACAGTTAATGTACCAGTTTTATCAAAAACTATTGTATTAATTTTGCTTAACGTTTCAAGTGAAGTAGCATCTTTAAATAATATTCCAAGAGAAGCTCCTTTTCCAGTTGATACCATTATTGCAATCGGTGTTGCAAGTCCTAAAGCACATGGACATGCAATAACAAGTACAGATACAAAAATAGTAAGTGAAAACGTAAATTCTTTAGTTGCTATAAACCAAGCAACAAATGAAATTATAGCAAGAACAAGTACTACTATTGTAAAATACTTTGACACAATATCTGCAAGCCTTTGGGCTGGTGCTTTAGAATTTTGAGCATTTTTTACAAGCTCTATTATTCTAGATAAAACTGTATCTTTTCCAATTTTTGTGGCTCTAAATTTTATATATCCACTTTGATTAATAGTTCCACCGACAACATTATCATTAACTTTCTTTTCAACAGGTAAACTCTCTCCCGTTAACATTGATTCATCTACACTTGCATTACCAGATATTATCACACCATCAACTGGTATCTTATCACCGGCTTTTACAATAACCACATCATTTTCTAATATATCATCTATACTAATTTTTATTTCTTTACCATCTCTTAAAACTGTTCCCTCTTTTGGAGCTATATTCATTAAAGCTTTTATTGCATTACCTGTTTTATTTTTTGACCTTGATTCTAAATACTTACCAAGCTCAACTAAAGTAATTATTGTTGCAGTAGATTCAAAATATAAATTATGGATATAATCAAAATTTCCCGTACATATTTTATATACAGAGTATAAACTATATACAAATGAAGCTGTAGTTCCTATTGCAACTAAAGAGTCCATATTTGGCACTCCTTTAAATAACAATTTAAATCCTACAGTATAAAATTTATAACCACAAATTATAACTGGAATAGTTAAAATAAGTTGTATTAATGCAAAATTTATTTTGTTAATATTTGGATTTATTATGTCCGAATAAGGTAAATTAATATTTGGTAACATATGTGCCATTGCAATATATAATAATGGAATTGTAAATATTATAGATATTATTAATTTAAGTTTTGAGTTATCTTTTTCTTCCTCATTTTCTTTTACAATATGAAAACCTAAAGATTTTATTGCATTTTCAATAACCTTAAATTTTAAATCATCATCATATTCAATTTGCATAGTTTGAGTTGCAAAACTTACTTCTACTTTTTTTACTTTTTTTATTTTCTTTAAAGTTCTTTCTATACCTGATGCACATGCAACACAGGTCATACCTCCTATTTTTAATTGTTTGTTCATATAATTTCACCAATATTATTATATATCACATTTTTAACTAAGTAAATGTATTTTTTTAACTTACACAAATTTAGACTTATTTTTCTTATAATTTGACTTATTTTTTAATTTAATATATTATATTTATGTGATATATTATGGATTTAGAAAATATTTTTAGTATAGCAAGGACTATTGCATTAAATGGTGGTAGACTATATTTGGTTGGTGGTGCTGTACGTGACGAGATAATGGGGTTAATTCCATCTGATTTTGATTTTTGTGTTACGGGTTTGGCCGAAGAAAAGTTCATGCAATTATTTCCAGTTGCTAAAAAAGCTGGTAAATACTTTCCAGTTTTTTATATAAAAAAATATGAATTTGCTCTTGCAAGAAGTGAAAGAAAAGTTTCAGAAGGTCATAAAGGATTTGAATTTAATGTTTCTGATAAAATTACAATTAATGAAGATTTAAAACGAAGAGATTTTACTATAAACGCTATAGCAAAAGATGTATTAACTGGTGTGTTTGTTGATCCATTTGGCGGTGCAAAAGATATAGCAAATAAAACAATAAGACACATAAGTAATGCTTTTTTAGAAGATCCACTAAGAGTATATAGAGCTGCAAGATTTGCTGCCACATTTAATTTTAATATTGCAGAAGAGACTTTAGAAATAATGAAGAATATAAAACAAGAATTAAATACTTTATCCAAAGAAAGAGTTTTTAAAGAACTATATAAAGCTCTTGGAACAGATACTCCATCAATTTTCTTTAATATTTTAAAAAATACAAATACATTAGATGTACATTTTAAAGAACTATATAATCTTATAGATATCCCGCAAAATATAGAATATCATCCAGAAGGTGATGTATATAATCACACTATGCTTGTATTAGATAGAGTATCAAAAGCCACTAAAGATGAAAGTCTAAGATATTGTGCTCTTGTACATGACTTTGGAAAAGCTTTAACACCAAAAAATGTTTTACCTAAACATACAGGACATGATAAAGCAGGGATAAATATAGTAAAAGATTTTTCCGACTATATTACTGCACCAAAAATTTGGAAACAAAAAGCTATGACTACAGTAAAATATCATATGCTTGCAAAAGAATGTGATAAACTAAGCCCTATTACTTTTGCAAAGTTTATAAATGCAATAAATCGTTCAAAACTAACTTTAGATGAATTAGAGACTATCGTTAACTGTAATACTATGATAAAAAATCAAAATATTAGTTTTGCTAATTTAGGAAATAAAATATTATCTACTGTTACTGGTAAAAAATTAATAGAACAAGGGATTACTCCCGAAACTGTCGGAATAGAGAAATTTAAAAATTTACTTATACAAAGCCAAGCAAAGTTTATAACTGAAGAAAGAAAACTAGCTAAATTTTAGCCAGTTTTCTTTTATTCATCTAATGCTCTTGTATATTTTGATTTATTATTTAAACCTATTATTTCTTCGACATTTTCATTATTTTTAAATATGATTACAGTTGGTACTGACATAATATTATACTCATTTGCTAACTCTTCATTTTCATCTATATCAATTTTACAAACTACTACTTTTCCTTCATATTCTTTTGCAATTTCTTCTATAACAGGACTTAACATTTTACATGGCATACACCAACTAGCATAAAAATCAACTAAAACTAAAGCATTATTTTTTAAAATTTCATTTAATTCCTCTTTATTAGGATGTCTTATTTCTGACATTTAAATCATCTCCTTTAACTTATCTATATATTTTGCTGCATTTTGAGCAGCAACTAAACCTTCTCCTGTTGCTTTAGAAATTTGTAATGGGTTTCCTGTACAATCTCCACAAGCATATATTCCTTTTATATTAGTCTCCATATTCCTATTAACTACTATATACCCATCTTCTAAAATTAGGTCTTTTACAATAGAATTTGGGGCTATAGAATTTCTTAATAAAAATAATCCATCAAGCTTTATATATTTATCATTTATTATAATACCTTCAAGTTTATTATCACCAATTATATCACTAATTATTCCATTTATAACATTTATATTTTGATTTAATCCTTTTATATCTTTTTTTACAGTTATATAATTTACATTTACTCCAAGACTAGATAAAAAGTTTGCTTCTTCTATTATATCATCTGCATTACCATAAACAGCAATATTTTTTCCTTTATATAAAGCTCCATCACAAGTTGCACAGTAGCTAATTCCTTTTCCAAGTAGTTTTTCTTCATTATTTAACATTTTTTCTTTTGTAATTCCAAGTGCTAATACTACTGCTTTTGCATTTATAATTTTGCCATTAAAATTAATCATAAACATATCGTTATATTTCATTATATCTATTACTTTTCCGTATTCAAACGAAACATTTAATTTATTTGCATGATCTACAAACTTTTCCATTAGTTCTTGCCCAGAAATATTATAAAATCCAAGATAATTATCCACTTTTTCAGCTTTTTGTAAATAATTTAAAGCATTTGTAAATATCTTAACACTTTTATTTCTTAAGACTGCATTTATCGCAGCAGATAAACCGGCAGGTCCACCCCCAATTACAGCAATATCAAGTGTATCTTCCAATATATCAACCTCCTTTTTATGGTTATATTTACTAATATTTTTTGATAACTTTTATTGTATATATACTATCATATTTAAAAAGATTTTACAATACTTAAATATTATGAGGCTAATGTATATAAAAGAAACTCCCTTTTTAGAGGGAGTTAAAACAAAAATTTTTTATTCTAATGTGGAGTACTTGGCCGTATCCTTCCAAGAGGTATCATCACTTTTTTTCATAGCAATTGCAGAATATAATCCATCGGAACTCGTTCCCTTATTAGTAAAATATCCTTTATCATAATACCAACCTTCGGGGAAAATTAGCTTTTTAGGTTCTACGTCTGTAATGATTACACGTCCACATAGTGACTTTTCTTTCATTGTAAATTTCACATGACTAATATTAAGCATTTGAAAAACCTTTGCTGCTATAATACCAGGCATATCGCACATTTTTACAACTCTAACTGACATTTAAAAATCCTCCTAAAAAAAATTATTTTTTTATTTTAAAAGAGCAACGGTTATATTATATCATTTTTACTTTTTTATGTCAATATAATTATAAATTCTCTTTTATTCATCCTATGGATTTGTAATTTCTCACAAAAATAACATAGATTTACTCTATGTTACTCATATCTTCTATCATATTTTCTATAAAAACTCCATATCCCCTTGTTGGATCATTTAAAAATACATGTGTCACAGCTCCTACTAATTTTCCATCCTGTACTATAGGACTACCGCTCATTCCTTGTACTATACCACCTGTTTTTTCAAGTAATTCCTTATCAGTTACACTAATTATCATATTTTTATTTCCACTAGATGTAAGTAATACTTTTTGAATTTCTATCTCATATTCTTTAACTTGATTATCATCTAAAGTACAATATATACTTGCTTTACCTTCTTTTATCTGTGACTTTGGTAATATTTCTATCTTATTTTTGTTTTTTATAATACTATCTTGAAGTATTTTACCATATATTCCTTTATCAGTATTTCCATTAATCTCACCAATTATATTAGTAGTTATTGTACCTTTTAATTCACCTGGTACTTTTGCAACACCCTTTTTGATTGAAAATATATTTGTGGTCGTGATTCCACCTGTTTCTATCGGTAATATATAGTTTTCTTTAGTTTCAGTAACTCCATGCCCAAGTGCTGCAAATTTATTAGTTTTTTTATCATAAAAAGTTATAGTTCCGACACCAGCACTACTATCTTTTACCCATAACCCCAATTTATATTCATTACTTATACTATCTATAACTGGTGATATCTTAGTATTAAAAACTTCTCCTTGCCTATAAACTTCTAAATCTAATTCATTCCCATTTGAATCTTTTGCACACTGTAATAATTCTGAATTTGTTTCAATTTTCTCATCGTTTACTTTTAAAATTATATCTCCAACTTCTAGATTTGTATCTTCTCTATCTACTCCCATTATAAGTACACCTGTAGCAAGTAATTTAATTCCTACTGCCTCTCCTCCAAGTACTACTTCCATATTAGAGTATGTATCTATAATATCTTTTTCAAAATTATATACTGCTATTAAACTATTATAATTTAAAACACAATATATAGCTAAAAGTAAAACAATTACAAATACTGAAATAAATATTTTTTGTTTATTTTTAAAAATTTTTGTATTAAAATTTATTTTCATATATTTACTCCAATTATTCCTCCTATAATACCAGCAACTGCACATATTGCCATATATATTCCTAATGTATTAGACACAAAAAAACTACTTGATTCTATAACTGCTATAATGTAAATAAGTAAACAATAAATAATACCAAAAATAGCTCCATGTAAAAGACCTTTTTCTTTTATTCTTCTTGCAAGAATAGTTGAGCCAACTAACACTGAAACAAGTAATGTTCCAAATACAAAAGATTGTAAATGCCTATCATTTATATTAGTATATGCAAAAATAATTGCTGTTAAACTTATAAATACTATAGATATTATGAGTGAAATAACTATACTCATGCTATAACTTTTTAACTTTGTCATATTTTTCACATCTCCCTTTTATACATATATATTTAGATTACAAAAAAATATGTTCAAAATTTATTCTTTCACATTAAAATCATAATGTAACAAAGTTTTTAAATATTTTAATGAAGTTATGTTTAAGCTATAGTAAGATTTATCTTAAAAGTAACACTATTAAAAGTATTATTTTAGTTACTATTCACAGCCAAATAAATAAAAGGCACCAAAACAGGAGGGAATAATTTA
>OBKV01001135.1_pt1 | contig 17988 bp, 12 predicted proteins | sample 1517301 | NCBI WGS metagenome assembly OBKV01 (sample SAMN04571685, study PRJEB22368) | human gut metagenome | biome: human gut; material: stool | host: Homo sapiens | place: Luxembourg | collected 2012-06-29 | reverse complement strand
GTAAATTGGCGAGAATTATGTAAATTTGCACAAATTTATCCGATAATAATTTAAATATATATAGAAACATGTCTGAAAACGTACAAAAAACTCTGAGAGATTCAGCGGTACTGCGTTGGCTTGCTTTGATTCTCCTTGCAGGAGCTATGTTCTGCTCCTATATTTTCATGGACATCTTGTCGCCAATTAAAGACTTGATGTGGGACACTAAGGGTTGGGATTCTACAGCATTCGGTACGATGCAAGGATCGGAAACCTTCCTTAATGTGTTTGTGTTCTTCTTGATTTTTGCAGGTATTATCCTCGACAAGATGGGTGTTCGCTTCACAGCTATTCTGTCGGGTGCTGTGATGCTGGTAGGTGCTACCATTAACTGGTATGCCCTTACTGATATGTTTGCAGGAAGTAACCTTGAAGTATGGTTTAACGAACATTTGAACTATATTCCTGGTTTTGATGAACTGGGCGTGTCGCCTTTCTATAAAGGAATGCCCGCATCTGCTAAGTTCTCCGCTATCGGCTTTATGATTTTCGGCTGTGGTGTGGAAATGGCAGGTATCACCGTTTCTCGTGGTATCGTGAAGTGGTTTAAGGGTCGCGAAATGGCACTCGCAATGGGCTCGGAAATGGCACTCGCTCGCTTGGGTGTGGCCACTTGCATGATTTTCTCTCCGGTATTTGCTAAATTAGGGGGTGTTATTGATGTTTCCCGTTCAGTGGCATTTGGTGTTGTGCTATTGCTTATCGCACTTATTATGTTTATTGTCTACTTCTTCATGGATAAGAAACTTGACGAGCAGACGGGTGAGGCTGAGGAGAAAGACGATCCGTTCAAGATCAGCGATCTCGGTACTATTTTGTCAAGCAGCGGATTCTGGTTGGTAGCGCTTCTTTGTGTACTTTATTATTCTGCTATATTCCCGTTCCAGAAATATGCCGTAAATATGCTGCAATGTAATTTGGTATTCAAGGAAGTACCCACCGACTCTTTCTGGGCTACTAATACGGTGACAATTCTTCAGTACTGCATTATGCTTGTCGTTGCGGGTGCTTCTTTTGCAAGTAATTTTATGAAGAAGGCAAGTATGAAGTATGGCTTGCTTACCCTTGCCGGAGTATTGCTCACTGTCTTCTGTTATATGGGTTATATGCGTCAGAGTGCCGAAACTGTATTTGCAGTCTTCCCTTTGCTCGCTGTAGGTATAACACCGATACTTGGAAACTATGTTGACCATAAAGGTAAGGCAGCTTCGATGCTGATGATAGGTTCCATGTTACTGGTTCTTTGCCATCTTACTTTCGCGTTTGTTCTTCCTGAGTTCAGGGATAATGCGGTAGGTGGTGTTGTGATAGCTTATCTTACTATATTGGTACTTGGTGCAAGTTTTTCACTGGTTCCTGCTTCTTTATGGCCCAGTGTTCCTAAATTGGTTGATGCCAAGATTATAGGCAGTGCTTACGCGCTTATTTTCTGGGTGCAGAATATTGGTCTTTGGCTCTTCCCGCTTCTTATCGGAAAGGTACTTGATAAAACCAATACGCAGCTTGTTGCTGATTTAAAGAACGGTGTGATTACTCCGGAAGAGGCTGCCGTGTCGTATGATTACACCGCACCGCTTGTAATGCTGGCTTGTCTTGGCGTTGCTGCTTTGGTACTAGGATTTATTCTTAAAGTTGTAGACAAGAAGAAAGGTCTTGGTTTGGAAGAACCTAATATCAAAGCTTGATAACGGTAATGCCAGATACAAAAGGAAAAGTAAACCTATTGGATACTGTTCCCGTTCAGTGCGGACATATTACAACCGAATGGGAAGGGGAGTACGCGATACTTTCCTTTCCTCGGTTTAAGTACGACTGGATGAGACGTTTTTTGTTGCCGAAGAGTATGTCGGCCAATATTCATGTGAAGCTGGAAGAACACGGTACTGCCGTATGGCGTTTGATAGATGGAAACCGAACCGTACAAGAGATAATCTCTCTGCTTACCGACCATTTCCAAAATGAAGATAACTATCCTTCTCGTGTCACTACTTACATTATGCAGTTGCAGAAAGATGGATTCATTCAGTTGAAAGTCGAGAGTTGAAAGTTACCATCTGGTATTACAATGCAGACCTGCTTTCAACTCTCGACTCTCAATTTCCTAATTGCTTTCTCTGTCTACCTTGATTAATCCACCGGTAGCTGTATCGAACAAAACTTTTATAGTAGAATTTTTATTGAATAGTACAGGTGCAAGATATTCTATAGTACCAAATTGTGTAACGGGCAGTTCACCATCGAATATCTTCTTGTTGTTGCCTGTCAATATAACATGGGCGCGTCCCGGAACGTTGTAAGCAACTCCGTCTACTTTTTTCTTACTGTCTTCTTCCGGAATGGCGGGAGTCTTCAAATCGGTTATGGAGATATAATACGGTTCGCCTGCCAAATCATCGTTTGCCACTATGCCCAATCGTTTGGAGAAGCGGAAAGCTACTTCATTGTTCATTTCTTTGGGAGTCAGGCGGATTGTAAACGTCTGAGGTTCTTCTTTCAAGGTTCCGGAGAACATCTCCGTCATAGCACGTTCCTGTAAGTTGAGGTTGTCGAGCATGATTTTGAGTTGGGCGCCATCCTGCGGCATATTGTCGGCTTCACCACGGAGAAGGGCATTTTTGCTTTCACGGATGTTATAGATTTCCTTGGCTACCAACTCCGCCATTTTAGCTCTGGAACTTGCCATGAGTATTTCTTCCGTAAGGAATTTACGCGGATCTATGGTTTCTTGTGCGGCAGCGGTTATTTTGGTTGCCGGTATCGTATGGCTGTTAAGCGGTATGTTGATGGAACGGACAATGCCGTCTTCAGTAAGTTCCATTAGTGGGGCTACAGTCTTATCTTTCAACTTAACGAAGTATACATTATCTTTATCGGGTACTCCCGCCACGTGTGTTTGTACTTTGTCGATGCTCCAATAGATATTCGGATCGGCAGATACATTGTTCATGCGTAAGTAGCGGTCGGCATATTTACAGAACTCTCCGGGCATGTATGTATGTTTGGTAGCCTGTACTACAATTTCTATTTCGGTTTTAGGCAGGAGATAAGTTACTCCGTAGTCTTTACCGCGCATAATACCGGTGCTGACATCTGTTTGGGCATAGGCACTTGTAGCTATTAGAATGCCGGCCACCCATATCATTTTTTTCTTCATATTTCTCTATCGGTTTATAACTATGAATTTTAAATAACAAAGTTAACGAAGTTCTTTGTTCTTGGATATTCATTTACGAAAGATTAACTTTCAGTCAGACCATAAAATAGGAATGCTGCATGTCCTTATTCTTTCAGTACAACTTCCGCTATTCCTACACGGTCATCATTCAGTAAGATGCGCAAGTCACTGGCCGTGGTTCCTTTGAACGGATAGGAGATAAGTTCGCCGTATTGGCTGACAGTACCCGAATAGACAGTAAGGAACTGACCGCCTCCGCCTGAAAGCTGTATCTCGAATTCTGCCGGAAGTCCGTTGTCTCGCTTGAAAGCGATAGCAACTTCGTTTATTTTGCTTCCGTTCTTTAGGGCAAAGGTTATATAATCTCCTTTGTTACCCTGCCAGACCGTATTCTTTTGTTTATCAAGCACATTTGGGGCGTTTTCCATATCGGTACTTGCTGTTACGGGACTGACGGGATTTTGACTTTCAAGTGCTTGCAGGCGAGCTTGGTAATCTTCTACAGTAAGTATACCATTCAGCCGGATGTCTTCGGAGGACGCACCCGCCATGATGGCGAACTCGCCCGGTTCCACTGTCCATTTCATATCGGCATTCAATAATTCAAGATGCTTGCGGTCAAGAGTGAAAACTATTTCTTTGCTCTCTCCCGGCTTCAGGTGGATACGTTCAAAACCGGCAAGATTCTTTTCGTAGGTGGTGACACTGCTTAGAATATCGCGCGTGTAGAGTTGTACCACTTCGTCACCGGCACGTTTGCCGGTATTCGTTACTTTCAGTCGTACGGTGGCTTTTTGGTTGGGTGTGATTACTTTGGGAGTGATTTCGAGGTCGGAATACTCAAAAGTAGTATAGCTCAAACCGTAGCCGAAAGGATACAGTGCACCATTAATGCGTGACATATTGCCGTCCGGTCCCGGATTTTTACCGCCATCTATCTGTGAAGCCGGTTTGTAGGGGAAGTTGAACGGGATTTGTCCTACTGTTTTAGGAAAAGTAACTGTCAGTTTGCCTCCGGGATTGTAATCGCCGAAGAGAATGTCGGCTACTGCCGTACCGCCTTTAGAGCCCGGATACCAGGCTTCAAGAATGGCAGGGACAAACTTGTCCGCCCAGTTTACGGATAGCGGACGACCGTTAATCAATATCAGTATAACAGGCTTGCCCGTGGCTTGTACGGCTTGCAGCAGTTTCAACTGGTGTCCCGGTAATTCCAGGCTTGTGCGCGATTTGTTCTCACCGCAGGTACGTTGGCCGCCACCCAGTACTACTACTGCTACATCAGCCTGACGGGCATTGGCTGCGGCACGGTCTATTTCGGCTTGTTCGTCAGGGGTAAGCGGGTATTCCATGATTTCGCTTTCAGGCCAATGGGCATCTACAAGGTCGCAGCCTTTGGTATAAAGCACTTCGGCCTTACCCTGTGCTTTCTCGCGGATTCCTTCGAGGACAGTAGTAACCTCTACGGCGAGTGGTCCGTAATGTGTCAGAGCATAGCCTTCCTCATCGGCATTCGGGCCACAGACGGCAATCTTCTTTATCTTATCGATATTCAGAGGCAGTGTATTATCTGTATTTTTCAGCAATACGACGGATTCGCGGGATGCCTGTAGGGCAACGGCTTCATTGGCTTCCTTCTCCACTTCATCGTCAGCTCCGGCAAGGTCTGTTTGGTAGGGAGCATCGAACAGACCGATAAGGAACTTTACCCGAAGGATATCACGCACACGGTCATTGATAACTTCTTCACTCAGTCCGCCTTCCTTTACGAGTTCGCGTAGCGGAAGTACGAATGAGTCGGGCGAGCGGAATGTACAACGTACGTTGAGGCCTGCTTCCACGCTTTGGCGTACGGCTTCTTTCATGTCTTTGGCGGTGTTATGCTTGGTATAGAGATATTCTACGGCATCGCTGTCCGATACCACATATCCCCGGAAACCCATTTCCTTGCGGAGTCGGGTAGTCAGCCAATAGTAGCTTCCCTGGATGGGAATGCCGTCGTAGTCGTTATAGGAACTCATCACGCCCAATAGCCCTGCTTCGCGGATTACCCGTTTGAAAGGGTAGATGTGTATGTTTTCCACTTCGCGCGGCGGCATTTGCGGATCAACGCGCGCCATGCCTTCACGTGCTCCCTTATTGTTGCTGTATGCAGCAAAGTGTTTGGCAGTGGCGGCTACTTGGTGATTATGTTGCAGTCCGCGTACCATTTCGATACCCAGCTCGGCAACAAGATAGGGGGATTCGCCGTAGACTTCCTCATAGCGTCCCCAACGCTGGTCGCGACCTACATCGAGGATGGGGGCGTAGACGTTGGTATAGCCCAGCATGCGGGCTTCCCGTCCGGTGATAAGTCCTACTTGGCGGATAAGTTCGCGGTTCCACGTGTGTCCTAATCCTAGTTGGGTGGGGAAATTGGTGGCTTTATAACTTTCCACGCCACGGATGCCCTCATTAGTGAAATCTACGGGGATTCCGAGGCGGGTATCTTCAACAAAGAAGCGTTGTATTTCGTTCAGTGCCCAGGCATGACGCGAGGCAGGCCAGACGTTTTCATTGTCCGAGGGTGGTAGTCCCCATTGCTGGAAGCCGTTCAGATGTTCGTCAATGGCTCCGATACCGTCTTTCCAGAGCATCTGTTTCCATTCGGGGGTGGGAAGAGCATCTTTCAGCACTCGTTTGTAGCCGTAGAGGGTAACCATCTGGCAGGTTTTTTCTTCGAGTGTCATCTGCTGCAAGAGGTTTTCAATGCGGGCATCGAGTGTTGCGGCAGGGTCTTCATATATATCTTTGATACCGTTTTTGTTGAAGTCTATCCAGCCTTTATGGTACATTTCGCTTTTTGCCGGTTTATAGTATGCCGGTATTTTTGCAGTTTTTTGTGCAGACAGTAATGTGCCACTGCCTAATAACAAGGTAGCTACAATTAATTTCTTCATGGTATGTTTTTTATAGTTTTCTTTGGGTGTCAAAGATAGTGAATTTTGAGAACAGAAAAGGATAAAATTGTTCGAAGTACGGTTATCTATTGTACATACTATATTGGAATGGGGTGATAGTGGCGGATAATGGCATTGCGCTTTTGGCTGATAAATTATATGGTTGATGCCTCTTGATTGATTAAGTCAGCAGAGCTTTGTCATAAGGTGATTTTTTTGAAATCATACGAATATTCTAATGATAAATATTTTAGTAAAATATTTGCGCGTTTTGTTGAAATTCAGTATGTTCATAATGCTGTTTTAATTCGAAATATCATTATGAACATACTAAATTTTATGCAACGTTTCCTCGATGAAGCATCTTGCATTGCTTGTCTGAAGGAGCAGAGGGAACAATCCGGTATTGTCTGTAAATATTGTGTGTCTGTACGGAACATCGTTGGGATGCCAACAAGTTTGTTTTCGAGTGAAAGCACTGTCATCACAGGCAGCCATTACACTCCGGAACAGTTATGAAACACAGCAAGCTGCCTTCCCATTACTGGATAGCAGTCATGTTCCAGCTAACAAGCGCCAAGAAATCCTTTTCAACAGAGGAAATCCATCGCTAATAAGGTTACAAATGTTATCAGCCCATTTGAGAGATGGTCTGCAAGCTTCGTGATGTCATGGGAAAGCGTGATGAACGCTATTGCCTGATCGGTTCTGTAGAACTGGACGAAGGTTTCTTCACTGTGGAGCTTCAAGAAGAGGAAAAGAACAAATCATTGAAAAGAGGTCGTGGCAGTCAATGGAAAGCCAAGATTCTAGTCATGATTGAAAGTTCCGATTCTACGAAAACCCCTAAGAGAGGAAGAACCAATAAAGCGGTCGGACACCTCAAAATGCAGATTATATCAGGTTTGGGGTCGAAGACAATTACCAAGGTTGTCAAAGAGCAACTGGAGCCGCTAGTAGAACTGACTACGGACGATTCCATATCATATATCAAGTTTGATAAACTCCGTTAAAAGCCATAAGGCTGTTACTTCCTGTAAAGAAGCGGTTTAAGTCTTCTTGTCATGGGGCATATTGCAATCGGTAATGCCAACTCATATTATTATCTTTAAGTTTTATATTAATGATTTCTCTTGTAGCAAAGAAGCTGTAAAAGAAAGAACAAACATATAAAAATAGTTCATTGACTAAGAATATTGATATATTTATAGATGTTCTTACCAAACAGAGGATAAAGTACGAACCTTTACACTTTTAATTATTTGTCCTTTTCCGCTTTCAACAGATAAGCTATTATATATTCCAGAAGGATAAACAAGGTTAGTTTGTTGAACCATTCCATCATTAATTAAAGCTTCCACCGAACTCTTATCTACAAACAAGGTCAGTGATACTGCATTGGAAGAAAGGTTAAGAGGTGAATATAATACTTTTCCGAATTCCGATGAAAAAAAAACTTCACCTGATTGAGTCCTGTCAATAATGAAAGACTTGTCCGCACGATTTAAACTAATAGGATATTTATCCCCCTTTTCATTGCTTAAAGTCAATGTAAGATTTTCATTATCTGCAATATCCATATTAATTTGTAGTTCATAAGCATCTTCATTATTATCAATTGCATAAGTATTATCGGATGCCGAAATCGTTTTCCATTCTCTTGCAATAGCATCAACCTCTTTCACAATTCGGGAAGTAATTATTGGCCTACCGTCTGCATCCTTTTGCAATGCCAATTCTCTAGGTAATGTCATACCACCACGCCAAGTCATTGAAGGTACAACTCCGGCATATTGCCAGTTACTCATCCAAGCTATAAACAAATGTCGTCCGTCGGGTACATTATTCCACGTAACACCGGCGTAGTTATCCTTGCCGTAATCTATCCAAAGCGGATAAGGAAGGTTGTCAGCCGTAAAAGTAACTCCGTCAAAATCGCCTACAAAATATTGTGTAGCCGAGCCTCCATTAGGACCACCCGGATTAATACTGACTAAAAGCACCCATTTCTTTTGACCGTTATAATCCATCTGTATTAAATCGGGACATTCCCAAACTCCACCGTGAGCGCCTATGCCGTCACCAAAGTCACTTAGTTTCTTCCACTCTTTCAAATCAGAGGAACTGTAAAAGGTTATTGTCTGCCCTGTTGCGAGTGACATAATCCATTTACTACCGGCTGCATACCAAAAGACTTTCGGGTCGCGAAAATCGGGTTTGGCATCATCTTTCAATACAGGATTGTTCTCATATTTAATAAAAGTACGTCCTTTATCCAAACTATAAGCCAAACTTTGAGTCTGTTTCTGACCGTTGGAAGTGTAAACGGCTACCATGGCATCTTTGCCAAAGCCTGCTGTATTATCTCGGTCAATCACAATGCTACCCGAAAATATTTCCCCATTTGCATCTTTAGTAAGGGCAACAGGCAGATGTTCCCAATGCATCAAATCCTTAGTCACGGCATGTCCCCAGCTCAAATTTCCCCAAACACTCCCCATCGGGTTGTACTGATAGAACAAGTGATATTCGCCATCTAAATAAGCCATGCCGTTAGGATCGTTCGTCCAATATGTTTTCGGTGTAAAGTGAACTGACGGACGATAAGCCTCGTCATAATATGTATTAGTATCTATATAAAGAGCGTCTTTTTCATCATCCGAACAAGCGGCAATGAATGTCAATAAAAGACCGGTTGTTACTGCTGCCAGAGCTTTGCCGGCAGCAGTGTGATATAATGATTTTATCATATAGGTTCTTGCTATTTAGTTTTCAAATATTCTATCGCATTATGAGTTGTTTGTTCTATGTTTTTCTGATATGGATTAACACCACGGTTCTGGTTCCATTCAAAAGCACCGATACCTATGGCAATAGCCGTACCTTTAAACTCTTCGGTTGGCAAAGTTTCATAATTTGCCATCATAAAATAATCATTAATGCCGTCCCATGTTGCAAGGATACGTATCTGGCTGTCTTCCGATATTTTCACATAAGCATTTTCATCTGTATTATTCATATTATAATACATGCACAAGTCTTTGTAAATTGAATTATGGTTTTCTTTCCAACCTGCACCAATCAAAGGAATTACTTTCTTGCCATCCATCCATTTCCATTCAAGTCCGCGATAGATAGGATGTGAAGTCTCGTCATGTGCTTTACCTATATATACATTCATATTCCAAGTATCTCCATTGTCAAATCCGTTACCACTCGTAAACTCCGTATTGAATTTAGCTTTCATACGCCCAATTGTATACAGGTACGCAACAGCATGAGTATTCAGCAATAATCCACCGCCGTCTATATGGAACTTCTTTATAGCCTCCACTACCGAAGGATTTAGTGATTCTGCCGGAAGGTCTGTTGTTTGCTGCGAATCACGAATCCACCACAACACACGGTATTGGGATAAATCGGCTCCATTGGCTATTTCATCGAATGACAGATACTCACCCGTAGGATAATTATTAAAGAACCAATCAGCGGCAGCTTTTTCATCATCATCCGTAATGCCGTCACGAGTAGGAGTGACCCCCAAGAAAGCAACTTTCGTTTTACCTACACGAATATCAGTATAAACACTTTCCGAAGACTGACCTTCTTCATTGAAGCTGACCACTCCGATCGTATATTTCTTGTTCGCTGCATTCTCTATGGTATAGTTAACCGCATCACCTTTTAACTCTATCTTCTTATTATCATACCGTACTTCCACTTTCGACAATTTTTCATTCGGAAGCACCCATTTAATTTGTATGTTGTTAGTTCCGTCTACTTGTTGTGCTATTACATCCTGAACCGATGCGCCTCCTTCACGGGTAAAAGAAATTGTTTGTCCGGTAGAGTAATTGCCTTTGCTATCTATTACCTTAAAAGTAAGGCGATAATCTTTACCCACTTTAATAACGCCGTATTTATAAGAAGTAGGATTCCCTGTTACAACAAATGTGCCGTCGGTTCCACTCACTCTTACCTGCAAATCATCGTTATGTGAAGGCAAATTCCAACTTACGCGCAATGTATCGTCATCAACTTTATATTGCAAATCAGATAATTCTCCCACAATGGGTGCGGCAATTTTTTCCTCCCTGTCATAGCAACCGCTCAGCAAGAGGAGAGAAACAAGACTATATAATAAATATTTCTTTTTCATAATTCATTCTTTAATTAGTAACCGTAATTCTGTTTATAAACCTGTTTACTGAAATTAATCTGCTGTTGGGGAATTGGCACATACTCCGCTCTATTCTTCTCAAAATGTGCATCTTCATAATATGTGCGTTTGGGGGCTTCTTCTTTATAGAAAGTATTTATTACAGAATCGGCTATTCCCCAACGAACCAAATCAAAGAAACGCTGACTTTCCATAGCCAATTCTAGACGACGTTCCCAACGCAGTGCCTCACGGGCATAAGGTTTCGTCCAATTACAATTTACATTATCTACATACAAAGCAATATCCACATTTTCGGCATAGTCTATCAAACCAGTACTCTTCTTGGCACGTTCACGAATTTCGTTTATTAAAGGCAGAGCCTCTTTCTCGCGATCGAGCTCAATCAAGGCTTCGGCACGCATCAGCACTACATCTGCGTAACGTATCACGATTTTATTTTTCGTATTGGCACGGAAAGGATCAATCAGCACAGAAGAAGGATCATTCAATGCCACATTCTCTTTCAAAGAAGAATACAAGCCGTATACAGCTTTATTACGAGTCCATGATTCATCAAAAATATTTTTCTTATCATATTTATAAGGAACACCGGGTAATGCTACTGTGTGATATAACCGTGGGTCTACTTTATCTGTATTTGCATTATAATCGGCTTTATTATAATCCGAGAATTCAGGCAATCCATTGACTGTTTTATATGCATTTACCAAATTTTGGCTCGGTTTCTGGAAATCACATGAACCTGAAAACTTCATTGGTACATTTAAAGCATCACTGAAATTGAGGCGTCCGTACAAAGTACCGTCATCTGTTGAGTGCTGAATGGCAAACAAAGATTCTTTTCCGTTCTCATAACTTCCCGGCAAGAAGTTGTAAGCAAAATCATCCTCCAAACCATAATCGGAACTCATTACTTCATTCGAAAAAGTAAGTACCTGTTTCAAATCTTCCGCATTGATTTCGGTTACATTATGTTTTTCGTCCTGACGGTATGCCTTATATAGATAAGTCTTGGCTAAATAAGCAGCTGCAGAATATTTGTTGGCACGTCCCACGTCAGTTCCCTGCGATTCGGGTAGGTTGTCATAAGCAGCTTTAAAATCATCGGCTATCTTTTGCCAAAGTTCATCGTTTGACAAAGCTATATTCGATATTGTTCCATAGTCTTCTATCGCAACCGTCTCATCTATATAAGGAATACTTTTGAAAAGCACTTTTAGCAAGAAGTAAAAATGACCACGGATAAAACGGCATTCGCCGATACGTATTTTTTTATTCGGGAAATCCTGTTCGCTCACATTGTTCAAACTGCGTAAAGCATTGTTTGCACGAGAGATGGCAATGTAGCAATTGTACCATAAGCCATCCGGTTCACCAAAGTTTGCTGTTATATTGGAAGATGTCTCATAAAAATGAAAATCCTGAATATCCGATTCGTCGCGTCCTCCTTTATAGGCATCGTCAGAGCGCACATTGCCATAAGGCCAAAGATTAAAAGGTATGTCATAGTGGTCATTTCCCAACATGGAATAAGCCGAAATGACTAGTTTGTCTAATTGTTCCACTCCCGAAACACTTTCTTCATCAAGTATTCCATTCGGATTCATATCCAGAAAATCCGAACATCCTGCAAACAAGAAACTACATGCAGCAAGTAGAGATAAATATTTCTTTTTCATAATCTGTATCAATTTAAAGTTCATTAGAATGAGATATTAGCTCCAACAGTAAAACTCATTGGAATAGGATAGCCGAAAGCTGGGTTTTCAGGGTCGATTCCTGTAAAGCTCTTACTTTTTATCGTCAGCAGATTCTGTCCGCTGACATATAAACGGAACTTATCCATTTTCACTTTGAAAGCCCACCGTTTGGGTAATGTATATCCCAACTGCAAGGTTCTTAGTTTCAAGTATGAACCGTTTTCTATAAAATAAGTAGACAAACGGTTTTCCCAGTTGGTGTCTGTTGCTGAAATAGCAGGAATGTCACTGTCGGGATTGGATGGGCTCCATGCATCGAGCAATCTGCGTCCCTTGTTCGAACCAGTTTCGCGCACACTCCAGAAGTCGGTATGGTATTTCTGGATATTCTCTACATCGATATTAAATACTCCCTGCCAGAACATAGTCAGGTCAAAGTTACGGTATTCGAGGTTTATGTTCAAACCATAAATAAAGTCAGGATGCTGAACGGCAATCCAAGTACGGTCTTTATCTGTGATTTTGCCATCCCCATTCAAGTCACGGTAGCGGATGCGTCCCAATCCCTTACCGTCTTGTTCGGCTGCATTGTCCACATCTTCTTGTGTTTTGAAGATGCCGTCCGCCACATAACCATAAAGAGAATTCAACGGATGCCCCAAAATATTGTCTTTATCGCCGTCACCTCCATAAGAGTTCTGCACATCGGCAGGAAGTTTGGTTACTTTATTGCGGTAAGTTGAAATGTTTGCATTTATATCATAAGCCATTCCGAAACGCGTTTTATTACGGTAGCCGAGATTGAATTCCAATCCCCAGTTCTCCATGGATGCGCCATTTATCCAACGATTACCGCCTTCACCAATGGCTGCAAGATAGGGAGGCTTCACCAAAATGTCCTTGGTCTTTTTCATGTAATATTCGGCAGAGCCGTAAAGGCTTTGGTTGAACAAACCGAAATCAAGACCGATATTAGTCTGTGTTGTTGTTTCCCATTTCAGGTTGTCATTTCCACGCTGATTCATTTTAAATCCGGAAAGAAGCGTACCTGTTCCTTTGCCCGTTATGTTATAGGCAGTTCCGAGAACTGCTCCCCATGTAGGATCACCTATTCCGTAGTCTGTGGTATAGATGTTATAAGTAGCATAGTTGTCTATTTCCTGATTACCTGTCTGTCCCCAGCCGAAGCGAAGCTTCAAGTCGGATATTACATCTGTATTGTCTTTAATAAAGGCTTCTTCGCTTAAGCGCCATCCGAGTGAGAAGGCAGGGAAAGTACCGAAGCGGTTGTTCTTACCGAAACGGGAAGAACCGTCATAACGAACCGTGGCAGATACCAAATAACGTTCGGCAAATGAATAGTTTATCTTTCCAAAATAAGACATCAGCGCATATCCGGTGGAACTGCCTGTGGATACTGACTTTCCGGTACCGAGGTCAGGCCACATCGTTTCGGGAGTTTCCACTTCGAAACCTTCACGATAAGCCGCAAAGTCTGTGTTTTGCTCTTTAAACAACTCCACACCTGCCAATACATCCATGCGGTGCTTCCCTATTTCGAACTGATAGGTAGCTGTGGCGTTCCAGTTCCATTTCAACCAATGTCCCTGATTCAGTTTTACCGAATTGACATCATTCTTCAACTTTCCAGACTCATACTTCTTGTTTAAATCTCGGCGAAAAAAGTTTCCATAGTCCAGACCGAAGTTGGTACGGAGTTCCAAACCTTTCAACGGTTTGACAGACACATACGCATTACCAAAAGTACGCCAATAAGAATAACGGTTATCTTTCACGGCATCCACCAAACGGACAGGATTCTGACGGTCATTCATCGAACCGATAGGTCCGCCCCACTTTCCGTTCTCGGTATAGATAGGAATAATAGGCAATGCTTGCAGGGCAGCGTCAAGTACTCCACCGGGAGCTTCTACTTCATGAGTGTTGTTGAAAGTGAAATTCTCACCGATAGTCACGATATCATTAAAGAGTTTATAACTTGTGTTCACACGTGCCGACAAGCGGTCGAATTCACTGTTCTTGATGATACCGTCATTCTTCAAATATCCCAAAGAAAAGAAATAATTACCTTTCTCCGTGCCGTTGCTCACCGACAAATCATAATTCTGCATAATACCTGTGCTTGCCACAGCATCAAACCAATCAGTGTCCGAGGTACGCATGGTGCGTTCGCTGTCAATGAATTCCGGCAGAATGATTTTATTCAGGCGGGCATTTCCTTTATCATCATATCCCCAATCGAAAGTATAGCCTATACTGTTGGTATTCGGATCTTTTCCCGAGTTTATGTTTGCCTGCCAAAGTGCCTGTCCGTATTCATTCGTGTTGAGCATATCCATCTTTGAGGAATACCATGAAGTGGTGAGTCCGGCATTGAGGTCGACACGGATTTTTCCTTCCTTGCCTTGTTTGGTGGTAATGATGATAACACCGTTTGCCGCACGCGAACCGTAGATACTTGCCGAAGAAGCATCTTTCAACACCTGAATACTTTCAATATCGGAAGAATTCAGTTCATGCATGCCGGCTTTTGTAGGCACACCATCGATAATATAAAGAGGATCGTTGTTATTCAGTGTGCCGACACCGCGAATGCGGATAGTAGCTTTGCCTCCGGGGTTACCGTCGGCAGTCACCATCATTCCGGCAACCTTTCCCTGCAAAGCGCGCATCGGATTATTTTCGGGCACTTTTTTCAGTTCATCCACTTTCACCACCGAAACTGCACCGGTCAAGTCCGCCTTGCGCTGAGTGGTGTAACCTGTTACCACAACCTCGTCAATCAGTTGTGCATCTTCTTCGAGAGTAATTTTTAGATTGGGTTGTGCTTTTACTTTAACGGTTTTAAAACCAATATAAGAAACGGTAAGTTCCGTACCGCTCGTTACGTTGAGGCTGAAGTTTCCGTTAAAGTCAGTGATTGTTCCGTTTGTTGTACCTGTCTGTACAACCGAAGCACCGATAATAGGCTCTCCGTCGGTGGCATACTTTACCGTTCCTTTTATTTGGATGTTTTGCGCATAGGCAAAACCGCATAATCCTAAAAGGAACATCATAATGCTAAGTTTTCTCATACATTATAAATTTATTGTTAACAATTATCTTGTGCATTCTCAAAACAGCTTTCCCGATCATGTTTTGATATTGCAAAGTAAATGGATTGCATTGAAACTGGCTATAAAAAATGATACGGATGCTGCAAAATTTGTTTCGTGGTATGGAGCTGACTATGCCCAGGAGATAGCCTGGTATCAATTTTAGCTGCATTTGTAACATTTGTGTTAGCCCTTTTCGCTTTTATTCCTTTTCTTTGCAATGTGCTTTCCCGAGCATTGAGTGAGTTCATAAAGTAAACATTAAATTTAATACCTGATTTTGAAAATGAAGCATTACTTTCATAGAATACTTTCTCCTTTTTGGGGAAAGATTATTGTAACTTTTCTTATTGTAATAATGAATATCGGTATTTGTAGGGCACAGTATGCCGGGCTGAAAATCCATTATCTGGGTGCAAACCACAGTTTGGTACAGGTACAGGAACTGCAGAAATACCTTTTGTTGCCGGTGGAAGAGGCTGCTCCCGAGGCTACTGTCAATGTATTGGTGAATAATAAGGCCGATCAAAGTTTTCAGGTTCGGTTGGCTGTCAACCGTATCGACTATCTTGTTCCGTTTGCTTTGGAGCAGTATAAAGGTAAGACGGTAACTTTCGACATTCATACCGGCAACAGCCGTACCAATGTACGCGATGCCATGGCAGATGCCTGCTGGAAAGAACTGAAACTTTCCGATACGTTTGATGATGCCAACCGAGAAGTGTTCCGTCCGTTATATCATCACACTCCTGTCTATGGTTGGATGAACGACCCCAACGGTATGTTTTATAAAGATGGAGAATATCATCTGTATTATCAGTATAATCCTTATGGCTCCATGTGGGGCAATATGAACTGGGGACATTCATCCAGCAAGGATTTGATAAGCTGGCAGCATCATCCGGTAGCCATACAACCCAACGGATTGGGCGCTGTGTTCAGCGGTAGCAGTGTGGTTGATAAGGATAATACGGCAGGTTTCGGAAAGGATGCCATCATTGCCATCTATACTTCAGCCGGTGCCAGTCAGATACAGAGCCTTGCATACAGTCTGGATAACGGAATGACTTTCCATGTTTATGAAAACAATCCTATCATTGCTGCCGATAAGGAGTGCCGCGACCCGAATATGTTCTGGCACGAAAAGAGCGGTAAATGGATTCTTGTTTTGGCGGCTGCACTGGAAAAGGAAATGTGGATATATTCCTCTCCCGATTTGAAGAACCGGACATGGATATGGTGCGCAGGAGGGTGTATGGGAATGTCCGGACCTCATGGAATTGCCCGTGCGCGGAACAGACCGTACCAAATGGGTGCTGATTTGCAATATCAATCCCGGCGGTCCTTTCGGAGGCAGTGCGGCACAGTATTTTGTAGGCGATTTTGACGGGAAAACCTTTACTTGCGATACCAAGCCCGAAGTAACCAAGTGGATGGATTACGGAAAAGACCATTATGCTGCCGTATCCTGGAGTAATACGCCCGAAAAGCGGCATACCGTGATTGCCTGGATGAGCAATTGGCAATATGCCAACAACGTGCCTACCAGACAGTTCCGTAGTGCCAACACATTGCCGCGCGACATTGAATTGTACGAAGGCAGTGACGGCGAACTTTATCTGGCCGCAACGCCTGCACCGGAAGTAAACGCATTGCGTACGGGCAAAGCATTGAAATACGGCGCTTTCTCCGCCGGAACAAAGAAGGTATCCCGGAAACTGCCAGTCGAAAACAGCGGTATCTGTGAGATTAATCTCGAATTGGCTCCCCGCTCGGCCGATAAAGTATACATTACGTTGTCCAATGATAAGGATGAACAGACTGTAATGACTTACGACTTGAGGAACTCCACATTCAGCATGGACCGTACTGCAAGCGGACTTACGGATTTCAATAAGGACTTTCCTGCCATAACGGTAGCTCCGTGTCCGGCAGAAGCCAAGCAACGTCTGCGTCTGTTTATAGACCGTTGCAGCATCGAAGCTTTCGAGGGTGACGGACGTTTTGCCATGACAAACCTTGTATTTCCGCAGCATCCTTACACTACTATTTCCATTGCTGTAGATAAAGGGCGTTGCAAAGTCAACGACCTGACAGTAAATCTTTTAAAAGTTAACAACTAAATTTCGATATCTTATGAACAATAATAGTAATTCGCTTGCAAAGCTGCTTCCCATGATGCTTTGCTTCTTCGCCATGGGGTTTGTAGACCTTGTAGGTATCGCTTCCAACTATGTGAAAGCTGATTTGAACCTGACCGATTCCCAGGCAAATATATTCCCCTCTCTTGTATTCTTCTGGTTCCTTATCTTCTCCGTGCCCACGGGTATGCTGATGAACCGCATCGGACGCAAGAAAACGGTGCTTCTCAGTTTGGCCGTGACTTTTGCATCCTTGTTGCTTCCAGTTTTTGGAGACGGGTATGCGCTGATGCTGATTTCGTTTTCGCTATTGGGTATCGGCAATGCGCTGATGCAGACATCGCTCAATCCGCTGCTCTCCAATGTCGTCAGTGGCGAGCGGTTGGCAAGCTCGCTGACTTTCGGACAGTTTGTAAAGGCTATCGCTTCTTTCCTCGCTCCTTATATAGCCATGTGGGGGGCTACACAGGCTATCCCTTCGTTGGGGATGGGCTGGCGAGTGCTGTTTCCCATTTATATGGTGATAGCGGTTGTCGCTATCCTGTGGCTGGGCACTACATCTATTCATGAGGAAAAGGAAGAAGGGCGTCCTTCTACTTTCGGCGAATGTCTTGCTTTGTTGGGAAAGCCGTTCATACTGCTTTGTTTCTTGGGCATCATGTGCCATGTGGGTATCGATGTAGGTACGAATA
>OBKV01001112.1_pt1 | contig 18308 bp, 14 predicted proteins | sample 1517301 | NCBI WGS metagenome assembly OBKV01 (sample SAMN04571685, study PRJEB22368) | human gut metagenome | biome: human gut; material: stool | host: Homo sapiens | place: Luxembourg | collected 2012-06-29 | reverse complement strand
AACGAAGAAATAAAGTTATATAAACTTAAATATCAGAGAGTTATAAATTATTCAGTAAACACTAATTAAAGAATTTCTCGGATTTGTGGAATGCACTTCGGTGGCGATTGCTTTGGGGCTGTGTATGAATTTCATCCAGTTAAGCATGGGAACTTCGATATATAAGGTGAAGAAAAGGAAGGGGTGTGAAGAAGGGTATGATGCCAGTTTTGCTGATGGCTTTGCTGATAGTGACTATGATTCAGAGGAGGAAGAGTAGCGGCTTTACATGATAGTTGCTTTCTGAAACCATAATCATGGCTGCAAACATAAACTTCTTCCTTCTAATTGTGCCCCTTTACATAACTTTTGAGAAACTTTTTGCGAAAAAGTTTTGTTGTTTCGAATAAAATTTATACCTTTGCAGCAACATACTCACCCCGCTTCCCTTTAGAACAGCGCGCTCAGGGTGAGTCTTTTTTTTGTATGCTTATGAATAAGATTGCATATCCAAAGGAGCAAAAAAGTTTTGATGAGCAAATTGCTCTGTTGAAACAAAGAGGTATGTATTTCGAGGATGAAGTACGGGCTAACTGCATTTTGCAAAATGTCAGTTATTATAGGTTGAGTGGCTATTGGTATCCTTTACTGAAAGATAATTCAGTATCTCTTGAACATTATCAATCCATCGAATACTTTCCGCAATAAGATAAATGTTCTGTTGGAAGAATATCCAAATATTGATATTGTTGCTATGGGATTTCCTGAGAATTGGAAAGAACAACCTTTGTGGAAATCTTGAACGATAAAAAGAGTTATTTTCCCATGTCTTTCTTGCAAAGAACAGGGCTTTGTCCATATCATCCTTACATTTGTCAATGATACGGCGATGATGGGTCCAAGGAATAAGAAAAAGCAATTTGAAACCGTCCGCAAACTGCGGACGATTTGCCTGTAATGGTTCCTACCAAGATTACACAATCTAACCGTCATCTTACCACAACGCAATCTTGCCTGCAATACCCAAATCAAGAGTTGCTGTTGCAATACCCAATGCTTGAAACACACGGCTCATGGTTGGTAATGTGATAACACTTGTACCTTTCTCCAACTTTGAAATCTGAGCACGCTGCACCCCGATACGCTCACCAAGCTGTTCTTGTGTGAGGTTTTGTGCCAATCGAGCCTTGCGTATGGCTTCGCCTACAATATAGGCGTTCACATCTTCTTTGAGCTTGGCTTCCATGGCTTCGCGCTCTGGTGTACCTCTTTTACCCCAAAGTTTATCTTTCATATTGTCTGCTGGTATCAATTTCATCTGTGCCATAATGCTATTTCTTTTTATTGTTAAAATACTCTTTTCTTATCTCTTCTGCTTTGGCAATCTCCTTTAAAGGTGTTTTTTGAGTTTTCTTGACTATGCCATGTGTGGCAATAACCAAAGTCTCTTCCTCAGTATCCCAAAAGGAGAAAAGCCTATAGCATATACCATTGTAGAGAGTTCGAAATTCCCATATCTCGGTATTCTCCAGTTTCTTGAAGATGTCAACTTTCATCACTCCTTCCTCAACCTTGAAGATGTTGTAGTATATCTTCTGCTGAGCTTTGAATGGCTGCGCATCCAAAAAGGCTTGTGCTTCTTCTGTCAACACCACTTTTAGCTTGTTGATGCCCATTTTGTTTTGAATTATGGTACAAAGATAATGATTTGTTTCCAAACAACGATACAAAATTCGGTTTTTCATCTCTATCAGCCCCACTTTTAACACTCTCACTACTTGTTAGTATCAGATATGTAACTTGCTCACTCTTTTATTTCCCTAAATTTGAAGATTCAAAAATAGGGAAGAGGAAAATGACTTATACTATAAAAAGTTTCCAACCAAAAGGCGATATTTTAGTCTATGGCAATCCAAGCAGTTGAAGCATTCATATAGACAATGAAAACGGGCTTCAGTTATCACTAACTTTATTTGATGGCCCTGGTCTTTATATTGACGTGATCAGTTTGTGTTTGTTTATGAACCGTCCCATTGACGGTATCATTTAATGTGGAATTTCCCAATTCCGAATATTCAAAACTTACATTTTCTATAGTCGTGTTTGTTACTTTCAGATAAGCTTTACCATAGGAAGCCATTTGGGCTTCGATGATCCTGTTGCCGATACGGAACGTGTCTCCATGGCTGGAAATCTGTTTCAGAGTGGTCTTGGAGTCAGCCACTTGCATGATGGCAAGCACTCTTGTTGTTCGGTCGAAATTGTTGTCTACTCGTGCCAAAGCCTGTGTCTCATACATTTTGAGTTTAATGGCATTGAGAAGCAAGTCGCGATTCCAACCTTTAGAGCGTGTCTCCTTTGCGTAGAAAAGCATTGCTGCATCATCATCACCAACTCTCTGAAGAAGATGCAATATATGCCCCCAAGGCAAAAGTGCGACAGCTTGTCGCACTTTTATGTCCGAGTGACAAAAACGCTCGTAGAATTTCTTCATATCCCACAGATTTCGCGGTGAAACGCCCATCTTAGGATAGCGTTCTTTCAGGTCTTCCGACAATCTTCTTACTACGCTGTCTTTACAGAGCCTACCTTGCGTCCGAGTTTTCCTCCTTTCTCTATATACCGCTTCCGTCCTGACTGCTATCGGAATGAGATATTATCACGTTCCAATTGCGCACAGGTCGAAAGCCTGGCTATCATTATATTACTTTGGCTTGCAACCAATCGTCTTAAAATCTTGGATAACGTCTTTGACACTGTTACGAAATGCCTGCATCGGGGCTTCCGGTATGGGTATAGACATTAAAAAGGTAACACTTTTACCCAGAAAACCACTTTGTTTGGCTGGTAAAGTATGATTTTAAGGTCCGATTTAACATTATTAAATATAAAGATGTCAAAGAATTCCACTTTTGCGTGATTTTTCCTGCTAAAAAGTTTGTATTATCAATGATTATTCGTATCTTTGCATCGTCAGTTCCCACCAAGCCTCTCAACGATGCTCAAATGCGTGGGGCTTTTTTGTTTATACACATTTGAATATGGCGAGTCTTATTCCCTTTACAAAACGGTTTGAATCTTCAGAAAATCTCGTTGATTTGCTTGAATCTCGAGGTTTGCAAATTTGTGATAGAAACAAAGCCATACAATACCTTGACAATATTGGTTATTACAGATTGTCTGCTTATATGTACCCTTTGTTGAAGATGCCCAAAACAGCACATTTGTATAAGGAAGGTTCAACATTCAAAAAGGTAATGATGCTTTATCGCTTTGACAAGAAACTGAGACTGCTCATGTTCAATGAAATAAAAAAGATTGAAATGGAACCATTATGGAGGTAATAACATGTGGAAAGGCTACTGATCATTCACTCCCTTACATGGTCTTCTTTGTTTCCGTTTTATCATATTATGGGGTCGGTTCAAACGACCACATCCAATCCATATCTATGTAATTTTGATGTAGCTGAAAGTTAAATACGTTAAATTTGCATGTTACAAATGCAATTCTTGTTGCAGTACAGCCGTAAGACGATTACTTTTGCTTATAGTGGTGCTTCAATGGGTGCTGAGTAGTTATTGCTCAAATTCTATTGGAGTTTGGGTAGAGACATTGTTGCCCTTAAAGCAGAGGCTCGATGGGGTAGTAAGTTCTTTGTAAATTTAAGTCGTGATTTAAAAGAACTAAATCCAAAAGCAACTTGCTTTTCTCCAACAAATCTTTTGTATATGAAGAACTTCTTTCGACTCTATCAAGATTATAGTGAAATTACTCCCCAAGTTGGGGAGCAATTTGAAAAAGACATATTTTCATTGCCTTGGGGACATCATAAACTATTGATAGATAAGTTTTTAACAGTGCCTCAAAAGGAACGTTATTTGCCAATGCCTGATTATGACAAATCAACAGCAACAGAAGTTGTCTTGACCTTGCCTGGTACAGTTATTGATGAGAATTATAGTCTCTTACTATTAGAAAACAAAAATATGTCTCTTACAGATGCAGTTCTATTAGACTCTGTACAGAAAGGCAAGCGCATATCGCCAGAAGCTATTGCCATGCTCCGCAAGCGCAAACTGATAGAAGGTCGTTTACCACAGATCTTCATAGCAAAGGATATTGCCCAAGTAACAGACCAGAAGATAGAATATTCCAAGCACAAGGGATTGGACGACAAGAAATGTGAGGCATTATTGCTTGATTCGTTGAAGGATCATGGTTCGTTGACGAAACCTGAAATAGTGCGTCTGCTTTGGGATGTGCTGCCAGATCAACTTGATGATAAGCAGAAAGACAACAAATTGGATTATTTGCTTAAACGATTAAGGAAAGCAGGAAAAATATGGACTGAAAGAAATGAAGTTACTTCCATATGGCACCTCACGGAAAACTAATAAATTTCCGTGAGGTTACAAGCACTTTTTCCGTGAGGGATAAGCTAAGTCTACATATGTATTTGTGTTGATAATCAGTCTATTACAGTCGCAGGTAATCTTGCGGAAAATTTTTATTTCAGAAAAATTCCGTGAGGTTTCCGTGTATAAACCATCAAAACAGACTTTCATTATGGAAGACATTCAAGAGAAATACAACCATCTTCATGTATTATTCTTGTATCTTGTGCAGATACAAGGGTTGTCTATCGAGAGGGTGTGTCATAAGTCTGTGACGCACCCTCATTTGTTTATACGACTTTATCCGAACAGGTCGTCCATTGTAATTTGTACTTGAGCCAAGGCTGCATACTGTGTAAGGCGCACGCCAAAAGTAGTAATCATCGTTGCGATAATACCACTTTTTATCCCTGTTTCTGCCACGAAATCAGCCATACGATTACGAATGCGCATATCCTCCTCCTTAGTGATCGTGTAAGGCATCTGCGAATACTTGATTTCGCATAGATTCACGAGATTATCGGCACGTTCTATCAGTAAGTCGATTTGCGCAGCTGGCTTTGAAACCTTACTTCGCCAAGAATAATACTCGGTATGGATTTGGTCTATCCCCAAGAAATGCTTGATTTGAGGAATATGCAACATACAAACTCGCTCAAAAGCCAAGCCATACCAAGTATTTTGACGAGGTTTTCCCATCAAGTGAGTCCAATATCCCGTGTCCGTCGTACCAGGATGGCAAAACGTCATATAAAATAATGTATAGAGGTCGGTAAGCTGAAAGATTTGATCTTTCTGCTTTATCTTCTTATCCCTGGTATTATACCCTCTTACGAAATCGCAATTTATCAATTCACTAAGAACCTTTGTCAAAGTTCCACCCGATTTCAGCTTCAATTTCTCCATGATTTCCTTTCGGGTCATACCTTGTCTGCATGAGGCAAGTACCTCTATGACACGCATATAGGCCTCAGAATTTCTAAACAAGGACGAATATAGTCTTCCATATTCTCGCTTCAGTTCAGCGTGGGATGAGAAAAACAATCTGTCGACATTCCCTTCCACACCTTGCTTTTTATCCAACAAACTGAGATAATAAGGCACCCCACCAAGGATGCTATATATCTGAAGGATAGAAATGCGAGTCCATGAGAATCCATAAGCTTGCAGCAGCAGTTCCGTCTCACGAAGAGTAAAAGGAGCAAGATACATCTCGTGCGTTATCCTATTATGAAGCCCACCATGACTATCTATCAGATTAGCTATCATCCACGACGTGGCACTGCCACAAACGATAAGCATGATTTCACTTTGGTAAGCTGCCCATCCGTTCCAAAAGTGCTCAAAAGCCTGTAGGAAACCAGATTTCGGCGTATCCAAGCATGGTAGTTCATCGATAAAAACAACGAGTCGTTCTCCTTTCATTTTTGCCTTTAACAACTGTTTTAATGCCTCAAAAGCCTCTGTCCAATTCGTAGGAATAGGCTGTTTGGACTCTCCATATTCCCTCAGCGCAAACCCGAAATTAGAGAGCTGTGCCTCAGCTGGTGCCTCTATAGACCCAGACATATCAAAGGCAAACTTATCACGGAAGAGATTTCTCACAAGATAAGTCTTGCCGATACGATGCCTGCCATATACAGCCACAAACTCAGCTTTGCCAGAATGATAATATTCTGTCAACAGCTCGATTTCTTTCTTTCGTCCGATAATTTGCTCCATACCTTTTTTATCTTACTTTAATGATGGTGCAAATATAAGATAATTATCCGAGAAAAACAAGGATTCTTTAGCCAAATCGATGAATTTTAATTCGATTTGGCTATAGAATAGGTTATACTTTAGCCAAATCGAGCAATTTCCCTTCGATTTGGCTATAGAACGCCTTGTAGTTACCTTTCTATTTCATCCTTTCAACTATCCCTTAGAACTGATAATAAACTGAGCCCACTTTAAAAAGTAAGGCTGTTTAAAATGTTTATATTTCACGAAAATAATCTCTGATTTATGCCGTTATCTGGAGTGTTTTTCGTATCTTGCCATACTTAAAGAAGTTTTCTGCAAAAATACAAATCTTTTGCGGAAAGGCAAAGCCCGAGCTTGTGAAAGTTTGGGCTTTGTTGTAAATAAAAATGTTTTTTAAAGATTTCGTATCTGTGAAAAGGCAAAAAATAAAAAGGGGTGCGTCACAGACTTATGACACACCCTCTTCTATTTTCCTATCATATCTATAGTTGTGCCGTTAAGTTAAGTAGTCAAATAGTCTTCAAGTAAGAATGGGATGACTCCGACATATATTACTCCATCATCATCTACCCACATCTTTTGGCTACCATCGAGTACTACAATTTTACGGAAGAAGTCGTCTGTGTTATGCAGAGAGAATGTTTCTTGTTTTTTCTTTTCGGGAGTGTTGACATTTAAGGCAGATTGAATATATACCTTTTCGCTGCCAATGTTGACTACAAAATCAATTTCATATTGACATCGTTTGCGTTTGCCGTCAAGCATTTGGTCAACCTCTACAACTCCAACATCAACATTGTACCCTCTATGCAAAAGTTCGTTATACAACATATTCTCCATTAAATGTGAGCGTTCTTGCTGCCTAAAGTTTAGCTTGGCATTTCTTAATCCAAGATCAACTGCATAATACTTCTGGATGGTATTGAAATACTTCCTTCCTTTGACGTTATATCTTTTTGCACTGTTAAAAAGAAAGGCATCTTCCAGATAGTCGAGATAGTTTTTTATTGTGTGATCTGATGTTGACTTATCTAATAGTGAAGCAGCTGTACATGCCAGTTTATGGGGGTTGGTCAGTGATCCTATAGATGAGGATAGTGCATCTACTAAAGCACTTAGAACAACATCGTCTTTTAGCTTGTATCTTTCCACAATATCCTTCATATATACATTTGTAAAAAGTCCTTGTAGATACTTGGTTTTTTCTTTCTCATCTTGCTCTAAAACAGCTAAAGGCATGCCGCCATACATCATATATTGTTCGAGAGCATCTGCTTTTTCTAATTTGGAATATTCAAAGAATTCTTTAAAGGTTAAAGGAAAAATCCGAATCTCTGTACCACGATCTCGAAAGTTGGTCACTATGTCTTTTGATAGCATTTTTGAATTAGAACCTGTAACATAGATGTCAAGATTTGGGCGAGACATCAGGTCATTCAGTACATCATAGAAAGTAACATATAGCATATCTTTGTCTTCCTCTGGTACTAAAGATTCATCTATATCCGTATTCTTTACTTTATATGATAATTGAATTTCATCTATCATCACGTAATATTTCTTATCTTCAACTCCTGTTTGCTCTATTATATAGTCATACAGTTTGTTGGGATTTCTGAACTGGATGTTGGATTTTCTGTCTAATGCAAGTTCTACAAAGCTATCAGCACTGACGCCACCCTCTATAAGCTTTTGCTTAAAAAGGGTGTTTAGTAGGTATGATTTTCCGCAGCGTCTGATGCCGGTGATAATCTTTACCTTTCCATTCCATCTTTTCTGCATAAGCAGAGATATGTATTCCTTTCGCTCTATTACCATATTTTTAACTTTAGACGATTCTTACTGCAACTTTTGTCGCAATTGCGACTGTTTTTGCACTGCAAAGATAGACATTTATATTGAAATTCCCAAATCTTACTGCAACTTTTGTCGCAATTGCGACAAAAGTTGCAGTAGAACGCGGAAAATATGCATATTGACTTATACTATAAAAAGTTTCCAACCAAAAGGCGATATTTTAGTCTATGGCAATCCAAGCAGTTGAAGCATCCTCCTAATATGCGAGCTATCAGTCCATCATTAGGTTCTTGTTTTGTTTCTTCTTTGTTCATGCAAAAACAGTTCCGCTACTTTTGGTTATCTTTCAACCCCTTTTCCAATTCCTCGATAGTCGGCATAGATGATTTGAAGTCTTTCGGGAAGAGTTTGGAGAGCTGATATTCCGATATACCCATTGGTTCCTTGTATGACTCCAAGGCATATTTAGCCACTACGTTGTCTTTGTCCTTACAGATAAGCAAGCCAATGGTAGGGTTGTCGATGTCGGTCTTGAACTGATGGTTGATGGCTGACACATAGAAACTTAGTTGCCCCAAGAATGATGGATGGAACGACTGGGCTTTTAGCTCGATGACCACATAGGCATGGAGGTGGGCATTGTAAAACAACAAGTCTGGGAAGAATTCCTGTTGTCCTACCTCCAAACGGAATTGTCAGCCCATATACGAGAAGCCTTTTCCGAGTTCCAAGAGGAAACGAGTCACATTGTTCACCAATTCATCTTCGATGTCTCGCTCGTCAAATTTCTCTCTCAGATTGAGGAAGTCAAATTGATACGGATCTTTTGTCATTTGCTGTGCTAAATCGCTCTGCATAGCAGAAAGTGTAGATTGGAAATTTGTAACAGCTTTGCCATCACGCTCATATAGGTCTGTGTCGAGCCAATTAAGCAATGCATCACGCCCCCAGTTATTTTCCCATGTCTTTCTTACAAAGAACAGGGCTTTGTTCATATCATCCTTACATTTGTCAATGATACGGCGATGATGGTCCCAAGGAATGGAGAGCAACATCTTGAAATCATCAACAGGCTGTTGACGTTTTTTAGATTGTTCCGCAACTTGCGGAACATTTGAGCCTGACAACGAATCAGAGAAAAGTTCCGCAGTCTGCGGAATATTTCTATATAGAGGAGCATAGAGTTTGAAAAACTTACTCATATAGCGCAAGTTTATAGGCGAGAAACCTTTTACCCCTGGCATCTCGTTCTTCAAGTCCTGACTGAGATTCTTATAAAAGCCAGAGCCGTAAGTATTGGCATATTGTTTGGCTTCGATGTCTCGTCCCAATTTCCAATAGAAGTCCAACAAATAGCTGTTGGTGGCACACGATGCTTTAAGGCGATTTTGATAAACCTTATTTCCGCAACACTATAATTTACTGAGTCTACTTGAAAAAGTCAGAGCACTATCAATTTGAAAGTTAAACAGCAAAAATAAGCCAAAAACAGGCTCATAAATGCAATTTTTCATATAGAAAGGCTCTTCTTATGCTTTTTAGTTTTAAACTGTAAGCATTTTGAAGTACACCTCTGTTTTGATGGCACTTTTTAAAGTGGGCTCAATCTATAATATACCAATAACATTCGCTAATGTTACATAAAGAGGGAAATATACGAAAAGGTTATATGAGGAAAAGCTCGTGTTACACCAGAGAAAGTTGTCCGATTTTTCCGAAAGACAGCAGGGGGATTACATGACACTGCGAAACTCTTCACCAATCCCAAAAGAACCGCGTAATCTGTGCCTAAAAATAGAGTCCCCAGCTGAAATTCTGCTGAGGGCTCTTAAGATATATTCAGTTATGGAATCTGAATCAGATTATAAAGGTTTATATTCTACGAATGCTTCCATCGCCTCATAGCAAGCAAGACCCAAGTTATCATACAACTGGGCTGTAGCGCGGTTTCTGTCTTCCGCACGCTGCCAGAAGAGACGGTCGTCATTGCCGAGGAAAGGAGCACTTTCCATCTGAGACTGGTGCTTCAGGATAGAATTACGCTTAGCACGCAATTCCTCTGGGCTCAATGGAACACACATCTCGATGTTCTCAATCTCCCATTCTGCCCATGCTCCACGATACATCCAGATGCGGCAATCCTTCAGCCACTCTGCGCCTGCTTCCTTCTCGAGGTCGATGGCTGCGAGTACGGCGTCAGTACACTTGCGGTGTGTGCCGTGAGGGTCTGCCAAGTCGCCAGCTACATAGATCTGATGAGGCTTCACCTCCTGCAGCAACTGTCTTACTACTGCTACGTCCTTCTCGGTCATAGGGAGTTTTTCTATCTTACCGCTCTCATAGAATGGAAGGTCGAGGAAGTGGACATGATCCAGCGGGATCTCATTATAGGTACAAGCAATACGTGCCTCGCCACGACGGATAAGACCCTTGATGGTAAGAATGTCTCTTGTATCGAAGTCGCCCTCCTTCTTGTTGGCAAAGAATGTCTTGATCTCCTTGTACTTGTTGGCGATGATGCTGTCCTTGGATTCTGCAAAGAGCTGGTTGAAACCATTGATGAAGTGCATGAAGCGTGTTACTTCCTCATCACCTACTGCGATGTTGCCGGATGTCTCGTAAGCCAGATGCACGTCGTGGTGCTGCTGGACCAGACGGCGGATGGTTCCGCCCATAGAGATAACGTCATCGTCTGGGTGTGGAGAGAACACTACGACACGCTTTGGATATGGTTTGGCACGCTCTGGACGATAGGTATCGTCAGCGTCTGGTTTACCACCAGGCCAACCGGTGATCGTATGCTGCAAGTCGTTGAAAATCTTGATATTAGCATTGTATGCAGAACCATAGAGAGCCAACAGCTCGCTCAGACCATTCTCATTGTAGTCCTTGTTGGTCAACTTCAGGATTGGCTTGTTAATCTTCTGGCAGAGCCAAACCAGTGCAGAACGTACCAGCTTGTCTGTCCATTCGCATGATGAAACCAACCAAGGGTGCTCAATGCGGGTAAGATGGGCAGCTGCACTCAAATCCAATACCACCTGTGCGTCTGGGTGCGTCTGCAGGAAAGTAGCAGGCAGGGTATCTGTGATGTTGCCCTCTATCACCTTCTGCATAATCTCAGACTTTTCGTCACCCCATGCTGTCAGGAATACAGTCTTGGCTGTCAGGAGAGTGCCAACACCCATAGTGAGTGAACATGGAGGAACCTGCTCCTTGGTCTTGAAGCTGTTTTCCATCTCCTCGCGTGACATGTTGCCGATGAGGATGATACGGGTGAGCGACTGGATGCTTGAACCCGGTTCGTTGGCTGCGATATTACCCATGCGGCCGATGCCGAGGATAGTAACGTCGAGACCGCCGAAGGTCTTGATGCGCTGCTCATAGAGGCGGCAGGTGTCTTGTACAGCCTCCTGTGCGATGCTGCCATCGAGTGTGAAGATATTCTGTTCTGCAATATCCACGTGGTCGAGGAAGTGCTCCTTGAGCTGGTTGATGCTGCGGATAGAACTGTCCTTGCGGAGTGGGTAATACTCATAGGCATTGAATACTACAACATTGCGGAAACTCAGTTTCTTCTTCTCGTAGCGGCTTACCAATTCATCATATACAGGATTGACAGAGAGGCCTGTGCCCAATGCCATCACATAATACTTGCCTTCGTGCTGGGCAGCCTTAATGCCCTTCTCAATGCAGTCGGCAATATGACTACAGCCTTCGCTTACAGATGCGAAGATATCGGTATGGATTTTCTCCATGCGGGAGATTTCGGAGTATTCCACGGTCGTCTTAGGCTTGTAGAATTCCACAGGTACCTTGTTGAGTACGATTTGTGAACTAAGATTTAATCTCATAACGTAATATATTTATGTAATGTAATATATTGATAATGTTGGAATTTTTTCGGTCTGTTGGAATTTTCTCGGTCGAGGGGTCTTTTAGATATTGTTCTTCTCGATGTCCTTGAAGTAGCGGTAGGTTCCCACTTTCAACTCGTCTGTAGCCATTTCATCACAGATGATGATGCCGTGCTTGTGGAGCTGGAGTGCGCTGATGGTCCAAGCCTGTGTAACAGGACCTTCGATGGCTGCGTGGAGAGCCTGTGCCTTGTTGTGACCATTGCAGAGAATCATCACCTCTCTTGCGTCCATCACGGTGCCTACACCTACGGTAAGAGCCAAAGCAGGAACAGCCTCAGGGTCGTTGCCGAAGAAGCGTGAGTTGGCGATGCGGGTGTCGGTGGTGAGAGTCTTCACACGAGTGCGTGAGGTGAGGGAAGAGTAAGGCTCATTGAAGGCGATGTGGCCGTCAGGACCAATGCCGCCGATGAAGAGGTCGATACCGCCTGCAGCCTTGATCTTCTGCTCGTAGCGCTCGCACTCAGCTTCGAGGTCTTCTGCATTACCATTGAGAATGTTGATGTTCTCCTTAGGGCAATCAATGTGATCGAACAGATTCTTTGCCATGAATGAGTGGTAGCTCTCTGGATGAGACTCTGGTAAACCCACGTATTCATCCATGTTGAAAGTAATGACGTGCTTGAATGATACCTTGCCTTCCTTGACAGCCTCTACGAGCGCTGCATACATACCCATTGGGGATGAACCGGTTGGCAAACCAAGTACGAATGGACGCTCTGCTGTTGGAGCGAACTTGTTGATTGTCTCTACTACGTGATTGGCTGCCCAACGTGACAGCTCATCATAATTTTTTTCAATAATTACGCGCATAGTCGTTAGTATTAATGATTTGTTTTTTAACTATAAATAATGTATTTATTTAACTGATTTATTTTTGTTGAATCAATTCTAATTTTGTCGCAGCAATGAAACCGATAGTCTTTCTGTCAGACCTTTTCAGCCTTTCTGATAGTTCCCTTTCAGTTGTTCCTGTACGATTCTGTCAGCTGTTCCGGCAGTTCTGCGGACTGCATCCGATGTGGGTCTTCACGAATTTGCAGAACGAGGCGTAGTCGTCGAACCCGAACCTTTCGGCTACTTCCTTGATGGGAATATCGGTGTATTTCAACTCAGCCCTGATCTTATCTACTGCATGTTCCAGGATGATGCCGATGGCAGGCACGTGAATGTCGTTGATTACATAGAAGAAGATACTCGCCATCAGACGGCGTACTGCCGAGAGGGAATAACCTACCATCGTGATGAGGCACCTCTCGCTCTTGCGGATGCTGTGAACGATGACATTGGGAGGAACAAGCAGCAGGGGAGATGCTACTGCATAATCCGGGTCGGAGAAAACCGAATTGCCGTCTTCTTCTGCAAAGTCTTGCAGCTGATAACTTGTTAGTCTGTTGTTCATCATTCTTTTATTGTCGGTGCAAAGTTAATAAAAAAAGAAGGAATTCCATTACATATTTTTCCCCATTATTCTACCTTATACCGCAATATTGAGTAAAAAGGCGTTTTTTAAATCTTTTTTAGGAGAAAAAAAGAAGAAAATGGGGAAAAATATGTAACTCTAAAATGCTTATTTTCCTATTCAAATTTGTCACCTTATTATATATAGTGTATCATTACCTTATTATATATAGTTTCATCGTCTCATTTTATTCAGATAAGGTTGTCTAATATATATAAAGATGTGATTTTATTTGATATAAGTTTGAAATTTGCATAAAATGTGAGCAAAATGTTAGTGTTTTGCCAAAAAATTACTAACTTTGCACCCGCAAACTTATAAATACGATAAAAGAATGGCTAATTTGAGATTTGAGGTTGTAGCCGAGGCCTTTAAGAAAAGACCTGTAGAGGTGGAAGCTCCCAAGGTTCGCCCTTCGGAATACTTCGCCAAGTATGTATTCAACCGCCAGAAGATGTACAAGTATCTCCCATCTGATGTTTACGAGAAACTCATCGATGTGATTGATAATGGTAATCGTCTGGATCGTTCCATCGCTGACGCTGTGGCTGCGGGCATGAAGCTTTGGGCAGAAGAAAACGGGGTAACTCATTATACGCACTGGTTTCAGCCTCTTACCGAGGGTACTGCAGAGAAGCATGATGCTTTTGTGGAGCACGACGGCAAGGGTGGTATGATAGAGGAATTTTCAGGCAAGCTACTTGTTCAGCAGGAGCCTGATGCCAGCTCATTCCCTAACGGCGGTATCCGCAACACCTTCGAGGCTCGTGGCTATTCTGCCTGGGACCCAACTTCGCCAGTCTTTATCATCGACGATACGCTCTGTATCCCTACCATTTTTATATCTTATACAGGTGAGGCTTTGGACTACAAGGCCCCATTGCTCCGCTCGCTCCATACTCTGAGTGAGGCGGCTACCGAAGTGTGCCATTACTTCTACCCACAGGTAAAGAAGGTGCAGACCAATCTCGGATGGGAACAGGAATATTTCCTCGTGGATGAAAGTCTCTATTCTGCCCGCCCTGACCTGATGCTTACCGGACGTACGCTGATGGGACACGACTCTGCGAAGAACCAGCAGATGGACGACCATTATTTCGGAACCATCCCTGAGCGTGTGCAGGCTTTCATGAAAGATCTGGAAATCCAGGCACTCGAACTCGGCATCCCTTGCAAGACCCGCCATAACGAGGTGGCACCAAACCAGTTTGAGCTGGCACCTATCTATGAGGAGTGCAATCTTGCTGTAGATCACAATATGCTCCTCATGAGTTTGATGAAGCGTGTGGCTCACAAGCACGGTTTCCGTGTACTCTTGCACGAGAAGCCATTCGCTGGTGTCAACGGTTCGGGCAAGCACAACAACTGGAGCCTCTGCACTGATACTGGTGTTCTGCTGCATGCAGCAGGCAAAACTCCTGAGGATAACCTCCGATTTGTAGTGTTCATCGTGGAAACCCTGATGGGTGTGTATAAGCACAACGGTCTGCTGAAGGCTTCTATCATGAGTGCAACCAATGCCCATCGACTGGGTGCCAACGAAGCTCCACCTGCCATCATCTCCTCTTTCTTGGGGAAGCAGCTCACTGATCTCTTAGACCATATAGAGAAGGCAGACAAGGAGGAACTCTTTGCATTGGCAGGCAAGAAGGGAATGGAACTGGATATCCCAGAGATTCCAGAGCTGATGATCGATAACACCGACCGCAACCGTACCTCTCCATTCGCCTTCACCGGAAACCGTTTCGAGTTCCGTGCCGTAGGTTCAGAGGCCAACTGTGCGTCATCTCTCATCGTACTGAATGCTGCCGTAGCTGAGGCGCTCGTTAACTTCAAGGCTCGTGTTGATGCTTTGATAGCAAAGGGTGAGGACCAGACATCGGCTATTATAGATATTGTACGCGAGGATATCAAGACCTGCAAGCCTATCCGCTTCGATGGCAACGGCTATTCAGATGAGTGGAAGGAAGAGGCCCAGAAGCGAGGTCTGGACTGCGAGGCATCCTGCCCAGTAGTCTTCGACCGTTACCTGGACAAGGAAAGCATCGAGATGTTTGCCAAGACCAACGTGATGAGCGAGAGCGAGTTGAAGGCACGCAACGAGGTGAAGTGGGAGACCTATACCAAGAAGATTCAGATTGAGGCTCGTGTGATGGGCGACCTGAGCATGAACCACATCATCCCTGTGGCTACCCACTACCAGAGCCGTCTGGCGAAGAATGTAGAGGGTATGATTCATATTTTTGGTGGCGAGGAAGGCAAGAAGCTGACAGCCCGCAACGTGAAGATTATCCGTGAGATAGCCGAGCGTACCGAGGCAATTGAGCGTGGTGTAGAGGCATTGGTTGATGCCCGCAAGGTAGCCAACAAGATAGAGAGCGAGCGTGAAAAGGCTGTGGCTTATCATGACACAGTGGCTCCAAAGATGGAGGAGATCCGTTATCAGATAGACAAGCTCGAGCTTCTCGTAGCCGATGAACTTTGGACTTTGCCAAAGTATCGTGAGCTGCTGTTCATCAGATAATATTTCCTGGATAAGGAATAAAGATAATAAAAAAAGAGTGCATTGTTTGTTACAGTGCACTCTTTTTTTGTTCCGTGAATATGGTAAAGTAGGTTAAAAGTAATATAAAGAACGTGAGGAAGTTTGTTTCGTTACTTGTTTTTTAGTACTTTTGCCCCATAATTATAAACTCAAGTGTGGAAAATGTGGAGAATTACACAAAAAAGGTATCAAAAATGTGTAAAATTCCACATTTTCCACACTTCAATAAAAATAAAGGGATATGTTTAATAGAACGATTATTCACGAATTGGAGCAATGGAAAGAGCGCAGAGACCGCAAGCCATTGATGATGCTGGGAGCTCGCCAAGTAGGCAAGACATCGGTGCTGAAGAAATTTGGAGCAGACAGCTTTGAACATTGTGCTTATTTCAGTCTTGATGAAGAAGAGGGTGTTTGTGACATCTTTCGCAAGACCAAGAACCCGCAGCAAATCATCGAGCAGCTGTCGTATCTTACATCCGAGCCTATCTTACCTCATAAGACTTTGCTTATCCTTGATGAGATACAGGATTGTCCGGAAGCCATTAGTGCCATGAAATATTTCTGCGAAAAGACCCCCGAGTATGCTGTGGCTTGTGCCGGTTCGCTCCTGGGGTTGGCTTTTGGGCATCAGGGATTTTCGTTTCCAGTGGGAAAGGTGGATCACATGAACATGTATCCCGTTACTTTTTCTGAATTTCTGGAACAGCGTGATGCCGGACTTTATCAATATTATATGTCGATAGATAGTCTGGAACCGCTTCCTGATGTGTTTTTCGACCGTCTCTCGCAAGCTTTTACCGCCTATCGCATTTCTGGTGGAATGCCGGCAGTGGCTATGAAGATGATAGAGAAAGATTTGGAAGGTGTGGAAACTACGCTTCGTAATATACTGCAGGATTACTCCTTGGACTTTGTGAAGCATGCCACGCCTTTGCTTGCCAATAGAATTTCGCATGTTTGGCGGTCATTACCGTCACAGTTGGCTAAGGAGAACAGAAAATTTGTTTATCAGCTGGTCCGTCCTGGTGCGAGAGCCCGTGAATATGAGGATGCTCTTACCTGGCTTCAGAATGCAGGATTGATATACAAGGTAAGTTTGTGTTCTACTCCGCAGGTACCATTGAAATCTTATGAAGATTTTAGCATCTTCAAGATTTACAGTCTTGATGTGGGCTTGTTGCGAGTTCTTGCAGAGTTGAGTCCTGAGGCATACTTGAGTGATAATCCAATCTTTAAGGCATACAAGGGTGCTTTGGCTGAGAACTATATTCTTCAGAGTCTGGTGGCTAATGGCATCAAATGTTCTCATTATTGGGCATCAGGAAATACGGCGGAAGTAGAATTCATCGTTCAGCGTGGTTTGGATGTGATTCCTATGGAGGTGAAGTCGGGAACAAGTGTTACAGGGCGCAGTTTGATAGAGTATAACAAGAAGTATTCTCCCCGTCTGCGCATCAGATATTCCATGCTTAATCTCAAGAAGGATGATACTTTTGTCAATATCCCTCTTTTCCTGGCGGATAGAACTGAGCAGCTGATAGGATATGTGCAGTAGGGAATATGGTAAAGTAGGTTAAAAGTAATATAAAGAACGTGAGGAAGTTTGTTTCGTTACTTGTTTTTTAGTACTTTTGCCCCATAATTATAAACTCAAGTGTGGAAAATGTGGAGAATTACACAAAAAAGGTATCAAAAATGTGTAAAATTCCACATTTTCCCCACTTCAATAAAAATAAAGGGATATGTTTAACAGAACGATTATTCAAGAATTCATAGGGAGATGTAAATATTTATATCCATAATTTGCATTCTTGATTTTGAGGAATCTAACAGTGGAAAAATGGATTTCAACATGCATGGCTCTCTTTTTTTTTATAACTTTCAGCAAAATAAAATTCTATAGTTGTACGACTATAGTTTTTATGATTGTACAATAATAGTGTTTCCATTTGTTGTTCTAAAAGAGCGAACTTCTAACCTTCTGATTTTCAGTGCATTGTTACTTGTTGCTATATTTCCAATAACAAATTTGAATCAGTTGAAAATATGGAAATCTCAGCGAAGTAAAGTTAAAGAAAAAATCACGGAAGTATCTGATGCTTCCTGGCAATTATAATCGGTACTTTCATGGTATAAGTCTTTTATTCCCATATCAGGCTCCTCGCTATGCTCCAGCCTCAGACACCCAAATGCAGAGAACGCTTCCTGATTCCAAAAGGCGGCCAGTTTTAAGTTGCAGCAGCTTTTCCATTAGCCATTTTGAGGTTGATGGCAAGATGATACTTTGTAGCCTTATCGTGGTCTTATGCTATTTTTTTTTATTTTTTTTCTCGATTTTTCTTACAATAAGCAGGAAAACTGAACATTTTTGCAGATTTTATGTAAAAAAAGATAATATTTCATATTTTTGTTGTAATTTTGCAGCCGATATCACATTATTATATAATAATTTAAAATAAGAC
>OBKV01001089.1_pt1 | contig 18576 bp, 17 predicted proteins | sample 1517301 | NCBI WGS metagenome assembly OBKV01 (sample SAMN04571685, study PRJEB22368) | human gut metagenome | biome: human gut; material: stool | host: Homo sapiens | place: Luxembourg | collected 2012-06-29 | reverse complement strand
TCAGAATTCAACAATACTGTTAATATGTTTATGTTGAAACCCGAACATTAGCCAGCCGGTCTCATTAATAAAGGAGATTACGTTATGAACATAGAAGAAAAAAAAGCTGATTTTATACGTCGCTTCAAGGCTTCTAGGGAGCGAAAGGCAGAATACATAGCACAAATGGAAAAGCGAATGCGTGATGACTATCGCCGCAGAACCGGTAAGGAAGCAGAATCTTTTTGTGTGTTGTAGTGTTTAGCCATAAAACAAGTCTAGGTTGACAAATACAATATTCCTCATTCGAGCGACGACAAGTGCAGAGCGATACTGCAATGGGGAACAAAAATAACTTTTTTAAAAACAGATATGTGTAACTACTTGTAATATAGTGGTGACGCTGTATTGGTGATATACGATAGATGCGGTCAAAAATTTAGTGTAAACAAAATATTTGATTATGCAGAAAACGATATTTATATCATATTCTCATGATGATGATGCACATGAGCAATGGGTTCGTAAGTTTGCAGATGACTTGGAAAAGTATGGCAACTTCATAATACTGTTGGATCAAGATTTATCGAAAGGCGCATCTCTTACACGTTTCATGGAGCAAGGTCTGACTCTGGCTGATAGGGTTTTGGTGATTGGAACTCCCAATTACAAGAAAAGATCTCTTAGCTCAGGTGGTGTATCTTTTGAAGAATCGATTATTAGCTCTGACTATATGTTAGATATTGATACAACTAAGTATTATCCGATATTACGATCAGGGACTTTTGCAGATTCTTTTCCTCCTATTTTAGCATCTCGAAATGGCGATGATTTTACTGATGATAAGAAATATGAAACTAACTTACAAAGGGTTATTTCTGAAATAAATGAGGAGAGAATTGATAAAATGGATTTTTTGAAATCTACAAAGCAAAAAACATGTCTTTGACCTAAAGCTGTTGTCTCTGTGAATTTTAATTATATTTTTGAGACCATGTGGGGCAGTCCTACAGGTAAGGTGGAAGGAATTGGTGTAAGTGTTTCAGTAATCAATTATAGTCATGAACCTATGTTCATTTTAGAGCCACACTTTGAGTTTGACAAGCCTGTATTAGATGGAAAGAGTGCCTTTGTATCTCAAAATCATTTGCCAGATAATGTTTGCTTTCCTAAAAGATTAGAATATGGAGAAATAGTGACAAGAACTTATGTTTTTTGTCGTAAGATGTTGCCGCTGTTCGAAAATATCGAGGCAATGAATAATGGTGTGAGTTTCTCTGCTTATGCCACGAATACTTTGGGGGGCGTTTATCAATCAAATAGAGTTTTGTTGAAGCATCTACTTGTTGATTTAAGAAAATGCAGTTTGTAATAGTATATTGTATGGAGTTTTAAGCTATGATTACGAAGATTAAGTTTAAAAATTATAAAGCTTTTCCTGATTTTGAAGAATTGGAATTGCGTCCTGTTACATTGATTATAGGAAAAAATAGTAGTGGAAAGTCGTCGATTCTTAAGTTGATAGCTTTACTTTCCTCTATGGTAAATGAAAACTATTGGCTCCCATCGCTAAAAGTTAATGATATTGTGCTAGGTGGAAGTTATCAAGATTTGTTTCACAATGGTTCGATGGCAGATTTGAATCTTGAAGTTGAATTAAACAATGGGTTAACTATATCCCTTAATTATTATGTAGAAGACTCTATTATTAAGATTTATAGTTATACTTGTCAGAAGGATGGAGAAATCTTATGCCAGGTGCGAAAAGAATCTCGTGAAGATACTTTAGAAGATCGACTTAGCTCCTTTATTTCTGATAATGAAATGGGGGGTAATGATAGTTCTATTTTTAATTATATAGGACCAATTCGTAGAATGGCACCTGAAAACATTAGGTTTCATGGTTTCTCTAAGGAATATTCTGTAAATTATGATGGAGCAGGAGCCTATGATATCTTATTAAATTCGTTTATAAAGGGAGACGGATGTTTCAATAAAGTATCTTCGTGGATGAACCAGTATTTAGAGGGACAAATGCTTAGTTTTTCCAATTCTTCGAATAATTCAGGTAACTATACACTTTGGATCAAAAGAAAAGGAACTGAGGTGAATATTGCTGAGGTTGGTCAGGGTGTAGCGCAAGTGTTGCCTATTGTTACTTTAGCAACAGTTGCGGCACCTAATTCAATAAATATTATAGAACAACCTGAACTTCATCTCCATCCTGCTGCTCATGCTAATGTTGCAGAACTGATAGGCCGCTCTGCAACGGAGCATCATAATGTTTTTGTTGTAGAGTCGCATAGTAAAAACTTGTTGTTAGGATTCCAGAAACTTATAGTAAACAAGGAAATTTCCTTTACTCCAAATGACATAGCAATTTATTATGTCATGGATACTGAGGAAGGCTCAGCTTTAAAGCGTATTTATGTAGATGAAAAAGGTGAATTTGATGACTGGCCGTTAGGAGTCTTCAGTGAATCATTTGAATTAACAAAAGAAATTAATAGATTCGTAAATGATAGTAATTGTTGATAAAACCTTCCTCACTCGTAGCGAGGAAGAGAAGGAACAGGATGTTTGCGATATTATTTCAATCTTAGAGCATGGTCATTATATTGAAATGAATCCATTGGTAAAAGCAGCGGTGACAGAGATTGTCGAAAATAGTTTGTCAAAACCTCAAAAGACTTTATATCAAGAAGCAACAGAATATTTAAGCCCAACGAGAACGATGAAGAGATATCTTCAAACTCTTAAATTTTATGATTTTACTTTAGAGCAGAGGAAGCTTTTATTTTTGACATCATCTGAACTTTTAATAGAAAATGCTCCAAATGAATGGCCTATTTACAATAGAATGAGTGTAGTTTATAAAAATGACAGATATTATTTTTCTGTGTTTTCTTATGTTGAACGGGCAATCAATGAAACTAAAATGCTGAAAGGTGTTCATTGTGGCGGTAAGGGAGAAATTCCTAAGATGATTAGTTATAAAAACCAATATGAGTTTGATGGATTATATAATCATAAAGTTTGCATATTGTTTGATAGGGATACAGATAATGATGCTTGCTTTGCGACAGATAATAATCCGATTTTCAGGTTTTTGTGTAATAAGGACGCGGCTCAAGTTGTAGAGTCTGACATTTATAAGCTTGATTTTGGTAATGGCTATGTATGGCATTCATGGTATAAAAGGGCAATAGAGAATTATTTCCCTAAGATAGAATACACAAAGCTTGGGGTGGATATGACTGATTATCCAGATGATGATAGCTATGACTATGTAAAGTTTCCGATAGAAGAAACCAAACAATGGCAAAAAAATCATCATAAGGCAAAGAAAAACAAGCAAAGAAAAAATTACCAAAAGAATATGATGGAAAATATAGGTATATCAATGACAATGAAGGATTATGAGAAAAATCTGAAGTCATTTGATATACAGGGAATACAATTGTCTGAACTTCAGTTGTTTTTGTTGAAGTTAGCAGAAATTGTTTAATAGTATACGATAAAATGAAGAAAATATCAATACGACCAGAGCGAGAATATTTACGTGAAATCGTAAGTAAAATGCAGGATGGGCAATACGCAGTACCAGCATTTCAACGAGATTTGGTGTGGTCTCCTACTCAGATAATAGATTTGTTTGATAGTATAACTAAGGGCTATCCTATTGGTTCCATCATTTTGTGGAAGCCAAGACCAACGGACTCTTATCCAATCAAGACGATTTTTGATGAAATAGAAACGTTGGGTAAAGAAGCTCAGTTTTATATTTTGGATGGAAGGCAACGATTAACAACTTTCTATTGCTGTGTTATGGATTATAAAGATAAACCTTCCAAATTTAAATTGTGTTATAATTTAGATAAAGATAGTTTTGAACTGAAAAGTAATAAAGAAGAAAACATTAAGTTAGTCCTTCTTTCTGATGTTTATGATACTTTTTCCCTGTTGGGAATTTTACAAAAATATATGGATATAGAAGATGTCTCCGTACGAAATGATTACATCGTTAAGTTGAAAAAACTGAATACTATATTGCAATCATATGAGATAGGAGAGGTCATCCTTGATGATTGTTCCTTGGATGAGGCAAGTACGGTATTTTCTCGTATCAATTCAAAGGGAACTGATATTTCTAAAGTTGAAATGCTCCAAGCTCTTTATTATAACAATAAGGGTAGTGTGTTGATAGCAGAGGAAATCAAGAAACTTATAAATGAAATGAAGTCTTATGACTTTGTTGGTCTGAAGACAGATGATGTTCTGAATTGTTGTTATCGCTATTTAGGAAAATTTAATTTTGAAAATAAGATAAAGGAATTACTAGATCATGGCAACTTGGAAGAAATCGTAGATTGTTTAAAAAAAGATTTTAAAAGGTCTGTTGAGTTTTTACGCAATGAGTGTGGGGTTCTTTCTTATAGGCATTTACCTTATGTTCGTCAACTAGTAGCTGTTTGTGCTTTTTTTGCGGTAAAGAAAAATTATACTACTGCAGATTTAATGGAATTGAAAAAATGGTTTTTCTATACTTCTGCACAACAAAGTTTTCGCAATAGTTCTTTAGGAAATATACGACCTATCTTTTATAGATTTGATGAGTACCTTAAAGGTGAAAAGACTGCAGCAATCGATTATGAGAATGTAGAAATTGATGTCGATTTTGAATATACTTATGCGAATCAAAATGTGCAGAGTAATTTAATAGCCATGTGCTTGATGGAAGAGTTAAAAAGTAATGGCCGAAAAGATTTTCACTATTATGGTGATTATGTCAGCATATATAAGAAACCAGCCTTTACTTTTATCATGCTTTATCCGGATGATAGGCTTAAGTTAAATAGTTTATTTAAACATGGTAAGTTTAAAGACAATTTGGATTATCTTCTTTTGGATAAAGAGATGATAGATTGTGCTATCAATAAACAATATGTTCGATTTGAAAAACTACGCAAGGAAGCGATAAAAAATGTTGTTGTAAATAATTTGATGCATTTAGGAATCAATGTAGTGATTGCTTCTGATGATGCACAAAACAATAATCAGATAAGTATGTTATCACAAGAATCAAAAGAGAAAATGAGACTATGGCTTGATTTATGGCCAGACTCATGTCATCCTGAGGATGAGAAAAGAAAGTCAGATTTCATTAAGAGCTTGAAGGCTAATGATGAAACTGTGGATTTCGATGACTTGTACAATTGTTATCGAGAGGTTAAACCTGAGCTAAATGAAGATGTAGCTGAGGAAAGATGCAGAGAATGGGCTGAGGAGATAGAGCATAGTTTGAAATTGACCTAATTTAAAGGATTAGTTTAAATGCCTCTACTCATTTATCCAGGGATAACTTTGCAGATAGATTCCAACCTGATTATGATGCCTTGGTTAAGCAGAGAGATTTGGTTAAAGAAGAAGCAAAATCGACAGTTTCAATAGGAAAATCACTATTATAGCGTAAGGTTTTAACACATTAAGTAGTTACCTTAGCATCTGTCGTGGCTTCTTTGAAGGACGAGAATAAGGCAATAATGCAGGAAACCTTAAAAATCAAGTCAGAAACAAAGAAACTTCGTGAGGAAAGAGAACGGATGACCGAAGAGTTGTTGCAGATTCACAATAACATCAATATACGATGGACGAAAAATATAACAATATAGTTAAGGAAGCAGAGGTGTTATTTGATAGCATCCTGAAAGATTCCTTGCTGGTTCAAAAGGATACACTCTATGAAGGGTATCCAATGAATTCCACAATTAGGCATAATATAGAAGTTTGTGTAACAGATAATACTTGAAGTTATGGCATCATGGAATGAAATATTGGATAGATTTGGGCATATGCCTAGTCAATACGACTTGGTACGTAGAGAATATCTTAAAGAACTGAGTAATTATACAGACAGAAATACAATACTCTATTATTCTGCATGGTTACAAAAGTCTTTGATGGCTAATGGCACTTTTGACTTTGGCATCAATGATAATGACAAGACAGGTTTCATGACTTGTATATATCAGCTTGATAAGACCAAAGGGCTGGATTTGATATTGCATACCCCTGGAGGTGATATATCTGCTACGGAATCTTTGGTAGTATATCTTCAAAGCATCTTTGGAAAAGACATTCGAGTTATAATCCCTCAAATGGCTATGTCTGCCGGTACTATGATTTCTTGTTGTGCAAAAGAGATAATCATGGGAAAACATTCAAATTTGGGACCGATAGATCCGCAGTATGGAATGTATAGAGCACATGGTATCATTGAGGAATTTGAAAATATCAAGCATGAGAATGTAGTTAATCCGGTAGGTACACAAGTTTGGGGTCCGATATTATCGAAATATACTCCAACTTTAGTTGGTGAATGTCAAAAGGTAATAGATTGGTCTAATGGTTTGGTAAAACAATGGTTGATGGATAATATGTTTAATGGTATTCCCGATGCCGAAGACAAGGCTAATAGAGTAGTTGAGAGTATAGGAAGCCATGCTTTGACAAAGTCTCATAGCCGCCATCTTCATATTGATTATCTTCGTAACCTAGGATTAAATATAACGGCATTAGAGGATGATGCAAAATTACAAGATAAGGTATTGAGCATTCATCATTCTACAATGATTACTATAAGTAGCACAAAAGCAGCAAAGATTATAGAGAACCAAAATGGTGTGTCTTTCATCAATACAATAGGATAAAATGAAAAGCAAGGATTAAGGCGGTCCCAGCCCGCATAACATAATGATGTAGTGTATTCTCTGTTGATTAAAGAGATTAAATTATGTATATTTCAATAACCATATTGTCACTGTCTCTTTTTGCTGCCTTTGCAATAGGAGCTCTCATAGGCTATTTCCTTCATTCTGGATTGAAGAATCTTAAGGATAGGTTGAAGATATTTGGCTTGAACTTTCGTTACAAGTTGGTAGATTACTGGTTTGGCCTCATTTTGACTCTTTCAACGGTATTTGTGTTTTATCACTTCAAGGAGTGTATAGCATTGTCATTTACCGAAGACTTTAATGGGATGAACTTAATCTTCTTGTTTTGGTTGTCATTGCTCATCTTCCCGATGTTTGAGAGTTTCGAGGGCTTTGGAATTAGTATCAAGAAACGTAAATACGAAAAAGAGAAAGAAGCGATAACTTCTGATTTCCATACACAAATAATGAATGCCCAAATAAAAAATGAGCAGGAAAGAAAGGAGGCTGAGCATGAATAATGAGATGATTACAGTAATACAAGATGGCATTAATCTGATGAAGAATCCATACTTTGACGACAATATGTTCTTGGCTTGGCTGGATTATTCTAGAAAGATGCTCAACTTGGTAAGTAAGAATGCAATGATAAAATATCAATATACGACATTTCTAATGTCGATTATCAACTCTCAAGATACAGCTAATGTAAAGTTACAAAAGTGTATAGACTATTTGATAAATATAGCTCCTTTAATCTAAATTGTGGATATTAGGATAAACAACAATATAATTCAATTATGGGAAAGATAAATACACCAAAGTGGGGATATTTACGAGAAACAAAAGAGGCAGCAAAAAAAGCCGGAATAGATTCGAAGACTGGTTTAAATCGTACAGGGTTAGAGGAATACCTAGCTACAATATTTTTTGGAGAAGAATGGGTACATGATGAATGATACCACCTTGTTTGTGTGGTTACAGGTATCGCTTTCTTCTCCGACGCAAGTGGTATCATTTGAGCGATATTATCACATAGGAGTGCTAACGTAGTTACAGCAGTCCTATAAGCCGCAAAAAAGAATAAAAAGAGGGATTTTGCAAAATGAACCAAAATGAACCAATTTTCCAGAATCTTTATATAAAAGACACTAAAAAAACGAAAACATTCTTTCTATCAACGATTTATCGGATTATGGACGTAATGATTGCTGAAAAATTGTTGAATTCCGTAGAATAACATTAAATATTTAACACGCATAATTTGCTAGTTTCCAACTTTTTTCGTATTTTTGCAACGAGATATTGTGTCTCTTATATAGAGATTCAGTAGAAATGGAGTGATTTAGGGAAGGGTTTTGAAAACAAAGGAATCGGATAGCTAATCATTCCAAGGGTTGCAGACTATCATGCTCTTGGGTCAGGAGTACGTCTGTGATTAGAGGTTCCCGGTATCGGGAATAGACTAACCAACCCTTTCTTGCCAAGTGTTTTGAAACATGAATTCACGACACGGGGGAATGAAAATTATATCCTGACCAAAACGGGAAAAATAAACAATGTTACAACCAGACGTACTACTTGTAAAATAGTGGGGACGCTGTAATGATGATATATAATATACCAAAATACAGATGCGAAGAATATAAAAAATATCTTTTAGATATAATTAATCGAAACTTTATCCGTTATATAAATAAGAGTTTCAACTAAAAAATAAGATAGAATGGCTAATGGCAATGTAACCGTAGTGACGACAGGGAGGATTAAATTTATCAAAACCGGATTCCAACGTGACTATGATGAATTGAATCTCATCATAAAAGAGTGGTATGAAGGAATGATAAATAAGGAGGGATTGTGTCTGGCAATTTCCCGCAAGGCTCCACGATTGATGGAGTGGTGCCGCCAAAATTATGGTGCTCTGTCTAAGCCTTTGCATGTGGTTAGTGAGTTGGCATTGCCATTCATGGACATGAGTCAATATAATAGTTGTGTTGTTGTAGATGAAGCCATTTATCATGGAACAACCTTCAGTAAAGTTTTGTCTATAGCACATAGTATCAGCAAAGAAGAGACAGATGTTATGGCCTATCCCCTTGTCATGACATCTGAGGCTTTGGCGAATAACAATATATTGAAGACTTTAACTACCACAACAAGAATTGATAAGTCCGATATACATTTCTTTATAGATACTATCATCTCCAAGTTTCTCACCTTAGGCAAACCATACGATATCGAATATCCGATATTTTATATCGACTTAAACTGTGAGGTGAACGAAGACATCATGTCTCATATTCTGAATACGATGGGGAGTCATGAGACGATACGCCACAATGTGGGACTGGAAGATGCGTGTCATTTTAGTACGAAGACATATTCTCGTGAGATGAAGAGAGACTATACTTCTTATACTTATCTTACGGATTATCTATATAGGAAAATACCCGAATCACTCAGACCGGAGTTGTCTAAGTTGAGATTCTTCTCAAAGGGAAATCGCCTTTGTGTGGTATCCATGTCACCTTATCGACTCAATGAGGCAAACCTTGTAGAGCATACAGAAGTTCTTCAAGGAACTTTAGGTGAAGTATGGCAATATATATATGCCGTTTCCCAGAAGTTGAATACCGATATAGATAATGAGGAATTCCGTTACCAAAAGCGTAAGAGCTTGGTGGTGATGATGAATTATCTCCTGTCTTTTGCACAGTTTCAGGCTTTGAAATCTTCGCTGAAGGATGCTTTGGCGGATTACACATCAGGTGATTTCCATATATCGGAACTGGATTTGAATTATCTGCTTGGGGAGAGAGTTGGCAAGGAAGTGGCCGATAAACTCAATCAGGTTTCTGATAAGAATGGAGTGAATCTTGCAGCTATGGTTCCTGCCTATATGGTAGAAGATTCAGTCATACCATTGCTCTATTCCCATCCATATCAGTTTTGGATGAGCATTGGCAATATCGATAATCGAAAGTTATCAATCAGTGAGATGATGTCTAATCAGTTCAGTGCAATGCATTGGCAGGTAGAGATACCTTCTCGTTCTTCTGAGGAAAGTTTCAATCGTTTGCGGTTTGGAGAAAGCTATTCTTCTTTGCATCACAGGTACCTGGCATATTTCAAGGACGAAGCAGTCGTAAGAAAACTGCTCAATAGAGGCATAGATTCTCGTATTGATAGAGGTTCGGTAGTACCTAACTATGTATGTCAGGAGTTGTCTCAGGGATCATCATGGATGCGTCTCTTCAGGTCTGGCGAAAATGAAGATTTTTTCAAAGACCAACTTCTGCGTAGCATGGTTTTCATCTTCCGAAGTTATTGCGAACGGAGGAAGATCAACTTGGTGCATACACAGGAACTTAGATTAATCCTGTTCCTGATAGCTTTGCATGAACAGACTTATGATGGCAACAATGGAATCTTTGGGCGCAAGTTAGAGGCTTTATATAAAGACAGTTTATATCGGGTTATCGTTTCCTTGGAAGAAACGGAAGAGGATTTGATAGATTTTGCTATAAACAATAAGATAATTAGTAGCGAAGAAAATGATACATGGCGTTTGGCAGATACCCCTTATGTTCGTCAGTTGGCCGATGGTGTTGGACTGTCAGAGCAAGATGAGAAACGCTTGTCTGATTATATAGAGTATGTAGCCAAGCTTCATAATGAGGGCTATGACTTTTTTGACATGCGTGAGTTGATTAATTATCTAATGTATAATAGAAGTCATCTGAAGGAAGATGCTCATAGCTATTACTTGAAGTTGAAGAATTTCATAGAAGATGATGCAGAATTTGATTTTGCAGATATGGAATCAACCTTCTTTGACTTATATCGCAGGATGCCTGAGCCATATCTGCGTATTCCGAAATTTGGGGAAGTTTCTTCATATATCGGGGACATTCAAAAATATGTAGGGTCAGAAATGGAACCTGTTCAGCGTACGATGCAAACGGATTTTCTTTTCGATAAGCTTATTACGTCCTTTTACGTACTCAATGTATGGTCTGAAGTGAATTTTGGTATATCATCAAGTAAATTCAATTTTGATTATCTGGAGCAGAAATTTGAGTATTTATCTGGTCTTTCAGAAGGGAAGATAATCTATGAATGGATTAAAGCCAACGGATCTTTTGATGCGTTGAAAAGAAATCCTTTAGATGCTTTAAAGAGACAGCTTCTGAAGTTATTTAATTATGTATTATGAATACATTTCAATTACATTTGATAAGAAAGGCTCTCGGAGATTCTAACCAATTCGAGCAGAACCTCCGAGGTGCCTTAGAATTATCTTTGGATAGCGAGGATAAAGCCATTGCAGCGTCAGTCTTGAAGTTCTTTCAGGGAATAGAGTTGCAGCCCACTCCGAAATCCACAGGGGAATCTCATTTCAGAAACCTTATCTTTCAAAATCTTCTAATCAAGAATTTTAGAAAGTATGGTGAAACCATCGATAAGCAATATCTTGGTTTGAAATTTCAAGATCCCAATGTGAGGCAAGATACCAATGTAGAACATGCCCCTCAAAGGAGCATATATGTTTTGCTTGGTGACAATGGTTCTGGCAAAAGCTCTCTTTTCGATGCAATGGAGTATCTATGTACAGGGCAGGTTAGCGAAGCTGTTTATCGAAAGATAGAAAAAAAGAATTTTGTCCAGCATGATTCCTCAGCAGAGATGGAGATAGAAATATCTACACTTTCCCAAGATTTAAGTTTGGCAACAAACTCCTCTTTGCTGGCAGAAATTGATCTTCGTAGATTCTTTTTCACAGAGAACAGTATCATGGACTCCAGCAATTTCAAAAGTCTGGAGTCGGTTGAAGATGGCATAAGTGATAATGATGACAATTGGTATAATTTCTTTGCGTATGCCATAGGCTTGGATAAGGATTTTGTTGATTTCATCTTTGATCAGAAAAGTGATTCGCTTTTTGAAAGATTATGCCTTTTCTTGGAGAGGATTAAGAAAATGATGACTACAGATAGTCATGGTGAAGCACAATCTTTTGAGCAATTATTGATAGATAAAGCAACGTTTCCTTCTGATAAGGATAAGAAAAAATTGATTGAGTTTAGGGATGGACTGAACGATATATTGGCAGAATTGAATCAAAATTCTTTTGAAATCAGTAAAGTAAAGAACGAGATAGATACTTTAAATGAATCACCAGTAAAGACTCTTTTTAGAGCTCAGAAAATTCAGGCTTTGAGAGATTTTCAAAGACAATTGAATGATTTGTTTCCTGATAACCGGCAGCGTCAAGATACTTCTTCAGAAGCTTTAGGCCTTTCCAAGAAGAAGATGGAACAATCTTCAAAAAGTTCTGATGAGCACAAGGTTGATGCACAAGTTATCAAGCCTAAGCTTGTCAGTTTGCTTCAAGAAACTGTAAACCGTCTCAATATTGTGATTGATAGCTCAGTCAGTAATTTTGATCTTTCCAGTATCATAGATATCAAACATCAGTTTGAGACGAGGCAACATGTAAGGAAGCAGCCTGCATTCTATTCTTTAACTCCAGAGGCTATTAATGATCTTCTTTTGAAATTACAGGAATTCAGAGACAATGCGAAGAAAGAAATCAATCAGGCAATCAGAGAGATAATCGATAGCGAGTTCAAGCGAAGCATAGAGAAAATGTTCCATCACATATTTCTTTTTGCCAAAGAAACTTTCCTATTTGATATTAGTCATATTGCAGATGAACGAATTTCTGTAACAGTCAATGGATTGTCAGTGCATAAGTATTTCAATACCTTCCGTTATCGACTTTTCTATTTGGCGATTCAGGCAGCCATTAATTTGGCGAAGATGAAAAGAGAGCAATTCTCTTTTCCTATGGTACTTGATGATATATTCTACGCCAATGATTATAAGAACAAGCGTCAGCTTTTCCATTTCTTCAATGTGTTGAAAGATGAAGCCAAGCGACTGTTGCCAACGCTTCCTTTCCAACTGATATTCTTTACGCATGATGAGCAGCTGTTTTCCACATTGCATAGAAACAAAGAATGGAGACAAGGTCTGGATGTGAACTTTTCAAGGGTGATAGACTATGATGAGTTCAAGCAAATAGAAAGTCAGTATGTGAAAGTTACGGAAACAAAAAAATATTTCAATCTTCATATATCACTTTATGATAATGAGTTATAAGAATCATTTTTTCAATATTCTGGTGGTTGCGGTCTGTTGTCTCATCATCGGATTAGTTGGTTGCACTGCATCTTGTGGTTTTAAGGATAGTCTAACTGATACATATAAGATGCATGCTAAAGATGCAAAGTTTCAGCATGCTTTACTCGATTCGATGCAGAAGGATACGCTTGTTAAAGTTCAGAAATATGCTAAGCAGATGAATACCCTCTTTCAGCATTGGGATTCTCTAATTCAGGTAGAGCATAACAACTTAGTACATGCGCAAAAATCAGCAGACCAGAATCTCTCTATATGGTTAGCGGTTATAGCTGCTATTTGTACAATTCTTCCTGTTGTTCTTGGAATTAATCAAACCAGCAGTTTTGATGCGAAACTGGATGTTTACAAACAATATGTAGATGGCAAGGTAAAAGAGTTTAAGGATCAGTTAAACAAAGAAATAAAAGGCTCAAAGAATGATATTGTGTCGGCAGAACAGGAATTCAATAACCACATAAAAGAAAAAATAAGTGATTTCAGAAAGGATGTTGAAACGATGAACAGAGTTATGACTGAATATCATAAGGAGATGAGTAATATCCGCCTGATGTCATTTCTTAATATATTTTGTCAGAACATTCGAATGCTTAGAGATTTGCAGGACTTGGAAATTAGAGAAAATACCCATCTTACCTGTCCGGAACTGGTTCGTAACAGTATTCAATCGATAGCGCAAAATGCCAAGGAATGTAAAGATAGGTTTGAGCAAGATAAAGAAACATGGAAAGACGAGGATACCATAATTATTTTCCGAGCTCAATTAAGTTCTCTTTGCAGCATACGTGATTTGGCTTATGAATATGAGAATCTATTTACTGGTGTGAATCTGCTAAGGCTTCAGCGCCTGAAGGATGTCTTATCCTTTTATTTGCAGGAAAAGGCAAAACTTATGCCGACGGCAAAGTTGAAAGATGCAGAGGATGCGATGAATAAAATCGTTGAATCTTCTAGTAGCCTGAAATCTTTGTTTGACGAATTGCTAAAAGAGGAATAAAGGTTTTACCGAACCTCTTTTTCGAAGGTCGATAAACCTCATATAAAGAAGATAAATTTGTAAATTATGAGCGATTTTAAGACAAGAGTTTTGTGCGTTGATATGGAGCAAGACATTATTGACTTTCTTAAAAGTGAATCAATGGAAGTCTATGATGGTAAGTTGGGGCCGTTTATTGATGCACGTAATTTTGATTCTAATTGGGATGTTCTTCCTTTGAAAGTAAATCTACATGTTCCTGACAATCTTCATGAATATTCAGTTATAATTGAAGATTTATCTGCACATAGAGAAACTATACCTTATGATTACCAAGCAAACAATGTAAGGCAAAAATTCTTTGATACTGAGAATAGCTTTAGATGTTTATGTTTGAAAAGACCTCAAAATATCTTTGATCCGATTCCATTTGGCGCTTCGCTAATTAAATATGAATTAAAAAGCAAAGACGATTTTCTGATAAAAATCTTATTTCAATCTAAAAGATATGAGATAAGTTATTATCAAATGAATGGCAATTATTATGATGCAAATACATTTGGAAGATTTTCCAATTATGAGTATATTAATGATTTTGCCCGTGAGCCAAAAAGTGGAGATAGGGTAATTATTGCTGATAATAAATTGGCAAAAGCGTTATTTGTTGGTTTAGAAGATCAAGTATCATATGTGCAGACATATTATCATCCTTGCTATTATGATACTGATCATATTACTAAAATAATGAATGAAAACTATTTGCCATTACTTACCAATAACCAAGGAGACATAATTTCTTATGTTTATTACGAAGAAAATGAGAGTATGACGATTATGTTTCCATTAGTTAAGGATAAAAGAATATTGTTGGAACGATTGTTTAAAGATTTCCTTTATCAGAAATTCTCAGAATTGTTTCCAATGCAAGCTGAAAAATCATGGTTAACAAACCAAGAATATGAACTGCCAGAGATTATTAAACTTAATAGAGATAAAGAAGAGGCTCTCCGATTATACGAAAAGACAATCGTACAGAAAGATGAGGAGATTAAGAGCATTCGCAAAAAGTATGAATTTCTTTATGATATGCTCATAGAAACAGGTGATTCTTTAGTCAACAATGTGAAGCAATATTTGGAATGGTTAGGTTTTGATAATGTGCAATCAATGGATGAAGAAGTAAAGGAGGGAGAAGATTTTCAGGAAGATTTGCAGATACGTTTAGACAATAACGAATTGTTGATAATAGAGGTTAAAGGTCTTTATGGAACATCCAAAGATAACGAATGTTCGCAGATTTCAAAAATAGAACTCCGTCGTATACATGAACGTATATATTCAAACGTTCATTCTCTCTACGTTGTCAATAATGAAAGGGGAAAAGAACCTCTAAAACGGCAGATACCTCCATCTACAGAATCTCAAATCCATGATGCAGAGTTTGCTCATAGAGCAATGACCTACACTTATCAGTTATTCAACTTGTATTTTGAAATAGAGTCTGGTATAATTACAAAGGAAGAGGCCAGAAATGCTCTCCTTCAAAATGGTCTTGTGAATTTTCGCTCAAACTTTAAATCCATTGGTAAACCATATGACTATTTTAAAAATAATAACGTAGCTTGTATCGAATTGCATGGTACAATCCTATCTGTGGGTGACAAAGTTTATTTTGAAGATGATAGAAAGAGATTGAATGTAGTGGAAATTGTAAATATTCAAGTAGATCGTCAGAATAAGCAAACAGTAAAAGATGGTAAGGTTGGAATAGAATTTACTATGAAGATACCGAAAGGTGCTGTTCTTCTATACAAAGTACCTATAGCGCTAGGCGGTCCCATCCCGCATAATATGGCGTAGACCTTTGATGGTCCGCCAACCTTATAGCGTAGCGGTTCCGAGCACCGGAGGGCGGTTACATCCCTAATCCCTATGGTAGGGATTTAGGGCTTGGGTATAGGGTAAGGACCCTCCCGCTGGGGAGGGACAGGTGGGGCAGAAACAGCACTAAGGGCGGTTACATCCTCTCGTTCCTGAGGTTTCTGTCCCCCGCAAACGGGGGAACCGAAGGGGGTGTAAAGACCATTGAAGAGAGGCTTGGTGAGAAAGGTGGAACTCTCTTTGGCTAAAGGGAGACGGAGGGATTCGAAATGATGACTTCTTTAACGGTAAGGAAGGACGGGTAGGTTTTCGAAAAGATGACTTCTTTAACGGTAAGGAAGGACGGGTAGGTTTTCGAAACAATAACAATATTATTCGGCAGGTGAAGCACCACTATAATTTTTTATGAGCTACTTTTTGCTTTTGGTGCAGAGTCTATTTTCATTTAATTAAAATATAAATAAAACGAGATATGAAAACAATTATGTTAGTATTTGGCACTCGTCCAGAGGCAATTAAAATGTGCCCGCTGGTTAAGGAGTTCCAAAAGTATAGTGAAGAGTTTAATACAGTAGTGTGTGTAACAGGTCAGCATAGAGAGATGCTAGACCAAGTATTAACCATTTTCGACGTTAAGCCTGATTATGACCTTAATATTATGAAGCAAGGTCAGGATTTGACAGATGTTACAGCACGTGTTCTTACTGGACTCCGTGATGTTTTTAAAGTGTGTCGCCCTGATGTTGTTCTCGTTCATGGTGATACAACAACTTCAACTGCAGGCGCATTGGCTGCATTTTATGCACAGATACCAGTAGGTCATGTAGAGGCAGGTCTTCGTACACACAATATATATTCACCATGGCCAGAAGAGATGAATCGCCAAATTACAGGACGTATTGCTACTTATAATTTCTCTCCAACACCGCTTTCTGAAAAGAATCTTCAGGAAGAGAAGGCTCATGGTGAAATCTTTGTTACAGGTAACACGGTAATCGATGCTCTGCATATGGTTGTGGATAAGCTTAAGAACGATGCAGCTCTTGCCAAAGAACAAGAAGATATTCTTGCAAATGCAGGCTATGATATTAATCGTTTGGCAGATGGTAAGAAACTGGTTCTTATTACTGGACATCGTCGTGAGAACTTTGGTGATGGATTTATTCGAATGGTAACCGCTATGAAGGATCTTTCTGAAAAGTATCCTGAGGTTGATTTTGTTTATCCAATGCATTTAAATCCAAATGTTCGTAAGCCAATACATGAGGTGTTCGGTGAGGACTTAACACGTCCAAACTTCTTCTTTATTGAACCTTTACAGTACCTTGAATTTGTATATTTGATGGAGAAGTCAACAATTGTGCTTACTGACTCAGGTGGTATTCAGGAAGAGGCTCCAGGTTTGGGTAAACCAGTGCTTGTTATGCGTGATACTACTGAGCGCCCAGAAGCTCTAGCGTCTGGTACGGTTCATCTTGTAGGTACTGATTATGATAAGATTTTTAATGAAGTAAGTACTCTTCTAGAAGATTCTTCAGCTTATGATAAAATGAGTAAGGCTGTAAATCCTTATGGCGATGGTAAGGCTTGTTCTAGAATTGTTAATTCTTTTTTAGAATAAGTAGTTGGTTGATTTTTATATGACAAATTATGGATTTTACTGATTCTTTTAAAAAAGAACATTCTCTCAAGCAATGTTATAGTCGCTATGGTGGCTTTTGGGTATATCCTGATATGTTGGATTTTTGTTATTTGGTAAATCCTTATTTCAATCGCTCGAAAATTATAGATGAATTAGAAGATAATTTCCGCATCTTGGTTTCGCAATATCCAGCAGGTATGGCTGTTAATTCTAAACTGGCTAGCAAATGCTGGAATATCAAGCAAGAATATGTTATTCCTGGAAATGGAGCGGCAGAATTGATTAAAGTCTTAATGGAGAATCTCGAAGGTACAATTGGGGTTATACGTCCTACATTTGAAGAGTATCCTAATCGCCTGCCTGATGAACGTGTTTTTACTTTTGTTTCTAAGAAAGCTGATTTTCGTTATGATGAAGATGATCTTATAGAGTATTTTAGCACAGTCCCTGTTGATACTCTGTTGTTGATAAACCCGGATAATCCATCGGGTAATTTTATATCTATGCAAGGTATCCGTAAATTAGCTGTTTGGACGAAACAGAAAAATATACAATTCATTCTTGATGAAAGTTTTGTCGATTTTACTGATGGATATGAAAATAATACCTGCATAGACAATTCTTTCCTAGAGGAATTTCCGCAGATGTTTGTAATGAAGTCTATATCTAAGAGTTATGGAGTACCTGGCCTTCGCCTAGGTATTCTTTGTAGCTCAAATGTTGATGCAATTGCCAAAATGAAGAAGCAAGTTAGTATTTGGAATATTAATTCATTTGCAGAGTTCTTTATGCAGATTTATCCAAAATATAAGGAAGATTATAAAAAGGCATGTGATCAGTTTATCAAAACAAGAAATGATTTTGAAAAGGAATTGAAGAAGATTCCGTTTATCCATGTGATGCCTTCGCAAGCTAACTATTTTTTCCTAGAAGTATTGCCTCCATATAAGCCAAAAGAACTTTGCGCAATTTTGCTTGAAAAATATAATATCTTGGCAAGTGCCTGTCTGGCAAAGAAAGGTATTGAACCAAATCGTTATATGCGTATTGCTGTGCGAAATCATGGTGATAATGCTAAGTTTATACAGGCGATGAATGAGCTGGTAACTACTCAGCACCCCTATAGAAAACTTCTCGTTAATAAAGCATAAACTTGATTTTGCTTATTTTCTTCATCC
>OBKV01001084.1_pt1 | contig 18641 bp, 9 predicted proteins | sample 1517301 | NCBI WGS metagenome assembly OBKV01 (sample SAMN04571685, study PRJEB22368) | human gut metagenome | biome: human gut; material: stool | host: Homo sapiens | place: Luxembourg | collected 2012-06-29 | reverse complement strand
CCTGAAGCTGTCCTACTGCAAAGAAGATAAAATACCTTCCAAAGAATTTTTCATATCTCTTTGCATCTGCTGGAATGTCCGGAGCAGGATGCACAGGTGTGTGCATAATAGCAACAAGTATAAGTCCACCAAACCACAGTGCAAGTATTGTGTAGAATGGTGAAGCGCTTGTTCCATAGCTTTTAACAGCATATACCTGCTCTGTTGTTATATTTACAGGTGCAGAGAGAAAATCTCCCAAAGTATTGGCATCTGCATTTAACATCTCTGATAATAAACCATATGTATCCTGTTCAGTGATTGTGTTTAATGTATTAATTGCATTATCAAGCTTTGTCTCGAGGTCACTGAGAAGCTCTTTAGTCTGAGTGAGTGAGCCCGATGTAAGCTTAATTGCAGCAGACAGGTCTGCAACATCCATGTTCATGTCAGAATAAAGCTCTGTTAATGAACTCATAATGCTTTGAATCTGGGACATCTGGTTTGAAAGAGCAGATGATAATTCATTTAAAGATTCAGCGGAATTACCATTTACAAGTGCCTGTAAGGTTATTAACTGCTGCTGCTGTAACTGTAATTGTGTATAAACTTGCGGTGCAGCACTGTTTGAACTGCTGCTTATTGATGATGTAAGGTCAGTAATTGCAAGCATTGAGTTAAGAATTACATCGTATGTTGAAAGTGTAGTCCTTGCGGATGTAAGTCTGTTAATAACTGCATCCATAAGAGAACCGGTTTCTTTATCTGCATCTTTGATAACTGAGTCGCCAGTACCGGCAATCGTAGATACGATTGTATCTATAAATGTCTGGTTTACCTGCTGCTGAACTGCTGTTTTAGCCTTGTCTGTTATCTTAGGTGCAATAGCGTTTGCTTTCTGGTTACAGTAATATTTTAACTGAGGATGTTCCATGGAATCACTTAAGAAGCTTATAAGATTCTTGGAAAAATTCTCTGGAACAACGAGGGCTGCATAATACTCACCGCTGTATACGCCTTCGATTGCTTCATCTGATGAAGCAACAAACTGCCAACCGATAGTGTTATTAGTTTTAAGTGCATCAATTATGGTGTCACCGACATTAAGCTCAGTTCCTTCAAGAGAAGTACCTTTGTCAACAGATACAACGGCAACTTTAATCCTGCTTGTGGAAGCCTGTCCATATGGATCCCAGTTTGACAGGATATTAAACCACGAATACAATGCAGGAATAACGGTAAGACCGATAATTACGCATAGTGCAATTACATTTGTTTTTATGTGGCGAAGGTCAGCCCGTATAATCTTAAATATATTTTTCATAACTGTACCTCACTTAAAAATGCTTTGATACTGTCTGTAAGAGAAGTATCAGCCTGTTTTTCCTTAATCTCAATATTGAGCTCATTGAGCTTTCTTGCGAGCTTGTCATCAATATAATCAATAACTATAAGATAAGCACAGAATATAAAAAGTGAGATTACCCAAAGAAGCAGATAAACAACCTTAGCTGTATCCATGGTAAACATAAGCACCATGAATACTAAAGGAATTATCATCATACATCTTAAGCAGACCTTTTTCTTGTGCTGGTTCTTAGCGTGCATATTTTCTGCAAATGCTGTGATTTCCGCAATAACAACATCTATATTAAAATCATCATTTTGCATAAATTCATTTCTCCTTTACATAAAATGTGTTTCTTTCATACGGCGTTCGAAGAACTCGCGTACTTCAAGAAGTGACTTTCTGATTCCAAGTCCCAGAATAAGGGAAATAACAGCATAAGCGCATAATTTCACAAGAAATACAGCGTAATCACACTGATATAATCCGCTTATTGCCTCCCTCATGGCATTGATTGCATAAGGGAATGGGAAGTAAAGGTACACATTCTGGAAGAATTCAGGAAGAAGTTCTATTGGATAAGTTCCGCCTGAACCGGCAATCTGTAACACAATCATAACTACAGCAATAGCTTTTCCCAAATCACCAAATGTAAGAACAAGTGTATATATAAATAATGTAAATACAAAGCTTGTTATAGCGGCTGCAAGCCACAGCATGAATGGGTGGGTGCAGTCAATTTTTAAAATGTACAAATCACCAAGAACAACTACAAGAGCCTGAAGCTGTCCCATTGCAAGGAAGAGTAATGCACGGCCTATATATTTCTGATGTTCTGTGGCATCCTTGAATTCATCATCCTCATAGTCAACCTTTACTTTCATAAGGGCAACTAAAACAATTCCTCCAACCCAGAGAGCAAGTGTTGTATAGAAAGGTGTAACACTTGTTCCATAGTTAGTCTGCATATAGACGTAGATTTCTTCTACCTGTACAGGTTCTGACAGGAATGACGCTATTGACTGTGCGTCTGAGTTGATGAAATCCATTACCAGTTTATATGTAGAAGATGAACTTATATCTCCTACTGAACCAGATATGGTATCAAGCCTTTTATTGAGAGAATCAAGTAATGTTTTTGTGCTTTCTAGAGTTGTATTAATATTTACTGATATATCACTTACTCCAAGAAGCATCTGCGAGATTCCATTAATATTGTCTCCGGCACTGCTTATATTAGCGGCCAGACTGCTTACGGCATTCTTAATGGAAGCCTTAAGAAGGTTAACATTAGTTCTTATTACAGTCTGCATAATTGTCTGGCTCTTCTGGAGCTCTGTGCGGCACTGTTCAACAACAGACTTGATTAACTGGTATTTTGCCTGAAGTGTTTCAGGTGAATCAGTAAGAATATCGGCACACTGCTGAACAAGGTTGTATGCGATATTCTCCATAGCGTTAACAGAAGCTAGAGCTGACTTTAGGGCGGTGATAACTGCCGGGTCAATGCCATCTACTTTGCTGAGGGAATCAATAGCATCTTCAAGAGCCTTATTCTGGTCTATAAGTTCCTTTAACTGTTTGTTGGCTTTACTAAGCTCAACGCCAGCCTGTCCGACATCAGTTATTGAAAGCTGTACAGCTTTATCAAGAGAATCAAGTGCGCTGTCAGTTAATTCATTCATAGCTTTAAGCTGCGCATCAATCTGGTTTGCAATATCATCTGTGACATTATCAAGAGATTTATTGGCAATATCAGCAACATCAGTTGTTCCGGTAAGAACATCTTTAATCTGTGGAAGAACCTCCTGAAGTTTTGCAAGATTATCTGCCAGGTCTGAATTACTCTTAATAAACATGTCAATCATGGTATCGTAAGAATTAATATTGGCAGATACACTCTGTAAATCCTTAACTGTCTTTTCAATAATTGAAGGATCATTTTCAGCTATTTCGTTAAGTCCCTGCATAATAGTCTTAACACACACATCAATGAATTCGGAATTGATAGTGTTCTGAAGAGTGCTTTTTCCTGTATCTGTAATCTTGGAAGCAACAGCATTTTTCTTGGAATTCTCATAATATGTAACTGTTGGTGGATTAAGACCATTGTCAAGGAAGTCATACAGGCTTCGTGAAAAGTCCTCACCAACAACGATAACGGCATAGTACTTCCCGGCATTCAGTTTATTCATGGCTTCATCTTTAGTTTCCGGAAAACGCCAGCCTAATTTATCATTCGAATGAAGCTGTTCAACAATCTGTTCTCCCATATTGATAGTGGAATCATCAGATTCAGAGTAGCCTTCATCTTCAGAAACAATAGCAATCTGGACAGACGCAGTGTTTGCGTAAGGATCCCAGTTGGAATATATGTTAAACCATGCGTAAAGCGATGGAATAAGGCACAGACCAAGCGCAATGGCTAAAGCCAGAATATTCCTGCTAAGACCTTTCAAATCTTTTTTGAAAATCTTAAATATCATAACATTCCTCAATTCTTTAATTATCGTTTAAAACTTATATGTATTTTACTTAAGAAACTGGGGAAAATCAATACAGAGAGGATAAATCAGACATATTTAATAAATTAAGAAAGGATACGGATTTATGAACATATTGTATTGTGGTGATAAACCAATGCAGAAGGGGATTCTTTTATCTTCAATGTCTCTTATTAAAAATGTGGATGAACCGTTAAATATATATATTCTCACGGTTGATTACAGGGAAAAAGGTATTAATTACAAGCCGGTTGATAAAGCATTTGCAAAATATCTGAAAGAAAAATTGAATAAATCGGACATTAAAGTAAATATCTTTCTTGTTGATGTTACAAGATATTTTGTTGAGGAGTTGCCGGAGGCAAATATGCAGAGCAGATTTACTGCGTGCTGTATGTTGCGCCTTTTTGCTGATAAGACAGATATTAAGGATAGAGTTCTTTATCTGGATACTGATGTGTTGTGCAGAAAAGATTTTAGGGATTTTTATTATCAGAATATGGATGGCATAGAGATTGCGGGAGTTTCTGATTATTATGGCAGATGGCTTTTCGGTGATGGTTACATTAATTCCGGAGTAATGCTTATGAATATGAGGATGATAAGACAGAACGGGCTTCTGGAAAAATGTCGTGAACAGTGCATAAGAAAGGAAATGTTTATGCCTGACCAGACGGCTGTTAATACATTTGCAACAAGAGTCAATCTGTGCGGACGAAAGTTTAATGACCAGAGGAGACTGCATGACAACACTGTTTTTCAGCATTTTACAACTACCTTCCGGGTGTTTCCGGTGATAAGGACTGTTTCAGTCAAGCCGTGGGAGATTGATAAAATGCATAATATACTTGGGCTTCATGAATATGATGAGCTTCTGGATTCTTATAACAGGGAGCATGAAGAGTACATGGCAGTTTCACGTATTCCTGTGTTTTTCTCGATTAATGAACAGTACGCACCATATCTGGCAGTGTGCCTTAAATCGCTGGCTGTACATGTGGCTTGTGATGAGTGTTACCGCATTATTGTTATGTGTGATAATGTGAAGAATATCACGATGATTCAGCTTCGTAATGTGATAAAGGATTATGAAAACATAGATATTGAATTCGTTGATATAAGAAAGAAAATGTACGAATATTCTGAAAGCTTTGGACAGACAGTTACTGACAGGCAGGAAAACAGGCTTTATTCAGGCGAGTTTACACTGACGATATATTTCAGGTTATTTATTGCAGAGCTTTTTCCAGAACTTAATAAAGCTGTGTATATTGACTCTGATACCGTAATAAATGATGACATTGCAAAGCTTTATTCAGTTGATATGGGAGATGCAATGTTTGGTGCAGTAAGAGATACATTTGCAGGAAAGAATACAATACTGGCTCATTACATTGAAAATGTAGTGGGAATAGAGCGGGATGAATATGTCAATTCAGGAGTGCTTCTTATGAACCTTGATAAGATAAGACAGGCTCATCTGGCAGACAGATTCTTAAAGCTTATGGCTGAATATCACTTTGACAGTGTTGCACCTGACCAGGATTATATTAATGCTATGTGTGCAAAAGAAATATATTTTCTTGATAAGGAATGGAATGTTATGCCTAACAAGGGCGGGGAGTATATAGCAAGACCGAAGCTGATACATTATAACCTGTTTGACAAGCCGTGGCATTACAGCGAGATTCCGTATGAGGAGTATTTCTGGCAGTATGCGGCGGAGTCGGGATTTTATCCGTTGCTGATTAAACAGCGCAAGCAGTATGGGGATAATGAAAGGAAAGCTGACCGTGAGAATTTAAAGAAGCTTCTTGCAAGGGCTGAGAATATTGCGGACGGTGATGGGGTTAAGTTTTCTGATGTTGTGGGAAGCAGAATTGTTGTGGATAGTGGTTTCGTGAAGGATAGCAGTGATGCTGCAAAATAAATTATGTCGGAGGAGATATGATTGGTGATAGGGAGCAGGTCTATGAAAATATTAGGACGGCTGTAAGCCTTAATCAGTTGAATTCAAAGGTTGAGCCGGGAGACCCTAAGCTGTTACGCGAAGATAAAGAAGCATTACTAAGACATTATATTGATTACCGCACAGCATATGGTTTTTGTGTGAAGAAATATATTGCAGAAGCTATATTTCATGCCGGGACTTCTGCGGTGGGGCTTATAACACAAGTTGACGGACTTGAGAATCTTTCTGGAATCAGAGGTCCTGCGATTGTAACATGCAATCATTTCAGCCCGTTAGACCCTGCAATTGTCAGGTTTGCAATGAGAAAAGCTGGATTCAGAAGAATAAGTATTGTTAATCAAGATTCTAACCTTGCAATGAAAGGTTTTGTCGGGTATATGCAAAAATATGCCGACACAATGCCCGTAAGCAGCCTGAAATGGTTTATGGAGACTGAGTTTCCTAATCAGATTAAGAATGCACTTGATGAAAACAAACTTGTGCTTATATATCCTGAGCAGGAAATGTGGTTTAATTATCGGAAGCCCCGCCCATGCAAAAGAGGTGCATATCTGTATGCGGTAAAGTTTAATGTGCCGGTGATTTCGCTGTTTGTTGAACAGCAGGTTAAAAGTACACATTTGCACACATTCAGGGTACATGTCCTGCCAGTAATATATCCGGACAGACAGCTTGATGAAAGAACAGCAAGTTTAAGAATGCAGCACACAGACTATGAGCAGAAATGTGCTGCATATGTCATGGCATATGGAAAGAAGCTGACTTACGATTTTGAAGAGGGCGATATTGTAGGAAGATAAAAGCATTTGACGCGGAAAGAATTGAAGTGTATATATATTTGAAGAAATTACAAAGAATGAGAGGAAAATGTATATGAAGATACATTCAGTGGCAGTACTTGGAGCAGGAGCAGTCGGCTCTTATGTTATATGGGGACTTTCAGAAAAGAAGGATATAAGTTTAAGCGTTATTGCAAAGGGCGAAAGAGCGGAAAGACTTAAGGCAGAAGGCTGTCTGATTAATGGAAAGACATACCACCCGGAGGTATTGACCCCAGAGGAAGCAAAAGGTGTTGACCTTCTTGTTGTATCATTAAAATACGGCGCACTTGCAGGTGCATTAGATGATATTAGGGAAGCCGTCGGTGAGAATACAATTGTCATGAGTCTTATGAATGGTGTTGACAGTGAAGAGATAATATCTACCAAGATAGATAAATCACATATCATTTATTCACTTATAAAGGTGGCGTCACACCGCGAAGGTAAGGAATATGTGTTCAATCCTCAGACTACAATAGGCATTATATATGGAGAGGAAACTGCACCATTTGAGAGTGAGAGAGTTGCGGCAATAAGAGATTTATTTTATGGAACAGGACTTAATTACAGAGTGACTGAATATATCAAAGAAGAGATATGGAGCAAGTATAGACTTAATATCTGTAACAATCTTCCACAGGCTATTATTGGAGCAGGTGTTGGCTGTTATACTGACAGTGAGCATATGAAAGCAATCAGCAAAGGATTACGTAAGGAGGTTGAAGCAGTAGCTCTTGCCAAAGGCATTGATATGAGCAGGTGTGCAGATAACTCAAGCCGAGGAAGCGCTGTTCCGCCAACAGCAAGATATTCAACACTGCAAGATATTGACGCTGGCAGACACACAGAGATAGATATGTTCTCTGGCGCAATGATGCGCATGGGGAAAGAACTTGGAATTGATACACCATATAATGAATATACATATCACATCATCAAGGCACTTGAAGAGAAGAATGATGGCATGTTTGATTATGATGAGAATAGTGAGGCTGTGACTTATTCTAAGTAGTGGCAGACGGATTTAGCAGGCATGTGGGGTACAAGACAGAAAATATAAGATATTAATCATGGCGCAGCCTTTTTAAGGGCTGCGCTTATTGCTTCTATAAAGACGGAATATGTATATCTGTTGGCTGAATCATAGGTTATGTTGGTTGTGCCGGCTTCCATGACTTTAGCAGCAACTTCATCAAATGAAGTTGTGAGCTTAGGGTACATAGTTGTGATTGATTCAGAAAGATTAACAAGCTCAATGCTGTTAATGTTAGAGGAATCAACTGTGACCTGGATATCAACGGGGTTGCCGTCTAACAGAATAGAGGCAGTATATACTCCGGGGCAGAATTTAGGAGCGTCGGCATTATCAAGGGGTGTCTCAATATTAGAAGAAGCAGAAGCATTTACAGTGCTGCTCTTAGGTTTAGTAGTATTCCTGGAATTATCAGAACTATTGCTGCCAAGACGGATAACAGCGAATATAATAAAAGCTATTATAATAGCAGCGATAACCGCTCCAATAAGGAGCTTTTTAAATGGAATAACAACAATTTTAGTCTGACTCATCACAAAGAAACCTGCCCTTCATATTCATTATTACAAAATATATGGTATGGAGTGGGAGATTATGATTAAAATGTGGTATATTAAATACAAATGTATTGGATAGTGTAAAATGGCACATTAAATTAATGCATAGCTTGAAAAAACTACTAAATTGTTAAATATGATGAAATGGTAGGTTTATGAAGAGGTGAATGATTATGAACAGTAAATTTATCAAAACATTTGCAGTAATAGTGATTATAGCGGCAGGCATGACAGCGTGTGGACAAAAGAAAAATGTTACAACAGATGATGTATCAGAAAAAGAGATGGCGAACATACAGGAGACTGCAGCACAGGAAGTGACAGCACAGGAAATTATAACACAGGAGATTACAACCGAAAAAGAACCGGAAGATGACGAATATGTTCTTGTAAATAAATACATACCGGATATATATGTCGAATTGATGTATGCAACAGACAATAACTTTACAGGTGTCAGAATATATGATTTCACAGACGCATACCTTCGATACGGAACAGTTAAGAAGCTTGCAAATGTGCAGAAAGAACTGAAAGAACAGGGGTACAGCTTAAAGATTTGGGATGCATACAGACCGTTTGAGGCACAGCAGAAATTATGGGAAGTATATCCGGACCCTAACTATGTGGCAAATCCGGCTAACGGAATGAAAAAGCATAATATTGGAGGAACAGTGGATATTACAATGGTTGCTGCTGATGGAAGTGTTATATCAATGCCGACAGAATTTGATGATTTTTCTTTGAAAGCAGATAGAGATTATTCTGATATAGAAGATGAAGAGGCTGTGAAAAATGTGATGATTCTACAGAATGCTATGGAAAATAACGGATTTACAGGCTATCAGGGAGAATGGTGGGACTATTCAGATACGGTGGAATATGAAGCGGTTGATTTCGAACCATGATGAGGCATGATATGAAAAGGTGCATTATGGTAAAGCAAATGATGGTAAAGTCTATTATAGAAAGATTAGGGGAGTAACACATGTCATTACAATTAATTCTGGGAAGCTCAGGTGCGGGTAAATCGCACTATCTGTATACGCATATAATTGAAGAGTCAATGAAGAATCCTGACAGGAATTATATAGTTGTTGTGCCGGAGCAGTACACTATGGCAATTCAGAAAAGACTGGTGTCCATGCATCCAAGAAAAGGAATACTTAATATAGATGTTGTGAGCTTTGAAAGGCTTGCGTATAAAGTATTTGAGGAAGTGGGGGAGGATAATCTTGAAGTCCTTGATGATACAGGAAAGAATCTGATTATTAAAAGAGTTTTAGAGCAGAACAAGGACAGATTAAAATATTTTGGAAGTAATCTGTCTAATACAGGATTTGTGTCAGAGATGAAGTCTGTTATATCGGAAATGCTTCAGTATGATATCAAGCCGGATGTTATGCAGGATGCGGCAGGTGCAGCATACAGTGATTCAGAGGGAAGTGCAGCACTTCAGTATAAGCTTGATGATATAGTACTTGTATATAACGCATTTGCAGAGTACATAGACAAGAATTATATAACTAAAGAAGAAATACTGGATAAATTATGCAGCAAGGTTACAGAGTCAGAGAGAATAAAGAATTGCGAGATAGTATTTGACGGATTCACAGGCTTTACCCCGGTTCAGTACAATTTAATGACAATTCTTTTATCAATGTGTCCGAAGATATATGTTTCTCTGACAATTGATGCATCTGAGCGTGAAAATTCAGTAAGAGGCAGGGAAGAACTTTTTTTCATGAGTAAGGACTGCGTATCAAAGCTTTATAAGATATGTGATGAAGAACATGTGAAAGTCCTTGAACCTGTGTATATTGCAGGAAAAGCAGTACCGGGAAAGAATGTAATTGTAAATGTTAATTCAAGATTTAAGAATTCAGAAGAACTGGATTTCCTGGAACAGAATCTTTTCAGAAACAATTCGGGAAGATTTAATAAGAAGACTGACAATATCGTTATATATGAGGGAGCTGTTGCCAAGGAAGAATTAACATTTGCAGCAGGAGAAATAATAAGACTAACAAGATTGTGTGGATACAGATATAACGAGATTGCGATAGTTACTGCGGACATGGATGGCTACGGCAAACTGGCGGCTAATATATTAAAGCAGAACGATATACCATATTTCTTAGATTACAAGCGCCATGTGACGGACAATCCATTTATTGCGGCAATTAACGGTGCACTTGGAATAATAGAGAATAATTACAGCTATGACAGCATATTAGGATTCCTAAGAACCGGAATGAGCGGAATGGAGCGCGAAGATATTGATCTGTTAGACAATTACTGTGTTGCAGTTGGAATCAGAGGCAGGGGAAAATGGCATGAACCATGGATAAGAAAGTTCAGGGGAACAGTCAATAATACTGACCTTGAGAAGCTTAATTCACTAAGAACAATGATAACGGATATGCTGGATCCATTGGAAGAAGTGCTAAAGTCAAAGGAATCAAATGTTGCTGATATGGTAAAGGCACTTTATGAGTTCCTTGTGCGTGAAGATATGGAGCAGAAGGTAAGTGTGCTTAATGACAGCGAGTACACTGGTGATGAATATGCGCAGTTATATAAGAAAGTTATAGAAGTATTAGATAAAATGTATGCCCTTCTTGGAAGCGAGAAGGTTGGTATTAAAGAATTTAACAAGATACTTGCGTCAGGATTTCAGGAGATTAAGATAGGACTTATTCCGCAGACCAACGACTGCGTTGTTATCGGAGATATAGAAAGAACCCGTCTTGACAATATCAAGGTCATGTTCTTTGTCGGAATCAATGACGGCAATGTACCTAAGAAGGCTGATTCAAGAAGCGTTCTGTCAGAAAGCGACAGGGAGTATCTTGAGGATAAGGGAATAGTTATGTCAGCTTCCGTGAGGGAGAAAGCATTTACACAGAGATTCTATCTGTATCTTATTATGACAAAGAGTGCGGAGAAGCTTTACATGTCATATGCGGTAAAAAACAGCGAGGGTGCGGCGCTGATGCCTTCATATATTATAAGAAGCATGAGAAAAATGTTTTCACATTGCCTTAAGTTATCTTACAAAGACACGGCACAGCAGAATTCATATGTGACAATACCGCGGGCGGCTAACAGCTTTGATAATACTGAAATTGCTGCAAATGTAGATGAGGATATTATTGATTCACTTACTGGCGGCAGGCTTGTCGGAAGCGTCACATCTTTTGAGAACTTTGCAGAGTGTCCATTGAGATATTACTTAAGGTATGGAGTTGATTTGAAGGAAAGGGAAGAATTCACATTTTCACCGGTAAACTTCGGCGTCGTACTGCATGCGGTTATCCGTGAGGTGTGCGACGAAATCAAGAAAAACGGTGAGTCGTACTATCTGATATCAGAGGAGAAACGCCGCGAGATGGTAAAAAGAAGTGTCGCTGCAATTACTGACATATACCAGAACAGTATCCTTAAGGATTCAAGCCGTAATTCATTCATGATTAAGCGGATGGAAGACCTTGCAGACCGCACTGTATGGGCGATGGGTGAACAGTTAAAATGTGGTGATTTCGTGCCATTTGTATTCGAGCATAAGTTCAATATGGAAGTCGGGGACGGAGACAGAAAGCAGCTTATGAGCGGAACAATTGACCGCGTTGACATATGCGAAAACGGCACAGATGTATATGTAAGAATTATCGATTACAAGACAGGAAAGAAGGATTTCAACATAGTAAAGACCTACTACGGAATTGATATCCAGCTTATGGTTTACATGGAAGCGGCAATGAAGCTTGTAGCGAAGATGCGTCCGGGGAAAAATGTGATTCCTGCCGGAGTGTTCTACTACAACATAAGTGACCCGATTGTATCTGCGACAACAGAGAGTGCAGAAGAGATAGAGGATAAGATTAAGGGTGAACTGCGTCTTAAAGGAATGGTTAATTCTGATAAGGATATTGCCGAGAAGATGGACAATAACGAGGGTACATCACTTAATATTCCAGTTAGCAGAAAGGCTGACGGCGGATTTGACTCACGAAGAAGCAAGGTGATGAATACAGAGCAGTTTAATATGCTTGGAAGATTCGTTGATGTAAGGGCGGTTGATACCGCGGACAGAATTGCAGGTGGTGATATCAGGAGAAGTCCTTATAAAGACGGACAGTTTTCAAGCTGTGACAGATGTCCTTATGGGGCGGTGTGCGGATTTTCTGTGGATTTGCCAGGCTGCAATTACAGAAAATTAAAGAAATTCGATGATGAAGTATTATGGAATAATATAAAGGAAGGGGTTGATGAGAATGGAAAGAAAATGGACACCGGCGCAGAAGAGCGCGATTGATACAAGAGGCTGTAATGTGCTGGTTTCGGCGGCTGCCGGTTCAGGAAAGACTGCTGTTTTAGTTGAGCGAATCATTTCCATGATTACAGACCCTGATAAGAATATAGATATAGACAGGCTGGTTGTTGTTACATTTACAAAGGCGGCAGCAGCCCAGATGAAAGACAAGATAAGAAAAGCACTTGATTCAATGCTTGACGAGAATCCGGGGGATGTGAACCTTTTAAGACAGATAACACTGCTTAACAACGCACAGATAACAACGATAGACAGTTTCTGTCTATGGATAATCAGAAATCATTTTCCAGAGGTTAATCTGGACCCGGGGTTCAGGATAATGGACGAGGGTGAGAAGAAGCTTATTGAAAATGATGTGTTGGAAGATGTGCTTGAGGAATTCTATGCCGAAGCAGATGAAGAATTCTTTAATCTTGTTGATGCATTTGGCATGGGACGGGACGATTCAGGGCTTGTGAGCATTATAGATAAAATATACCGTTTTTCAAGAAGCAATCCGTGGATTGATGAGTGGTTTGATGAGTGCATGTTAGTTTATGATGATGAGACTTACGATAATCCTGCAATTAAGGAGCTGTATGATTCAATTAAAAATGCACTTCTTGATTACCGTGATAAATATAACAGATTAGTAGATATCTGTTCTGAGCCGGCAGGACCTGCAGCATATACAGGTGCTTTGCAGTCTGACTTGCTTGGAATTAATGAGATGATTAATTCACAGGATTTTGGAGAGCTTGGCAGAAGGATAAGAATATTTTCATTTGAAGCCCTGTCAAGAAAGAAGGATGCAGGAGCAGACCCGGATATTAAGGAATATGTTAAGGGGCAGCGAAAGTTGTTTAAAGATTACATAGGACGGCTTAATGATAAGATATTCTTGAAAGATGATGAGGGAATATTTGCAGACATGCAGGGGGCAGGCATCCAGATACGGACTTTACTTAAAGTGGCAAAGGTGTATGCCAAGCGTGTTTCAGAGGTGAAGCGAGAGAAGGGCATAATTGATTTTAATGACATGGAACACCTTGCTCTTTCAATACTTGTAAAGAAAGAAGACGGAAAGCTTGTATACACAGAGACTGCCGACAAGCTTGCGAACAGATTTGAAGAGATACTGATAGACGAGTATCAGGATTCCAACCAGCTGCAGGAGGTTATTCTTAATGCGGTGTCGAAGACGAGACTGACAGGGGAGAATAATAATATATACATGGTTGGAGATGTAAAGCAGAGCATATACAAGTTCCGTCTTGCCTGCCCGGAGCTTTTCATAGAGAAGTACGATACATACGGCGAGACTGGTGATAATGTAAGAATTGAATTACAGAAGAATTTCCGAAGTCGTGAAAATGTGCTTGAATGTGCCAATGATGTGTTCAGTCATATTATGAATAAGAATTTTTCAGGAATCGGGTATGACGAATCGGTAAGGCTTAATGCAGGATTTCCATATCCTGAATACAGTGACAGTAATTACGGTGATGAAGCCAACAAGAGTACAGATGTAATTCTTATATCTTCAGAAAACGAAGAAGAGGCGACAACAAGAGAACTTGAGGCAGACAGGCTTGCAAAGCTGATTGAGGGAATAGTTGCTTCTGGCATAAATGTATATGATTCAGATGAGAATATATACAGACCGGCAGAATACAGGGATATTGTAATTCTTACAAGGTCAGTTACAGGCTGGGCAGATACATTTGCAGATGCCCTGATGGACAGGGGGATACCGGCGTATACAGATTCGTCAACAGGATATTTCAGCGTGCGTGAGATACAGGTAATCTTAAGCATGCTTACAATAGTAGATAATCCGGTTCAGGAGATAAGCCTTGCGGCGGCGATGATGTCTTATTTTGGAGGATTTACGGCAGCGGAGCTTGGAATGGTGAGAAAGCTTGGCAGGGAGCATGCAGATAAGAATACACATAACAACCTGTATGAACATTTGAAAGCGGTTGCAGTGCTTGGCGGAGCAGATAAGATACAGGAGACGGATGTTAAGCAGCTGTCCGGCAAATGTGCATTATTCCTTGCAAAGCTCACAGAATACCGAGACAAGAGCAGTGTTGAGTCACTATATGATCTGTGTTGGGAGATGATATATGATTCAGGCTACTACGATTATGTGGGAACAATGCCTGCCGGAGCACAGAGACAGGCTAACTTAAATGTCCTGCTGGAAAGAGCAGCGGGATATGGAAAGTCAAGTTATTCTGGTTTGTTTAATTTTTTAAGATATATTGAAAGACTTAAGAAGTTTGACGAAGATTTTGCAGAGGGGGCTGCCAGTCAAGATAATGAGAATCTTGTAAGAATTATGAGTATCCATAAGAGTAAAGGCCTTGAATTTCCTATTGTAATACTTGCTGGGGCGCATAAGAGCATTAACTTTATGGACGCAACTGCGCCTGTGCTTGTAGACCAGAACTTAGGAATTGCAGTTGATTATGTTGACCTTGAAAGAAGAACGAAGACACCTACTATTATTAAAGGTGCTATGGCAAGAAGAATTGTAAGAGAGTCGATAGCTGAGGAAGAGAGACTTCTCTATGTTGCAATGACAAGAGCAAGAGAAAAACTCATAATTACCGGAGTTGTAAAAGATGCAGACAAGACACTTGATAAATACAGGGGAAGTGCAAAGCAACTTGCAGCAGATGGAATGTTGTCTTTCGCGGACAGTGAGAATATAAAGAACTATCTTGATATGATAATGCCAGTGTGTCTTATGGATTCAGATAAATTGAAAGGCAGCTTTAAAGTGATGGTTGATGCCGGAGAGGATTCTTGGGCTGATGTGGATGAATCCGGGGAGATGGCTGGTGAAGCGAATGCTGTTAGAATCGGGGGACTGGCTGATGAAATTATGGAAGCTGTGTCTTATCCTTTATTAGAGGAGCTTCCGGAGTATGTTCCTGATGATAACGCAGCCGGAAGGATGAAGCTGACGGTTTCGCAGCTTAAGGCTATGCAGGCGGATGATGATTCAGAGGAAAATGCTTACATGGATGAATCTGTGAAGACAGCACTTAAAAAGGAAGAATGTGATGAGACAAACAGCATAATTCCAAAGTTCATAAGCGGTGAGGAAGTGCAGCTTGCTGCTAATGAGCGTGGTAGCGCATATCACAGGGTTATGGAATGTCTTGACTATTCAGTGAGTGTGAACCTTGATGGAGTTAAAGCAGATATTAACAGAATGTTAGAAACAGGCAAGATGAATGAATTACAGGTGAAAAGTGTCAATCCGTGGGATATATATACATTTGTACAATCAGATACAGGCAGGAGAGTTGCAAATGCGGTGAACTGTGGCAGTGTCAGAAGAGAACAGCCTTTTGTATTTGAGTACGAAGGACAGCTTATACAGGGTATAATTGACTTGTGTTTTGAAGAGGACGGAGAACTTGTGATTGTTGATTATAAGACTGACAGGGTTATGAAGGGCAAAGCGGGGGAAAAAGAGCTTGTCAAAAGATACGCAATCCAGCTTGATTACTATGCAAAAGCGCTGGAACAGCTTACCGGAAAAACTGTAAAAGAAAAAATTGTATATTCATTTACTTTAGGAAAAGAAATAATGTGTTAAAATTACGAAAAATTTTCTCTAACATGTAAAATGCGGTTGAAAATATTGTACAATAATGGTAATATAAACATGATTTATGAATAAAACATATCAAATTTGCACAAAAATGTGCATAAAATGGAAAAGGAGAGGAAAAATGAAAAAGCAAGTAAAAAAATTTATGAGTGCATTACTTGCATGTGTAATGGTGGCAGTGTCAGTTATAGTATTTGACATGAATCCAGTACATGCAGCTTCTGGCGCAATAACAGAAGCATCAGGCTGGCTTGAGACAGCATATGTTAAATGGACACCTGTAACAGGAGCTACAGGTTACAATGTATATGTTAAGTCTGCAAGTGCCTCAGATTCAGCTTATGTCCAGTTGGACGATGAGCTTATCAGAAAGTATCCATCTTACATGAGAGCGGATGCTGTAGGATTAAAAGCAGGCGATTATGTTATGAAGATTGTTCCGCTGAACAATGGCAAGGAGAATACATCAGCTGCTATCGTTTCAGATAAGCTTACTGTAAATGCACATGACAGAAGCGGATTTACATTTTCAAGTAATTCACCGGTAAAGAATGGCGTTGGTGCATATAATAACGATGGTACATTAAAGTCTAATGCATCTGTTCTTTATGTTACAGAAGCTAATAAGAATACAGTTAAGATGAAGATTGGTAACACAGAATATACAGGTGTAGCAGCTATTACACAGGCAATTAAGGCTAAGAGTAACTGCCAGCCAGTTGCTATCCGTATTATAGGTCAGGTTACATTAAGCGGACTTGCCTGCAAAGATGTATCATCAGCATATGCAATTGGTGTTAAGGGAGCAGCTAACGTAACATTTGAGGGTATTGGTGATGATGCTACTTTATATGGAGCAGGTGTGGCTGTATTCCAGTCAACAGGCATAGAAGTAAGAAACCTTGGTCTTATGAACTGGGGCGGTGGAAAAGACGGAGATGGTATATCTCTTAAGCAGTCACTTGGTGTATGGGTACATAACAACGATGTGTTCTATGGTGATGCTGGTTCAGATGGTGACCAGGCTAAGGGCGATGGCTCTATGGATTTAAAGGATAATTCTCAGTATGTGACAGTATCTTACAATCATTTCTGGGATTCAGGAAAGATGTCACTTTGTGGCATGAAGTCAGAGTCAGGTGAGAACTGGATTACATATCACCATAACTGGTTTGACCATTCTGATTCAAGACATCCTCGTATCAGAACAATGTCAGTTCATGTATATAATAACTACTATGATGGTAATTCTAAATATGGTGTAGGCGCTGCAAAGGATAGTGAGGCTTTCGTAGAGGCTAACTATTTCAGACATTGTAATTATCCAATGCTCAGTTCAATGCAGGGAAGTGATGTTCTGGCAGGTGGAATATTCTCAGGAGAGAATGGTGGTGTCATCAAGGCATACAACAACTATATGGAAGGTCAGAAGTCTGTTATATATGCTAATTCGGATGCTGGTACAACAACTGCAAGTGCAACTGATTTCGATGCATATCTTGCAACATCAAGAAGTGAAACAGTACCTTCAACTTATAAGGCAAAGCAGGGTGGAAAGACATATTCTAATTTTGATACTAAGGTTGATTTAGGTGTTGATACTGCTGATATTGATGCACCTGCAGATGTTCCTTCAATTGTAACTAAGTATGCAGGACGTATTATGGGCGGAGATTTCAAGTGGACATTTGATAACAGTGTTGATGATACAAGCTATTCACTCAATAGGCCATTAAAGGATAAGCTTAATGCATACAAGACATCTCTTGTATCAGTAGGTGGTGGAAGCGTATCATCAGGAGAAAAGCATATACATAATTATGTAAGTACTATAACAAAGAAAGCTACATGTGCTGAAGAAGGAGAAATTACTTACACATGTACAGCTACTAATGGAACTTGCGATAAGAAGACATACACAGAAGTAGTTCCAAAGACAGCTCATACATATGGTGAATGGAAAGTGGTTAAGGCAGCAACTGCAACAGAAACAGGCGTTAAGAGCCGTACATGTACAGTATGCAAGAAGAATGAGACAGCAATTATTCCGGTTATTGGAGGAGAAGAGCCAGATACACCAGTTACAGATGATTCTTATACAAAAGACTTCAGTAATGGCTTAACAAGTGACTTCTTTACTATAACAGGAAGTACATCAGATAGTAAGGGCTCTGTAGCATATAACGGAGTTACATATGATAAGTGCCTTAAGATGGAAGGTAAGACTAATATTACATTTAAAGCACCATCGAAAGGAAAGCTTACACTTGTATTTGGTGGAACAACAGCAGCTTCAGGTAAGACAGTTAATGTTAATGGAACAGCAGCAACAGTAGGAACAGATAATATAGTAACAGTAGATGTAGTAACTGGTAATGTAACAGTAACAAAGGGAGATGCAATCAATCTTTTCTATATGGTATATACACCATCTGGGACATCAGAGACAACACATACACATAAGTATGAGTCAAAGATAAC
>OBKV01001036.1_pt1 | contig 19149 bp, 10 predicted proteins | sample 1517301 | NCBI WGS metagenome assembly OBKV01 (sample SAMN04571685, study PRJEB22368) | human gut metagenome | biome: human gut; material: stool | host: Homo sapiens | place: Luxembourg | collected 2012-06-29 | reverse complement strand
GATTACGATAAATTGGATGCCGAATCGTTTGACCGGGACATGCCGATCAAGTTCCTCCCGATCAAGTTCGACAAGCTGCGCATGAAGCTCGAAGCGGCCGCCCGGCAAAAGTACGACAAGGCGATCACTTTCGAGTTCTCCCATTTCATGAGTCCTCAGTCCGCCTATTTGCAGGCAGGGCATCTGTATGACCGTTATAAGGAGTATTTTGAAATTGGATAAATAGGTGATTGCAAAAAGTAGTACGAAGACATGAACATCTCGCCATTCAGGGTTTCGAATTGGTTTTCACCTTGAATGGCGGGATGTTTATTTTTTTGTGCAAGATGTTTATTGTGCCAACAGATAGCTTTTGAAAGTCTCGAAGTCCTTTTCCATCCCTACGCTTTGCTTTTCTCCTTGCATGAAGGCTTTTAGTTTGGCGGGGATTTCGATGTCGGCATCCAGTATTTTGTCTACCGTCCCTTTGAACTTGGCGGGATGGGCGGTTTCGAGGAACAGACCGGTTTCGTTCGGAGCCAGTTTGTTATCGATTAAAGCCTGGTAACCGCAAGCACCGTGAGGGTCTAACACGTAGCCCGTTTCGTTGTAAACTTGCTTCATGGTAGCCCCGATCTCTTCGTCTGTGAAACGGTAACCGCTGATCAGCTGGCTGATTTCCGCGTGCGGGTTGCCGTTCTTGCCGTACAAGTCCAGGATGCGGGCGAAGTTGCTCGGATCACCGACATCCATCGCATTGGCGATAGTCGGAACGGAGGGACGCGGCGTGTAAACCCCCGTGTGCAGGTATTCCAGGAACACGTCGTTGCGGTTGTTGGCAGCCACGAAACGTTTGATTGGCAACCCCATCCGATGTGCAAACAAACCAGCTGTGATATTGCCGAAGTTTCCACTGGGGACGGATACCACCAGTTGGTCCGCTTTGCCTATTTTATCCAGTTGCGCATACGCGTTGAAGTAGTAGAATGATTGCGGAAGGAAACGTGCCACATTGATGGAGTTGGCTGATGTCAGCTTCATGTGGCGGTTCAACTCTTCATCCATAAAGGCGGACTTGACCAATGCCTGGCAGTCGTCGAACGTCCCGTCTACTTCCAGTGCCGTGATGTTTTGTCCAAGCGTAGTGAATTGGCATTCCTGGATCGGGCTTACTTTTCCTTTCGGATAGAGCACGTACACATGAATCCCCGGTACGCCGAGAAAACCGTTTGCAACAGCGCTTCCCGTATCACCGGAGGTGGCCACCAACACGTTCACCTGCTTCAATCCTTCTTTTTTAATGAAATAGCCTAACAGGCGGGCCATGAAACGTCCCCCTACGTCCTTGAAAGCCAAAGTCGGGCCGTGGAATAGTTCGAGGCTGTAGATATTGTCGCGTACAGGGACGACCGGCGTCTCGAACGACAGCGTGTCCCGGACGATTGCATCGAGCGTTTCCGGTTCTATATCTTCCCCGAAGAAAGCCTGTGCTGCCGTACAGGCGATTTCATGGAATGATTTGTTTTTGAGACCGGAGATCGTATCCTTGTCCAAAGGCCGGATATGTTCCGGCATATATAAACCTTTGTCACCGGCAAGGCCTTTTACGACGGCTTCTTCCAGTGAGGCAAGCGGAGCTTGTTTGTTCGTGCTGTAATATTTCATAATAATTCTTTTATAAATTCGTCTTTCTCTAATATGTCATATTTCCCTTCCAGTACGGAGAACTCGTCGAAACGCGTCACGCTGTCGGGCTCCTGTCCCGGTTTATAGATAAGGAAAGGGACGGGAGTGTTCGTATGTGTACGGATGGCACAAGGAGTCGGATGGTCGGGCAGGACGGCAATCGCTACCGGTTCATCCCATTTCTGCAATTCCTCGAAGAGGATACCGATGGCTCGTTTGTCCAGGTTTTCGATGGTCCGGATTTTCAGATCTACATCTCCTTCGTGTCCGGCTTCGTCGCTGGCTTCGACATGAAGATAAACGAAATCGTTTGTTTTCAGTGCTTCGAGGGCGGCATGCGCTTTTCCTTCGTAGTTCGTGTCGTAGAGTCCGGTGGCACCTTCCACGTCGATTACTTCCAGGCCGGCATAAACGCCTATGCCCCGTATCAGATCGACGGCCGAGATGACGGAACCCTGCTTGAAGCCATACATTTCCTGCATGGTTTGCATAGCCGGACGATATCCCGGCGACCAGGGCCATATGCTGTTTGCCGGGTCTTTCCCGGCAGCGATGCGCCGGAGGTTGACGGGGTGGTCTTTCAGTATCTCCTGCGATTGCAGGATCAGGTTGTTCAGTAGATCGGCGGTCTCCTGTGCTTCGGGTACTTCCGGTTTGATCATCAGGGGGCGGAAGGGATGTAGAGGCACATCGTGTGGCGGAGTGCAGTCCAGGCGCTTATCGCCTCCTTTCACAACCAACAGGTGGCGGTAAGACACACCGGTATAGAAATGTATGCGGTCAGACCCTAATTTCTCATTTAGAAAGCGGATCAGCTCGTCCGCTTCCTCTGTGGTGATATGGCCGGATGAATGATTCTTCAGGATATCACCTTCCACGCAGATCAGGTTGCAGCGCATGGCCATTTCACCTGGTTTCAGGTCATATCCGATACTGGCCGCTTCCAGCACGCCCCGTCCTTCGTAGACGGTCGGGAGGTCGTAGCCCAGCACTGCCATGTTCGCCACTTCGCTTCCCGGATGGAAACCGTCGGCAACGGTCTTCATTCGTCCGGTAACGCCCATTTCGGCCAGTTTGTCCATATAGGGAGTGTCCGCATACTGCATTGGTGTCTTGCCGCCCAAGGCCTCTATCGGCTCATCGGCCATACCGTCTCCCAAGATGATGATGCTTTTCATAATTCTCTTCTAATAATTGTCAATTGTCAATTATCAATTGTTTAACGGATGTTAGCGATCGAAATAATATCGGCGAAGACTCCAGCCGCCGTGACATCGGCCCCGGCTCCATAGCCTTTGATGATCATAGGATACTCGTGGTATCGTTCGGTAGAGATCATGATGATGTTGTTGCTGCCCTCCAGTTCGTAGAACGGGTGGTGGGCATCCACTTCCTGCAAACCGACTTCGCATGCCCCGTTTTCCATCTTGGCGTCGAAGCGGAAACGCTTGTCTTCCGCTTCCAACTGCTGGCGCTTCTCTTCGAACCGGGCATCTAGGCCCTGTATGTTACGCCAAAAATCGTCCAGCGAGCCTTCAAAATAGCTTTCGGGAATGAAAAGGTTGCGTTTCACATCTTCCTGTTCTACCTTGTATCCGGCTTCACGTGCCAGGATTACCAGCTTGCGGATCACGTCTTTCCCGCTCAGGTCGATGCGGGGGTCCGGTTCGGAATATCCTTCTTCTTTAGCCATCATGATCGCTTTGCTGAAAGGAATGTCCGCACTCAACGTATTGAAGATATAGTTGAGCGTTCCGGAAAGGACAGCCTCCAGTTTCAGGATATGGTCGCCGCTGTTGATCAGATCGTTCATCGTGTTGATGATCGGCAGGCCGGCCCCTACGTTCGTTTCGAACAGGAACTTGATGCCGCGGTGACGGGCTGTTTCTTTCAGTTTGATATAGTTTTCGTATGAAGAGGATGCAGCGATCTTGTTTGCCGCAACGACCGATACGTTATTGTTCAGCAATTCTTCGTACAGATCGGAGACCGCCTGGTTGGCTGTGCAGTCCACGAACACCGAGTTAAAGATATTCATCTTCAGGATTTCTTCTTTCAGATGTTCGGGCGAACTTTCCTGTCCGTTCTTTTTCAGTTCGTCAATACAGGTTTCCAGGTTCAACCCTTCGCGGCAGAAAATGGCATGCTTGCTGTTAGCTATGCCGACCACATTCAGTTTCAGCCCGTTCTGCTGCATCAGTTTCGGTTGCTGGATACGGATCTGTTCCAACAGGTTGCCTCCGACCGTACCGACACCCGCTATGAAAAGGTTTAACACTTTGTATTGGGAAAGAAAAAAGGAGTCGTGGATCGAGTTCAATGCCTTGCGCAGGTATTTCAGCTTGATGACGAAAGAAATGTTTGTTTCGGAAGCCCCCTGTGCGCAGGCGATTACGCTGATACCTGCGCTGCCCAGTGTTCCGAACAACTTGCCGGCGATACCCGGAGTGCGTTTCATGTTTTCGCCTACGATAGCGACAGTGGCCAGATCCTTTTCTGCTACCGTGTCGCTCATATCACCCTGGGCGCGTTCGAGTGCGAATTCTTCGTCCAATACTTTGACTGCCAGGTCTGCATCTGCATTCCGGACGGCAAATGTCGTATTGTTTTCCGAGCTGGCCTGTGATACCATAAACACGCTGATGCCATTCTTTGCCAATGTCTTGAAAATACGGTAATTGACGCCGATAACACCCACCATACCCAGACCTTGCACCGTGATCAGACATGTGTCGTTGATGGAGGAAATACCTTTGATCATCGCCTTGCTGTCATCCTGCACCCGTTCTTTGGAGATATAAGTTCCCCTTGCAGTCGGGTTGAAGGTATTCAGGATGCGGATCGGTATGTTTTTATGATAAACCGGGTAGATCGTCGGGGGATAAATCACTTTCGCTCCGAAGTTGCATAATTCCATTGCTTCCGTGAATGTCAGCCGGTCGATGACATAAGCCGAACTGATCACACGCGGATCGGCCGTCATGAAGCCGTCCACATCCGTCCAGATCTCCAGCCTGCGGGCATTAAGTGCTGTTGCCAGGATAGAGGCCGTATAGTCGGAGCCTCCGCGTCCGAGGTTAGTCACTTCTCCTTCCTTGCTGGAAGATATAAAGCCGGGAACCAGCGATACTTTAGGCAGCGGGTCGAATGTTTCTTCGATCAGGCGGTTTGTCAATTCGAAATCGACGATATGCTTGTTGAACTGTTTGACCGTTTTGATGAATTTGCGCGAGTCGAACAGTTTGGCCTCGTTTATCACGTTCGAAACGATCAGAGAGGAGATACGTTCGCCGTAGCTGACGATCGTGTCGGAAGTTTTGGCCGACAAGTCGTTGATGAGGTACACACCTTTGTAAATATTACCCAGTTCGTCGAGCAAAGCCATCACTTGCTTCTGCACTTCGATCCGTTTTGTTTTGTCGGGGATAACACCTTGTATGACGTCGAGATGGCGGGCTACGATTTCGGAAAACTCTCTTTCATAAGCTACGTCTCCGTTCGTCGCCATCGAGGCTGTCTTCAGCAGTTTGTCCGTGATCCCTCCTAAGGCGGATACTACGACGATTACAGGCTCTTCAATGGCCTCTACTATCTTCTTTACACTCAGGATGCTATCCACGGAACCTACGGATGTTCCGCCGAATTTCAATACTTTCATCGATATGTATTTATTTAGTTGACAATCGGTAATCGACAATTGGCAGTTTAAAAACAAAACTGCATGCCGGTTTGAGAATGTCAGTTATTTACTGATTATTGATTGATTTGAAAAAAAGAAACGCAAGTGCAATGTGAGAATTGCAACAACGCGGGACGTGGTCTCCGCATTTGTCTATTTGTATATGCTAAACCCCCCAAGGGGTCATTGTCAGTGCCCAGGTATGATATGTGAAACCTGTTAATGTCATTTGCGATTTTCCTTGTGTTTATATTTACGTCGGCAATATTACGCATTATTTTTCAAATGCAAGCATTTTTTTGCCTGAAAGTTGAAATTTGACAGAAAAAAGTTCGATATCACGCCAAAAAGAAGGACGTAGTTCTAACAGGACTTGGCGGGACGATGTTTTAGCTGGTTTTCCTGGCCATCGGAACGGAAGATTATAAAATCATCCTACTTGCATGGGGGTATAGACTCGGTAGAAAAAAAGCCTGGAAAAAGCTTTCCTGATGGTCTTGTTATTTTACAATCTGAATATTTTTTAGCCTTTCCGATTAAAAAATATATTATTTTAGTTTGATTAATTATAAATTTAATATATTTGCGTCTATTAGTGTGTCGAATACAATGTCCTGTTAGAACTACGTCCTTTGATTGAGGATCATTATGCTTTCTATACCTTAAATTAAAAGGAAACGTTTTTATAGGCCAATGTGGTTATACTTGAATGTATCATTTAAATCTATTGATTATGAAAAGGTTCTTTTGGGTTCTTTTTGTGATGTCCTTATGGGGGCATTTGCTGATGGCGCAGGAAAAGGCTGTGTCAGGTATCGTAGTTTCTACCGAAGACGGCTTGCCGATGATCGGGGTGGCTGTCGTAGACAAGCAGACGATGAATGGCGTAACCACCAACGAAAAAGGAGAGTTTTCGATGACTGTTTCTCCTCGTACGAAAACACTGCATCTCTCTTACTTGGGATATAAGACAAAGGAAGTCACCATTTCCGGCCGTAGCATGAAGATCGAAATGGAGCCGGACATGGTAGCTATCGACGAGGTGATGGTTGTTGCTTATGGTACAGGAAAGAAGTCGACCTTTACAGGATCGGCCAGCGTGGTCAAGAAAGAATCGCTGGAGAAGATCAAAGCATCCAATGTAACCCAGGCTTTGCAAGGGCAAAGCAGCGGTGTGCAGGTGTTGAACAATTCCGGTGAGCCGGGCGAAGATGCGACGATCATGATCCGTGGTATCGGTTCCATGAACGCATCCAGTTCCCCGCTTTATGTGGTCGACGGAACGGCTTATGACGGTTACCTGAATGCTATCAACCCGAACGACATCGAGTCCATGACTATTCTGAAAGATGCCTCGGCCACCGCCTTGTACGGCTCTCGCGCAGCCAATGGGGTCGTGATGATCACAACGCGTAAGGGCGCAAGCGAGAAAGGGCAGATCAATTTCCGTTCAACTTGGGGATTCTCCAGTTTGGCTGTAGGGTTGCCGGATCAACTGTCACCAGACCAACTATCGCAATTGACTTGGCGTGCTTTGTATAATGGCTATCTGGATTCAGGTTATCGGGACGAAGATTCCCGTTCCTATGCGTCTTATTATGTGATGGGTGAGTTCGGTAATAACCCTTATAACATTGATATGCCGGTCGGGACAGATGGGAAGATGGATCCCGATGCCAAGTTGAATTATTGGGGAGATTGGAGAAACGCTTTGTTGAAATCCCGTCTGCGTCAGGAATATACGATAGACTTCAGTGGTAAGAATAAAAAAGCCGACTACTTTATATCAGCCGGTTACCTGAACGATAAAGGTGTATTTTCTATCCAGCGTTTCGAACGCTATTCAACACGGGCAAACTTGAACTATAATGTAAACAAATGGTTGAAGGTCGGAACCAACATCAGTTTGTCTCATAGCGTGCGCGAAGGGTCTGCCAGTGATCAGACTGTATGGCTTTTGCGTACGATGCCGACAGTGTATCCTATTTATGAATGGGACAGTGCGACGAATGCCTACAGATTGGACAAGAACGGCAATCGTATTTTTGACTACGGAAACTACCGTACATCCTGGAGTGGGACTAACCCGTTGGCTGATGATACCTATAACAAGTCTCCTTGGACACATGACGATGTTTCCAATCGTACCTATTTTGAAATAACATTCATCCCGGGATTGAAGTGGCGTACCAATTTCAGCGTGGATTTTTATCAGTATAATTATGATGGCTATGTAAACAGCGAATATGGCTTTGCTGCCGGTTATAAAGGTTCAGCCTATAAGGAAAGCGACCGGAATCTTTCTTATACGATCAACAACCTGTTGACTTATGAGAAATCTTTCGGGGATCATTCTTTGTCTGTTTTATTGGGACAGGAAGCCTATGCTTTGGAATATAAGTTGTTATCTGCCGAAAAGCAGGGATTCCCTTTTCCAGGTGTTACGGAGATCGGTTCGGCAGCCGTGATGAGCAGCATGAATTCTTACACCGACAAATACCGTCTGTTAAGCTGGTTGAGCCGTGTCGAATATGATTATAAAGACCGTTATTACATTTCCGGCAGCTTCCGTACGGACGGCTCTTCCCGTTTTCATCCCGATAATCGTTGGGGGCAATTCTGGTCTTTAGGTGGTTCATGGAGAATATCCAATGAAGAATTCATGAAACCTTATAGTTCCTGGTTGGATAATTTGAAACTGAAAGCCAGTTATGGTGCTGTCGGTAATGATAACTTGGGGACTTATTATGCTTATCAAGGTTTGTATGCGACAGGCATGAACAACTACCGGGATCCGGGTGTTATGGTCAGCCGTTTGTCAAACAAGGATTTGAAATGGGAGACGAATTTGCAGTTCAATGTCGGGTTGGATTTTGCCGTGTTCAATAAGCTGAGCGGTAGTGTCGAGTGGTTCAGCCGTAAGTCTAAAGACCTGTTGTTTACATTGCCGATGGCTCCGTCTACCGGCATGAGCGGTATTGACCGTAATATCGGTGACGTTAAGAACCAGGGTGTCGAATTCTCTTTGAATTATGCTGCCATATCCAATAAAGATTTTAAATGGACCATCGATTTGAACGGGACATCTTATAAGAACCGTATAACCAAGTTGCCGCAGGCCGAAGTCAATGCCGGTGTCTTCAAATGGCGTGAAGGTGAATCCCGCTATAATTTCTGGGGAATCGAGTATGCAGGTGTGAACCCTGAAACCGGAAACGACCAATATTGGAAAACGATTTACGAAACAAACGACAAAGGAGAAAAAGTCGTGAAGGAACGGGTAAAGACCGAAAATTATAATGAGGTGACAAGCGACAGCCAGCAGAAATATCTGGGCGATGCCATTCCAAAATTGTTTGGGGGCTTTACCAATAACTTCTCATATAAAGGCATCGACCTTTCTTTCATGATCTATTACAGTATCGGCGGCAAGCTGTATGACAGCGACTATGCGCAATCCATGTATTACCGGAGAGGCTATAGCATGCACCCGGATATGTTGGATTCTTGGACTCCTGAAAATCCGAATGCCGAGTTCCCTCGCTTGACCACCTACTATAATTATGCGAATTATATGAGTTCCTATACTTCCAAATTTATTTTCAACAACTCTTTTGCGAGGTTGAGGAATGTGACGTTGGGATACACGTTGCCTAAAAATTTCACGAAGAAGTTCCAGGTCAATTCATTACGCTTGTTTGTCCAGGGGGATAACTTGGTTACGATTGGTAGTGCAGCCCGTCGTGGTACGGACCCGGAACAAAGCATATCCGGAACGACCGCCAACCGGTTCCCGGTGACGAAGTCCGTTTCATTCGGTCTGCAACTTAATTTGTAAGAAGTCTAATTAAATAAATGATGAAGAATATGAAATCAAAGAACTATATATTGTCGGTTTTGGCTATAGGTCTCATGACGGGAAGTATGGTTTCCTGTAGTGATTTTTTGGATACGAAACCATCGACATCTGTCGATGATACGGATGTCTTTCAAACAACTTCCGGCGCACAGTCTGCTTTGAATGGTTGTTACTATCAAATGCGTGCCTATGGTAGCGGGGGAGCTAACCGGGGTGACGACTACGGTATACCTTCTATCCAGATGATTTCGGACATGTGCGGTGAAGATGTGATGAATAATGGTAGTGGATGGTATTTATATAACTATAATTATTGGGGAGAAACTCAAGCTAATATATTCCGTACAGATCAGTTGTGGACCTTCCATTACCGGTTGGTCAATAACTTGAATTCCGTAATCACTTATGTCGATGATTCGGAAGGCGAAGATATGGATAAGCAATATATCAAAGGGCAGGCTTTGGCTTTGCGCGGATGGGCCTATTTCGATTTGGCCCGCTTGTATCAGCAGACTTATGCTATCGCAAAGGACATGCCGGGAGTTCCTATTTATACGGAACCGACTGTAGACGGTACACAAGGTAAACCGCGTGGAACGTTGGAAGAAACCTATCAGCAGATCTTGTCAGACCTGACGACTGCCGAATCGATGTTGGAGGGCTTTGTTCGTAGTTCCAGCTATCCGAACGTGTTTGACCAAACGGTTGTACAAGGTGTTTTGTCTCAAGTCTATCAAGTAATGAATAACTGGGCGAAATCGGAAGAATATGCTAAAAAGGTGCTGGCGGTTTATCCTTTGACGACTGCAGAAGAGTATGCAAATGGATTTAATGACCACCTTACCAAATCTTGGATTTGGGGAATTAAACAGACGGAAGAGCAGAATATGGGCGACTATTCTCCTTTTGCTATGTGGTACAACGGTGATCGTAAATGTTGGACTTTTGCAGGCTTTATCCTCTCTGATCAGTTTGTGGATTTGTTTGACGAAGATGATATTCGTTTCAAACAGTTCGAGAATTGGTCTACGGGTTCTGGCCAGACGAAAAAAGAATTCTGGATTTCTCATAAGTTCAGGGATAATGAGGACTGCCGCGGATCGATGGTTGTCATGCGTTCCGACGAAATGTTGCTGAATGCGGCGGAAGCTTGTGCGCACCAGGGAAAAGATACGGAAGCGAAAGCGCTATTGTGGCAGCTTCAGGACTTGCGTAATGCCAAGCGTACGGAAGCAAGTGGCGATGAACTGATCGAAGCTATTTTAAAAGAAAGAAGAAAAGAACTCTATGGAGAAGGTTTTTCTTTGTTTGATATGCTTCGGACGCAGAAGGGTCTGGAACGAACCGGTAACCATATGGACTGGGGGGGCTTGATCACGTTGCCCGCCAAATCATGGCGTTTCATCTTCCAGTTGCCGGGAGCCGAAATGAAGAACAACAAATCTTTAGTCGATGAAATCTGGCCGGCCGGTGACCAGAATCCGTTTGACGGGGTCTATGAACCGTGAGATTTTGGGCGGTGTGTCGGAGCTACCTCCTTCTTGGTCAAAGCGATGACATGCATAGTCGATGATTAAAGGAGGATTTGTATTCCCATGATCACCGGCCTGCATTTGCAGGAACGCAGGCCGCCGTTTATAGGAACGCAGGCTGGTGATTGCAGGAACGTCGGGAGACATTCCTTACGAGATTTGACACAATTGGCACATTTGACATCGGTTTGCTAAACTATATATAGGTAATAATATATATTCAGGTATATATATACCTACATAGGTATATTAAATAATTAATTATTTATCTCGCGTATATATATTTCTACAACCCCATGTCAAATGTGCCAAATGTGTCATCGTTTCCCTTTCTCCATGTCTTCCCGGCTTTTGCTCTGTGTCACGAGATAAACACCTGTGAAGACCAAGACAGCCGACAGGACTTTCTGCCAGGAAAGGGTGTCCTGGCCGATCATGACGGCAATGAACGAGGCGACGATCGGCTGCACGTAGTTGTACATGCTGACTGTTGTCGGGCGGATTCTCTTCAACGACATCGGGATGAGCAGGTAGGGGAGGAACGTCGCCCCGAAGAGGACGTAGAAGATCGCGCCCAGTTCCGTGAAGTCCCAAACTTCCCGGTGGAAAGCGGGAGCGTCGAGCACATGCCGGAAGGTGAAGGGGACCAGCGTCAGTGTCGTGAAGAGGAACATCCATTTCATCATCGTGACCGATGAATAGCGCAGGGAGAGCGGTTTCGACAGAACCAGGTAGATGGCATACATCAACCCACTGACAATCATCATCATGTCGCCGTCGAGGCTGCTGATACTGTCGGTAGCGTGCGTGGAACTGAAAACAAGCAGCAGGCCGCCGCTGACCCCCATGAACACACCGAACGACTTCTTCCGGGTGATCGGCTCCTTCAGTATGACGGCGGCCAGCAGCAGGACGAAGATCGGCACGGCGGTGGCGATGATGGAGGCGTCGACTGGAGAAGAACGGTTCAGCCCGACGATGAACAATCCCTGATTGATCCCCACTCCGCAAAGGGCGCATACAAAAAGCATCCCCAAGTCTTTCAACGGCACTTTCTCTTTTACCGTGAAGAGAGACACGATCCAGAACATCACACAGGCGAAAGCCATGCGCATGATCGTAAGACCTTCGGGGGGAACGTGTGCCGGCAGCAGATATTTGGATATCGGCATGTTGACGGCAAACAGGATATTGGTTATCAATATCAGGATGTGACCTTTCAGTTTCTCGCTGTTCATGACAAGTGTTCTTATTTATAACGCTCTTTTTCTTTGATAAACCCGTTGCGGAACGCGTAAAGGAGTTTTTCGAGATCATGGATCTGTTGTTGCAGGTCCGCCCCCTTGTCTGTGTCCTTGACCATCTGGCGGTGGGAGTTCAGTTCGACGACGATAGTGGTCGAACGGATGTCTTTGCCCTCCTTGATGGCCTGGTCGGTCGACAGGAACGGTTCGTGCTGTACAAGCTGGAAGCCGCGCGAATGGTAGACCAGGGTATAACCTGCAATGCCTGTCTCCGGGTGGTAGGCTTTGGAGAAGCCGCCGTCGATGACAAGCAGTTTCCCGTTTGCCTTGATCGGGTTCTCGCCTTTGATGGAGCGTACGGGGACATGTCCGTTGATGATGTGGCGGTGCCGGCCGGTGACGCCGAACTCGTCCAACAGCATGTCGCAGACCGATTCTTCTTCCCGGAGGGAATAGTAGGCGCCTTTTTCCTCCTTCTGCACCGATTTGTCGTCGATGAAGCAGCGTTCGAAAGTCGCCATCCGGCTCTTGTCGAAGAGAGGGGAGTCCTTGCCTTCCCAAAGATACCAGATGTAATCCATCGCGAAGTCCTTCTCCGGGCTGTCGTCGGCATCGAAATAGGCGGTGCGCACCAACTGGTCCACTTTATCCAGCAGGGCTTTACCCTTATATTCCGTTCCTTCGATCCGGATCGCCTTGAGCGTGCCGTCCGGGTTCATCGGGACGGAGGCGTGGAAGAGCAGGTTGGAGTTGCAGACCTGATACATGCTGCCGTGCGTGAACAGGCAGCGCATGTGCTTTTTCAGTTTCTCGCTACATTCGAACGAGTGCTTGATGCGCCGCATCAGTTCTTCTTCTTCGATCGAAAGGGCATAGGGGTCCTTGGCATTGAGAGTCGGCCAGTTCTTGTCTTTCAACTCGTATTCCTTTCCTTCGATACGGATCGTCCCGCGGCGGAGGTCGATATGGTGGAGCAACAGGCGGTCGTCCATCCCGAATTCCGGACGGCGACGGATGATCTCGCCTTCCAGCTTGAACTGTATGATCGTGATCGCCTTGTGCATGCGGGCGATCAGTTGGGTTGTCTTTTCATCGAAGGTCGCATCCGACGCGTTCGTACGCGGGATGAACAGTTCGCAGGGGTCGTCTCCATAGACTTCCATGGCGAATGTCGCCAAGGGCAGGAGGTTGATGCCATAGCCGTCCTCAAGGGTTGCCAGATTGCCGTAGCGCATGCACATGCGGATCACGTTGGCGATGCTCCCCGCGTTGCCGGCGGCGGCCCCCATCCAGAGGATGTCGTGGTTGCCCCACTGGATGTCGAAGTTATGGTAGTTGCAAAGCGTGTCCATGATGATGTGGGCGCCCGGCCCGCGGTCGTAGATGTCGCCGATGATGTGCAGCAGGTCGATCGTCAGGCGTTGGATCAAGTTGCACATGGCGATGATGAAGTCATTGGCCCGGCCGGTCGAAATGATCGTGTTGATGATCTGGTCCACATAGGCGGACTTGTTCGGCTCGTCGCTCGACTCGTGGAGTAGTTCCTGGATGATGTAGGAGAACTCCTTCGGCAGGGCCTTGCGCACTTTCGAGCGCGTGTATTTGGACGAGACGTTCCGGCAGACGCGTACCAGTTGGTTCAGCGTGATCAGATACCAGTCGTCCAGGTCTTTTTCGCGTTGCCGGATCAGTTCCAGTTTTTGTTCCGGATAGTAGATCAGCGTGCAAAGCTCCTTCTTCTCGAAGTCGCGCAGCGTGTTGCTGAATATCTCGTTCACTTTGCGCTTGATCGCACCGGAGGCATTTTTCAGCACATGGTTGAAAGCCTGGTGCTCGCCGTGGATGTCGGACAGGAAATGCTCCGTCCCTTTCGGCAGGTTCAGGATGGCCTCCAGGTTGATGATTTCCGTGCTGGCGTCTGCCACCGTCGGAAAGCTGCGTGCCAGCAGCGTCAGGTAGCGCAGGTCGTTTAATACGTGTTCTGCTGTTATATCTTTAGTCATACCCTATTTTTTTATTGTCAATCGATTGAAACGTCTCCAAAGTAACAGTCCGAGCGTGGTCAGGCTGATCGGGAAGCCGCACCAGATGCCGATGGCTCCCCAACCAAAAGTGAACCCGCACAGGTAACCGATGGGAAGTGCCAGTCCGAAGTGGCAGAAGAAAGCCATATAAGCCATGTATTTGACATCCGAGATGCCTCGCAGAGCGTTGGCGAAGAGGATTTGCAGCCCGTCGCCTGCCTGATACAGGATCACTGACCAGGCGAGCAGGGCGACCAGTTCGACTACCTCTTTTTCCGGAGTGATGATATATCCCATGATGTTACGGAAAATCCCGATCAGGAGAACAACGATGGTTGCCGTCCCCATGACCAGATGCAGGCCGGCAAAAGATGCGTGCCGTATGGCAGGCCAGTCGTTCCGGCCCCGGAAGTTGCTTACCCGTATGGTAACCGCCGCCGCTATGCCGTAATAGACCATGAAGCCGAGCGTGGTGATCACGCCTGCCACTTGGTGGGCGGCGAGCGCCGTGCTTCCCAGCCATCCCATCATGATGACACTCAGACTAAACGAGCCTGTCTCGACTCCCATCTGGAAGCCGACCGGTAGGCCGAGGCGGACCAGGTTGCCTATGTTCGCCCGGTTGACTGTCCCTTTCTTGAACCCTTCCCTGTAAAGTTTGTAACGGGAATGCTTGGTAAACAGGACGTAGAATATCCCGAATGTCAGGATACGGCTGGCGAGTGTCGAGATACCGGCTCCGGTAAGCCCAAGTTCAGGGCATCCGAAGTTGCCGTATATAAGCAAGTAGTTCCCGATGATGTTGAGCACGTTGGCTCCTAACATGACGCACATCGGGGTGACCGTGTCTGTCGTGCCGTCGCTGAACTGCTTGAACGAGTTGAACAGCATGGCGAAAATGACCGAGAAGAGTTGCAGGATATAGTAAGGCACGATATAGGGCATCAACTCTTCCGGCTGCTTCAGGATATGGATGTTCAGAAGCAGTGTCAACATGCAGAGGCTGAGTAGCAATCCCACGATGAGGTTGATACAAAGGCTGTTTTTCAGTGTCTCGCCTGCCTTTGCATATTCTTTCTGCGCAAAATACCCTCCGATGATGGGAGTCAGTCCATAGGAAAATCCCATCCCCGCGATGAACACGAGGTTGAAGAAGTTGTTGACAAACGAGGCGGCAGCCAGCTCGGCCGTACTGTGATGCCCGACCATGATGTTGTCGGCAAAGCCTACAACAATAATGCCCAGCTGTCCCAACATGATCGGGACACCCAGGCGTATCGTTTCTTTGTAATGTTCCTTGTAAACCGAAAGTTGCATCATTCCAAAACCTCTACCGACTTGATTACTACATTTTCCGTCGGGCGGTCTTGCTTATTTGTCTTTACTTGCTGGATCGCGTCTACTATGTCCAGTCCTTCCACCACTTCGCCGTAGACGGTGTATTGGTTGTCAAGGAAGGGCACGCCGCCGATCGTCTTGTAGGTCTCGCGCAGTTCGGAAGGCATCTTCGTCTCGTCTTTACGCTTTTCGACCTCCAGTTCGGTCTTGCCGATCAGGGTGTCGCGGAGCACGGCGAGCTCTTCTTTGTTGCCGCTGCGGTAGAGTTCCATGATCTTGGACTTGTTCTCTGTCTGGAGGCGGTTGAAGATAGCCTGTTTCAGGCGCCCTTCCATCTGCTTTTCCATCTGGCTGAGTTCGGTTTCCGAATATTTCTTGCCTGTGACGATATAGAACTGTGAGGCTGACGATGCTTTTTCCGGGTTCACTTCGTCTCCGGTGCGGGCGGCGCACAAGGCTCCCTTTTTATGGAAATATTGGGGATAGTTGAACTCTGCCGGAATGGTATAGCCCAAGTCGCCGGCTCCTAACTGCTTGTTCATCGGGGCGTCTTTGGAAGTGACATCGCCACCTTGTACCATAAAGTCCTTGATGACGCGGTGGAATAGCAGGCCGTCGTATTGTCCGGCTTTTGCCAGCTTGATGAAATTGTCGCGGTGCTGAGGTGTATCGTTGTATAATTTGAATTTTATCTTTCCGAGTGTGGTGTCCATCACCACTAATGTTTCTTTTGTTTCCATTCTTTGTTGTTTATTTGTTGACTATCTTCATTGACTTGATTTTGATGTTCTTGACAGGACGGTCGTCTGCGTTCGTTTCGGTGAACTGGATCTTGTCGACTGCTTTCATGCCGCTTACGACTTCGCCGAAAATCGTGTATTTACCGTCCAGGTGGGGCGTGCCTCCTTCCAGCATATAGGCTTGGCGTTGTTCGGGGGTGAAGGTGATGCCTTGTTCCTTCTCCATCTTGTCTAGCTCCATTTCCGTAAAGAACTTGCCGGTTACGATATAGAACTGGGTGGCCGACGAGGCGCGTTCGGGGTTCTCGTCGTCGCCTGTACGGGCGGCGGCGAACATGCCGCGTTTATGGAAATACTTCGGGTAGACGATCTCTGCCGGAATGGTGTAGTCCAGATCTCCGTCACCTAAGTGCTGTTCCATCGGGGCGTCTTTGGAATTAATGTCGCCTGCCTGTACCATGAATTGTTTGATGACACGGTGGAACAACAGTCCGTCATAGCGATGTTTCTTCACATTTTTGATAAAATTATCACGATGTTGGGGCGTGTCGTTAAAAAGTTTCACTTTGATCTTTCCCATATCGGTGTCGATCAGTACCAGCGTTTCAACCTCTTGCGCTTGCAAATGGACGGATATCAGAGCCGAGAGGGCCACTAAACATATAGCAAACAGCTTTTTCATCTTCATCTTATTTTTGTATTATGGCAACAAAAATAGTGATATTTACTCGTTAAAGCAATCATTTGACACAACCTTTTCCGTTGGCATCTGTTCAAGTTGGTAATTCATCTAAACAAAAAGCATATTTATGAAAACATTGTTGAAAAGCGCAGTTCTACTGCTCGGAATGGGATTGCTTTCTACCCATTCCCAGGCTCAGAAAGTGGTGGTTGAGGATAAAGAACCGAATTCCGTCATGTTCGTCACGATCGATAAGGCGGGCAATGAGATTATCCGGATCATGAATGCGTCACAGAGTCCCCGTTTCCACGAACCGAAAGCGCCCCGTTTCCTGCTGACAGACCGGAAAGGCAAGTTTGCTCTCGGTATCGGAGGATATGTGAAACTGGCAGCCGAATATGATTTTGGCGGTATTTCCGATAATATCGACTTTTACCCGGCATTGATTCCCGGCAGAGGACAGTCGTATGTACGGAACCAGTTCCAGATGGACGCCACTACGAGCACGATCTTCCTGAAGCTGGTCGGGCATACGGATCTCTTGGGCGATTTCGTGGTGTATACGGCCGGTAACTTCCGCGGTGGAAGCGGCAAGATATTCGAGTTGAGGAATGCTTATGTGTCGGCACGAGGCTTTACGGCGGGTTACGATTACGGTTCGTTCATGGACTTGGGCAATGTACCTGCCACGATCGACTTTGCCGGTCCTAACGGGATGTCGATCTATCATGCCACACAGATCCGTTACGAACATGCGCTCGCCAAAGGTTTGAAAGCCGGTATCGGTGTGGAAATGCCGGTTGTGGACGGGCTGACAAACGAGCATGTCAGTATTGCCAAGCAGCGGATGCCGAACTTTCCGGTCTACGTGCAGTATGGCTGGAACCCTAAAAGCCATTTCCGGGCTGCGGCTATTATCAGGAGCATGACCTACGATGATTTGACGGCCCGCAAAGCTGAGTCGGAGATCGGATGGGGTGTTCTGGCTTCTGCCACTTTTAACCTGACGAATCGTTTGCAGGTCTATGGACAGGGTGTGTATGGCAAAGGTATCGGGCAGTTCCTGAACGACATGAGCATGTTGAATGTCGATGTGGTCCCGAATCCTGAAAAAGAAGGGAAGATGCAGGTGCTCCCGATGATGGGCTGGTTTGCCGGCATGCAGTATAATTTCTCTCCGAAAGTGTTTATCACCAGTACATACGGGCAGTCACGCTTGTATAGCCATGATGGTTATCCTGTTACTGCTTCCGACCAGTACCGCTACGGACAATACCTGAACGCCACGCTTTTCTGGAACATCACGTCCGACCTGCAGGCCGGAGCCGAATATCTGCGCGGCTGGCGTACGGATTTCAACGGTGACACACGTCATGCGAACCGGGTGAATCTGGCGGTACAGTATAGTTTCTAAGAAGATTAGAACCTTTAAATGATGATTTATCTGTTACTTTTGGCTTGATCCAAAAGTAACCAAAAGATCAAGGCTTAAGCTGCTTCGCTACTTCGTTCCCTCCGTTCGCTGTCGCGTCTGAAACTCGCTTCGCTCAAACAGCAGACGCTCCGGACGCTCACTGCGGTCTCTGCGCTTTACGCTCACCAGCTTAGGCCGGAGATAGAGCCTAACTCAGGGATTGCCAATGCTGCCTGCTCCTTTGTGATCCCGCATCAAGTGCGGGAACAGGCTTGTCCCCGTGCCCCGCACGGGGCCGCAAAAGAACGATCAGTATCGGCAATCCCAAAAGAAAGCGGAGCTTTCTTGGAAAGGCCTAAGCGGACGGGCGTCAAGCGGAGGGTAAAGACGAAGCGTCCGGAGCCTGCGCTGTTTGAGCGAAGCGAGTTTCGCAGGCGACAGCGTAGTCTTTGCCCGGAGTAGACCGGACGGTTAAGCCTTGACTTTTTGGTTACTTTTGGGTCAAGCCAAAAGTAACAGATCACAAAACAATTAAAACAACACACAAAATAATCAAGTATGAAACGATACGATATAAAAACGACCGATACCGAGACCCTCCGCAAATGGTATTACCTGATGAGTCTCGGCAGGGCGCTCGATGAAAAGGCGCCTTCTTACCTGCTCCAGTCCTTAGGATGGTCCTATCATGCCCCTTATGCCGGACACGACGGCATCCAGCTCGCCATCGGACAGGTATTCCACCGGGGAGAGGATTACCTCTTTCCCTACTACCGCGATATGCTGACGGTCCTCTCTGCTGGAATGACGGCAGAAGAGGTCATCCTGAACGGCATCTCGAAAGCGACCGACCCGTCCAGCGGCGGACGGCACATGTCCAACCATTTCGCCAAGCCGGAGTGGCATATCGAGAACATATCCTCGGCGACCGGGACACACGACCTGCACGCCGTAGGTGTCGCCCGTGCAATG
>OBKV01001029.1_pt1 | contig 19263 bp, 16 predicted proteins | sample 1517301 | NCBI WGS metagenome assembly OBKV01 (sample SAMN04571685, study PRJEB22368) | human gut metagenome | biome: human gut; material: stool | host: Homo sapiens | place: Luxembourg | collected 2012-06-29 | reverse complement strand
GAAGCTAATGTCATTATCCAGTTTATTGAAAACATCATTATAAGTACACCAACAAGTGTAGTTACTGATGTTAATATTTGTGATAAACTTTGGTTTAAAGTTTGGCTAACAGTATCTACATCATTTGTTACTCTTGATAATACTTCTCCATGAGTTTTAGTATCAAAATACCTAAGTGGCATTCTATTAATTTTTTCACTTATTTCTTTTCTCATATTATAAGATACCTTTTGAGCAACACCTGAGATTACCCATCCTTGTACTAATGAGAAAATTACACTAATTAAATATAAACCAACTAAGAATAAAATTATTTGCCCTATACGAGTAAAATTAATTCCCTCTGCATTAGTAGTTGTAATCTTTTTAACTAATCCATTAAATATTTCTGTAGTTGCTTTTCCTAATACCTTTGGTCCCACAATTGAAAATGCAGCAGAACCAATAGCAAATATTATAACCATTATTATTGATAATTTATAAGACTTTAAATATTGTGCAAGAGTTTTCATTGTCTTTTTAAAATCTTTTGCTTTTTCTCCGCCTCGTCCCATTCCGCCCATAGGACCTCCTCCCATTGGGCCTCTCATTTTTTGTTTACTCATTTTCAAGCTCCTCCTTTGAAAGTTGTGATAGAGCTATTTGCTGATAAACCTCACAGCTGTTCATAAGCTCTTTATGAGTTCCTTTACCTACAATCTTACCTTCGTCAAGTACTATAATCTGATCTGCATTCATTATAGTGCTTATTCTTTGAGCAACAATTAACAGTGTACTTTCCTTTAATTCAGTATTTATTGCTTTTCTTAATTTAGCATCTGTTTTAAAATCTAATGCTGAAAAACTATCATCAAATATAAATATTTCTGGCTTTTTAGCTATTGCACGAGCTATTGCTAATCTTTGTTTTTGTCCACCAGATACATTTGTACCACCTTGAGCAATTTCTGCATTAAACATTTCTTCTTTATTACTTATAAATTCCATTGCTTGGGCAATTTCTGAAGCCTTAAAAATATCTTCATCTGTTATATAATCTCCACCATATTTTAAGTTACTTTCAATTGTACCTGAAAATAAAAGCCCCTTTTGAGGAATAAATCCTATTTTTTCTCTTAAATCATGTTGAGATACATTTTTAATATTTACACCATCAATTAATATTTCCCCTTTTGTTGCATCGTAAAAACGTGGAATTAAATTAATTAATGTAGATTTACCACTTCCTGTACTACCAATAAATGCAGTAGTTTTTCCTGAAAGAGCTTTAAAACTAATATTGCTTATTACATCTTCATCAGCACCTGGATATCTAAATGAAACATTTTTAAATTCAATAGTTCCTTTTTCATCATGATTAAATGTTTGTAAATTATCTGAATCTTTTATTGCTATATCAACATTTAAAACTTCAGATACACGTTGAGCTGAAACCATTGCTCTTGGTAAAATAACTGAAACCATAGATATCATTAAAAATACCATAATTATTTGCATAGTATATTGCATAAATGCCATCATTGTACCAACTTGTATAATACCATCATTAATTCTATGAGCCCCAACCCATACTATTAATAATGTAATTGCATTCATAATAAACATCATTAAAGGCATCATAGTTGTCATAATTCTATTAACAAACAAATTAGTTCTTGTTAAATTTTTATTTGCAACTTCAAATTTATCTTCTTCATATTTTTGTGTACTAAATGCACGAATAACTAACATTCCAGTTAAACTTTCTCTTGTTACAAGATTTAATCTATCAACAAGCTTTTGTACACTTTTAAATTTTGGCATAGCAAAAGAAAATAATACTATAATTAAAAGTAATATTGAAATTACTGCAACTCCAATTACCCATCCCATAGATGCTCCAGTGTTAATAACTTTAATAACACCACCAATACCTAATATCGGTGCATAAAATACAATTCTTAAGCCCATTATAATAAGCATAATAATTTGCTGTATATCATTTGTTGTTCTTGTAATAAGAGATGCTGTTGAAAATTTATCAAATTCTGTATTTGAAAAATCTACAACTTTATTAAATACATCTTTTCTTAAATTTCTACCTAATGCTGCACCTACTCTTGATGCTATAAAACTCACAATTACGGTTGCAACCATACTAATTAAAGCTATTCCCACCATTTTTAACCCAGCAAGAATTACATAATTAGATTGAAGCTTATCTGTATTAATTCCAGCAGCTTTATATTGTGATTTTACATAGCTTGTAGCTGCTTGTGTTATCATACTTTCTGGCATTTCAGCTAATTTTTCATCTACTTGTTTTAATATACCATCAATTTGCTCTTGTGGCATCATTTTCAAAACATCAAAAGTATTTATAGATGATATATCAGTTCCTGGAGGTAATGCTTGTGCAATTCCTGGTATACCATTTATCCCTTGTGCTTCTAACATTGAAACAACAATCATTGCTTTTCCAAATACCTTATTTAATTGTTTTAATTTTTCTTTATTTTTTGTATTTAATTTGTAAATACCTTCATTTTCTAATTCAGGATACTTTTTTAAATTTTTATTATAATCCTCAAAATTAAGACTGTTCTTATCTAACAAAGTATAATTATTATTTATTAAATCTTTTTCTTTATCATTCATAAAAATTAAAAGCTTTTCCATTTCTGATGATTTAATAACCTTAGGAACAGCATTTTCTACTCCACCTTGTTGTATTCCTACATTAACTATATTAGACATATAGTCTGGTAATGATAAATCACATACAGCTTGAACAAATAAAAATGCTATTGCAATTATCATTGAACCAATAAAAGGTTTCAAGTATTTTAATAATTTAAGCATAAGCTCTCCTCTCCTTATTCAAATTAACATATTTATATTTTTATAATTATTATATTTTCATAACTATTCTAAGTCAATATAAATATTAAAATTTTTACAACTATTTTCATTTTATAACTATATTCTTGTAAACTATTTTTTTTTATTTTATAATATTATCATTACAATAAAAGGAGGCTAACATGAGTACTTCAAATTTAAATGATTTATATGATAATTTATATATGCTATTATTATCTCTAAATAAAGAATTTTTTAATCATAATGTTATAATGAAAAAATTTACACTTCCACATTCACATATAAAGGTTTTATTTTATTTAATTCATCATGGTCCTACATCTATTTCTAAAATGGCTAATGAACTTTGTGTTTCAAAACCAAATATGACTCCCATAATAGATAAACTTGTAGAAGACGGCTTTGTTACTAGAGATTACAATCCATCAGATAGGAGGGTTGTTTTAATTCAAAGTACTCCTAAGGCTTTAAAATTATTTAAAGAAAGTAAAGAATATGCTAAAGAAATAATAAAAGATAAAATTTCTACATTACAACCTGATGATATCGATATATTATTGCATTCTTTAAATAATATATTAAATATAATAAAAAAATTCTAATTTAATATTTATTACTATGTATAAAAACAAAAAACTCACCTCAATAAATTTAATATCGAAGTGAGCTTTTTTATTTATATAAATACAAATTTTAATACAAAAACTATTCCAACTACAACTGTAGTCCAACTTATTTCTTTCCATCTTCCTGTAAATAATTTTAATAATATGTATGATACAACACCAAATACTATACCATCAGAAATTGAATAAGCAAAAGGCATCATTATTATTGTTAAAAATGCAGGAATAGCTTCTGTATAATCTTCTAAATTTAACTCTTTTATATTTTCTATCATAAATAATCCAACTATAACTAAAACTGAAGCTGTTACTGCAGAAGTTATTACTCCAAATATTGGTGATAAAAACAATGATAAAAAGAACATAAATGCTGTAGATACCGCTGTTAATCCTGTTCTTCCACCTTCTGCTACACCTGAAGCACTTTCTACAAAAGTACTTACTGTACTAGTTCCAAGACATGCTCCCATTGTTGTTCCTATTGCATCTGCAAAAAGAGCCTTTTTAATATTTGGAACTTTTCCATCCTTATCAAGCATATTTGCTTTTGTTGCAACTCCAACTAAAGTTCCTATAGTATCAAACATATCCATAAATAATAAAGTAAATAATACTATTACCATATCCCATGAAAAAATATTATGTAATTCAAATTGCATAAATGTTGAGCTTATAGATGGTGGCATACTAAATATCTTATTTGGAAGCTCTATAACTCCCATTGGTATTCCAATTATAGCTGTTATTATCATTCCTAAGAATAATGCACCTTTAATATTTTTTGCAACTAATATTCCAGTAATAACAATTCCTATAATTGCTAAAAGCCCTGCACCTGAAGTTATATTTCCTAAAGAAACTATGGTTCCTCCATCAGCAGGATGAACAACTATGCCAGCTCCTTCTAAACCTAAAAGTGCTATAAATAATCCTATTCCTACAGAAATAGCTCTTTTAATATTAACTGGAATAGAATCAACTATTGCTTCTCTTATATTGAAAGCCGTTAATATTAAAAATATTAATCCTTCTAATAATACCGCTGTTAATGCAAATTGATAAGAATATCCCATAGATAAAACTACAGTATATGCAAAAAATGCATTTAATCCCATACCTGGTGCTAATGCAAATGGTAATTTTGCATATAATCCCATTACTAATGTTGCTATAATTGATGATAATGCAGTTGCTGTAAATACTGCACCTGCATCCATTCCTGCTGCAGATAAGATACTTGGATTAACAATTAATATGTAAGCCATGGTCATAAATGTTGTTATTCCTGCAATAAATTCCTGTTTTGTATTTGTACCATTTTCACTAAGCTTAAAATAATTATCTAAAAACTTATTCACTTTAATCACCTTTTTCTTATTTTTAATTACATAATAGTTAAATTTAAATATATTTAAATTTCCCTTAATTATCTAAGTAATTTGCTTAATAATTCCTAAATACTAATTACCTTATATATAATATCAAAAATTTTAAAAATTCCAATAGTTTTTACGAACATTTTTTTATTTTTTTCGAACTTTATTCACACTTTTTATATTTCATATACTTTATATATTTAATGTTTTAATATAATTTATACCAATAAAATATTTTAATTTACATTTAGTATAAAAGTAGTATAATATTAATTATAATTGCAAATTATTATCATTTGACTTTAGGAGGACAAACAATGAAATTTAAATTAGCTAAAATACTATCTTTACTTTTAACAACCTCTTTATTACTTATAGGTTGTAATAAAGTTCAAGATACAAATAATATTAATAAAAATGAGGATAATACTTTAAATATAGTAACTTCTTTTTATCCTATATATATATCTACATTAAATATCGTTAAAGATATTCCAAATGTAAATCTTACAAATATGACAAAAGCTCAAACAGGTTGCTTACATGATTATCAGCTTACTCCCCAAGATTTAAAAATATTAGAAAATGCTGATATATTAGTTATAAACGGTGCTGGAATGGAATCTTTTTTAGAAGATATAATTTATCAATATCCTAATATTAAAATAATTGATGCAAGTAAAGGTCTTAATCTTTTAGAAGATGATACTCATGACCACGATCACGATCATGACCACGATCACGACAATGAGCACGCCCATGACCACGATCACGAAAACGAGCACGACCATGACCACGACCATGACCATGAATACAATGCTCATGTATGGGTAAGTGTTAGTGGAAATATTGATCAAGTTAAAAACATTGCATCTCAACTTGAAACTTTAAATCCAGAAAATAAGGATTTATATGAAGCAAATACAAATACTTATATTTCTAAACTTGAAAACTTAAAAGCTGAAATGCACTCAGAATTAGACAATTTACCAAATAGAGATATAATTACTTTCCATGAAGCATTTCCTTATTTTGCTCAAGAATTTAATTTAAATATAGTTGGTGTTATTGAAATAGAACCTGATTCTGAACCATCAGCTAAGGAAATTGAAAATATAATTTCAACTATAAAAGAGCATAATATAAAAGCTTTATTTACTGAACCACAATACTCATCTAGAGTTGCTCAAACTATAGCAAATGAAACTGGTGCTTCAGTTTATGAATTAGATCCTATTGTAACAGGTGATTCAAATTCAAATGCTTATGATGATTATATAAATAAAATGAAAGAAAATCTTAATGTTTTAAAAGAGGCGTTAAAATGATAAAAAAATCTAACTTTAACAAAAATAATACTTGTAATAATTTTTGTTGTACAAAAATTGAAAATTTCTCTGTTACCCTTGGTAACAATCAAATACTTAAAGATGTAAATCTCCACATTCACTGTGGAGAACTTACTTCTATTATTGGTCCTAATGGTGCAGGAAAAAGTACACTTTTAAAAGCTTTACTTGGTGAAGTTAAACATACTGGAAATCTTTCTTTTATAGGACAAAATGACAATACTTATCATCAACCTATAATTGGATATGTTCCTCAATATCTAACTTTTGATAAAAGTACCCCAATTAGCGTTCTTGATCTATTTGTTTGTTGCAAAAATTCTTTACCAGCTTGGATTAAGCCAAAGAAAAAAATACGTGAAGAAGTACTAGAAAGCTTAAACAGGGTTAAGGTTCCTTATTTAATAGATAGACAATTAGGTGCATTATCTGGTGGAGAACTTCAAAGAGTATTATTAGCTCTTGCTTTAGATCCTATTCCTAATATACTTTTGCTTGATGAACCTGTATCTGGAGTAGACCAAAATGGATTAGACTTATTTTATCAAATATTATTAGATATAAAGAAAAATTATGATTTATCTATTATTTTAGTTTCTCATGATTTAGATTTAGTTTATAAATATTCTGACCGTGTAGCACTTGTAAATGGTACAGTAGTTTGCTCAGGTACCCCAAAACAAGTATTTAACAACCCTGCTACACAAAAAATATTTGGCCTATCAATTAATAATTCAAATGAAAAATCATCTAAAACAGGAGGACTTTAAAAATGTTTGATACATTATATAATGCAATTGATTTAATTTTACCTTTTCAATGGCTTTCTCACACTTTTATGAAAAATGCCTTTATTGCTATTATAATAATTACTCCATTATTTGGATTATTAAGCACTATGGTTGTAAGCAATAAAATGTCTTTCTTTGCTGATTCATTAGGACATGGAGCATTTACTGGAATAGCAGTTGGTATATTATTAGGTGGAATTGATCCTATGTGGGGTGCTACTTTATTTTCAATTTGCTTTGCAATTGCAATAACAATAATTAAAAATAAAGGAACTTCATCTACAGATACAATAATAGGTGTTTTTTCATCAACATCAATTGCATTAGGACTTGTTCTTATGAGTTTTTCAAGTAGTTTAAGTAAATTTTCTTCTTATTTAGTAGGTGATTTACTTAGTATATCTCAAAATCAAATAATTTTATTAATTTTTGTTTTTATTGCTATAATTGTACTTTGGAGCTTAATATTTAATAAACTTCTTGTTACAAGTTTAAATACATCCCTAGCTAATAGCCGTGGTATGAATACTTTATTAATTGAAATCATCTTTACTTGTACTATTGCTGTTATTGTTACAATAACTATAAGATGGGTAGGTTTATTGATTATAAATTCACTTTTAGTATTACCTGCAGCTGCAGCACGTAATATTTCAAGAAATATTCGTCAATATCACTTATTTTCAATTTTAATTTCTATTTTTTCTGGAATTGTTGGATTAATAATTTCTTATTACTTAAATACAGTTACAGGAGCAACTATTGTTCTTGTTGCATCAGTTATATTCTTTATAACTTTATTTATTAGACGTAAATTTTTATAATATTTTTATGGAGGTGTATTTATATTGAATAATGATTTTAATTTTAATGATCTCCTTAAATCAAATGATTTAAAGGTTACAAAGCATCGTCTTTCCGTACTTGGAATAATAGCCCAAAGTAATTACCCCTTAACTGCAGAAGAAATTTATTTAAAGCTTAAAGATAATGCTATATCCATTAATTTATCATCTATTTATAAAATACTTGATTCATTAAGCAGTAAAAATATTATATCTAAGTCCATATTAGGAGATGATAATAAAACTTCATATGAAATTACATCTTCTGAGCATATGCATCATTTAATTTGTAAACAATGTAAAGGGGTTTTCCCTTTAACAGATTGCCCACTTTGTATTTACGAAAAACATCTAAAAGAAGATATGGATTTTGATGTAACTGATCACAAGTTAGAAGTATACGGTTACTGTAAAAAATGTAAAACAAAACCTAAGGATAATTAATTTCCTTAGGCCTTTTTATTTCATTATTTATTTTTAATACTAACTTTATATATAGTTGTATGATTATATTCTTCACCAGCTTTTAATATTACATTAGAAAACCCTTTATGATTTAAACTATCTGGAAAATATTGAGTTTCAAGACATAATCCTTGTCTACTTCTATATTTAACTCCACCTTTTCCAATTTCATTTTCATTTAAAAAATTTCCCGTATAAAATTGTATCCCTGGCTTAGTTGTAAATACTTCAAGTACTCTTCCACTATTCTCATCAACAACTTCTGCAGCCTTTTTTAAATTACCTGTATAATCATCTATTATCCAATTATGGTCATATCCATTTGCATTAATTAATTGATCATAATTTTTATTAATATCTCTTCCAACTTCCTTTAACTTTGTAAAATCTAACGGTGTTCCTATTATATTTCTTATTTCACCAGTTGGAATACTTTCCTTATCTGAAGCAGTTATATTTGTAGCATAAATTTTAACTTTATGATTTAATATATCTCCAGATGCATGGCCACTTAAATTAAAATATGAGTGATTCGTTAAATTTACAATAGTATCTTTATCACTCTTTGCAAAATATTTTATAATTAATTCATTTTCATTGCTTAACCTATATTCCACAACAACTTCTAAATTTCCTGGATAATTCTCCTCACCATCTTTGCTTAAATATGATAGCTTTAAATATTCTCCATCTGTATCTTTTAATATTTCAGAATCCCATACAACTCTATTAAAGCCTTTAATTCCTCCATGTAAATGATTATTGCCATCATTTTTAGCTAAATCATATTTTATTCCATTTACTTCTATACAAGCTTTAGCAATTCTATTTGCATAACGTCCAATTATTGCACCAAAATATGTTGTAGTTGTTTTATAATTTTCAAAATTATCATATCCTAATACAATATCATCTTTTTTGCCATCCTTATCCTTTGTTATAAAAGATAAAATTATACCTCCAAAATTCGTTATTTCAATTTTAGAATTTTCATTTTCTAAACTGTAAATATATATAGGTTTATTATCAATTTCCTTCTCAATATTATTCTTTAATATCCCCATTTTTTCCTCCCATTTAAGTATACTTATAAAGTTAATTATATCATTCTTTATCCTTACTATAAACATTAACACAAAGATTTAATAAATCTTCATCTTGCAATAATTTTTCTAATTGCTTTACAATATCATTAATATTACTCAATACTTCTAAATCAAAATTAATGCTACTATTTAAAAGATTATTAATATTTTTTTCAAAATCTTTAGGAACCTTTTTGCAATTTTTTTCTATAATACTAATTAATCTTTTTTCTCCTGGATGAGGAAATTCATTTATCGCAAAAATTATATCAAAATAACTATCTAAGAAAGCTGATACCCTATTATGCATATTTACTATATCATTCCTTTTTATAGCCTTATCTATTTGATTATAATATGATGAAAATCTTTCATTAAGAATAGGATAATTTTTTTTAATTATATTTTCCTTCAACTTTTTAGGATATGGAATATTATATTTTTCTTGAAGGTCTTTAAACTTATTATCCTTATCATATACTATTATTGAATTTATTACATTGTTCCAAAAGCAAGTACTATATCCCACGGATGCATTACACTCTTCCACAACATATTTTAATTTTTGTTCTAACCAATAATATTCAAAATATGCTATATCCACTTGTATTGATGAATTTCTAATAATAAACTCATCAGATGGTCCCCAAAATGTATTATTTATCTCTATTAAATCTGAAAATTTTCTTGCAATACTTTCTCTTTCCTCTATTGCTATTTCCTTATATACAATAATATCTATATCTATATCTGAGAAATTATCTTTTCTTGCACTTGCACATGATCCTGCTAATGTTATAGCTACTACTTCATCTAATCTTTTAAATTCATTAACTAGTTGATATACAATCATGTTCATTCCCATAAATTTTCACTCCTTTTTTATTTACATAATATATAAAATGCACCTATATGATTAATCATCTAGCTGCATTCTATATAATGTATTATTATATTTTTAAAAATAGTATATTATTTTATTAATATCTTAATAGATTTTTTATAAACATTTACCTTATTTCCTTCAACCTTTTCGATTATTGAGGTTCCTGCAATTTCCTCATTAACTAATACACTCCAATTATCATTATCTATAAAAACATCAATATCTTCATCATTTGCATTTATTATAACTGCAATTTTATTGCACTTGCTATCTATATTCTTTGAATCAATAATATATGCTACAACATTATTTTCTTTAAAGTTTTTATCTATTTCTAAAAACTTAATATTCCTTTGTATTTCTTCATTTGTATCCATTCTAAATGCTTTATAATTTTTTCTTAATGAAATTAATCCTTTATAATATTCACATAAATCCCTATACTTAATTTTTCTATCCCAACAAATCTTGTTTACTTCATCAGGAGATTCAAAACTATTTTCAACTAAATTTCCATTTTTATCAACTTTAGTTCTTGCCATTTCTTCCCCAGCATGTATAAAACTTATTCCTTGTGAAGTTAATATTATTCCTGCTATTAATTTATTCATAGCAATCAACTCCTCTTCCCTACAATTTACTGTTGAAAGTTTAAGCTTGTCCCAAAGTGTGTAATTGTCATGAGCAGAAGCATAATTTACAGTTTGATATGGTTCATTAGCCCAAAATTCTTCTGAATAAATTATATTATTTTTATCTACACCTTCATGTGATGTTGAAGCAACTACTGCAAATTTAATTGTTTCTTCAAGCCCATCTCTTCCATTTACAAATCCAGCTTCCTCTTCATAAAATACATGTCCTTTAACTCCATCTCTACAATCATCACTAAAAGCTGCTATTTGTAATTTATCAAACTTATGTGTATTTTTCTTTAATGCTGCTAACTCCTCTTTTAAAGGACTTTTGCCACCTATCCAGCCTTCTCCATATATAATTATAGATTCATCAATTTTATTTAGTTCATTTCTAATAAGCTTCATAGTTTCAATATCATGTATTCCCATTAAATCAAATCTAAATCCATCTATGTGATATTCCTTTGCCCAATAAATAACTGAATCAATCATATATCTTCTAAACATATATCTTTCTGAAGCAGTTTCATTACCACATGCAGATGCATCACTGTATTCATTATTTTCATCTTTTCTATAATAATATCCTGGAACTGCTTTATTTAAACATGATTCTAAATTATAAGTATGATTATAAACAACATCCATTACAACTCTTATTCCAGCTTCATGCAATGCTTTAACCATTTCCTTAAATTCTTTTATTCTAACATTCCCCAAATAAGTATTAGTTGAATATGAACCTTCTGGAACATTATAATTTTTAGGATCATATCCCCAATTAAATTGAGGTTGATCTAATTTTGTTTCATCTACAGAACCATAATCAAATGCAGGTAATAAATGTATATGTGTAAATCCCATATCCTTTATATGATTTACTACCGTTTTAACATTTGTTCCTGGAATGCATGAATCTAAAATAGTTAATGCTTTAAATTTTCCTTTATATTCATCTTTTATCCCTGAGCTTTCATCAATTGATAAATCTCTTATATGAGCTTCATAAATTATTGAATCAGTTGCTGATTTTAATTTTGGCTTAATATCATTTTCCCATCCATTAGGATTTGTTATACTTAAGTCAATAATCATCCCCCTATTTCCATTAACTCCAACAGCCTTTGCATATGGATCTACAACTTCATTTATTTCACCATTTACATTAACTAAATAATTATAATAATATCCATTAAAATTACCACTTAATTCAATTTCCCAAGTTCCCTTTACCCCTTTATTCATTGTATAAATATCTGTAGGTTTACAGTTATATTCATACCCATTATTTCCATAAAGAACTAATTGAACTTCTTTTGCTGTTGGTGCCCATAATATAAACTTACAATTATCCTTAGAATAAATTATCCCTAAATTTCCATTATAACCATATTTTTTATCAAACTCATCATTAAATTTCATCTCATTACCCACTTCTTTCTTTTATCTAAATTAATCACCTAATTTTCGGAAACGTTTCCTTATGATATATTAATTTTATACTATCTTTATATTTTTATCTACAATAAATTCTTTATTTTATATATAAAGTTATTTGCAATAAAAATTTAACTGCAAATAACTTTATCTTATTTAATCTAATATATCACTATTTTCTTAATCATTTTCACCTTTACTTGTGATATTTTTATAATCATTTTTCCATTCTCCAGTTTTATACTTTGAAAGAGCTTCTCTTAGAGCATCATAGTCAAAAGTACTTTCATCTGGTTCTATATCATTAAATATAAAGTCATGTAAAACCTTTGTATTTTGTTCCTTATCCATTATAAATACCCAACCTGCTTCTCCACCATAATCCATATCATCTGATAATTCTGTAAGAGGTATGTGTATTTGCTTTGTTTCTAAGCTAGGAAATTTATAAATTGTATAAGCCATATTTAATGCATCTAATGGTTCTATATTTGTGCTTATATTATCTAACATACTATTTAAAATACCAAAATATTTTGTTGGCTTTGTCTCTCTTAGTTTTTCTGCAACTTTAAATAATACTTCCCTTTGTCTTTCTGTTCTTTCAAATTCATCACCTACACCTTTTCTTATTCTTGCATAAGATAACGCTTGTTTTCCATTTAATAATTGTAATCCTGATTTTGTGACAGGATAATCATTACCGCCTGTAGATTCACCTATATATTTATTTAATTCGTTTAACTGATAATCTTTTACATCTACTTCAACTCCACCAATTTGATCAATTATAGCTTCAAATCCCCAGAAATTTATTATTACATACTTATCAATACTTATCTTATATGTTTCTTGTATAGTATCTCTTAATAAATCTATTCCTCCAAATGCCATTGCTGCATTTAACTTTTGTGCCCCATGACCATCAATATTAACTAAAGTATCTCTAAATAGGGATGTTAATCTTACTTCTTTATTATTATTATCCAATGTTGCAATTATAATAGAATCTGCTCTTGCTCTTTCATCTACATCTCTTCCATCTGTACCAACTAATAATACATTTGTAATTCCATTAACTTCTTTATAATTAACCTCTTTATAATTAACTTCATCATCATCCTTTTTTTTATTTTCATATTCTATTGTTTGGAATTGAATATTTTCATTTTTAGTATATATCTTATTTCTTACATATATATAATAGCCTACACATGTACCAATTACACATAATATTAATAAAGTTGAAATAGAAAAAATTATACTTCTCTTTTTTAAAGACTTTTTCTTACTCCTTTTTTCCTTATTTTTATTCACCTATTCTGCCCCCTATTATTAAACTATATTTACTTTATACATTTTACCATATTTTCCACTAACTTTGTTAAATATTTGTTATTTTGTTATTTTTTTATTTTTCCTTATTTTTTAAAATATTATACTAAAATAAAATTTAAAAATTTATATATAATTCCAATGATTCAATAATCATTTATATAAAAAAAACTGTAAGAAAAATTCTTACAGTTTTAAAAAAATTAATTACTTTCTGTTGTTTTGTTGAGCTTTTCTTGCTCTTCTGCAATCAGCACATCTTACTGGTTCGTTATCGAATCCTTTTTCTTTGTAGAATGCTTGTTCACCTTCTGTGAATAAAAATTCTTTTTCGCAATCTCTGCATACGATAGTCTTATCTGCCATTATAAATTCCTCCATTTTCTTAAGATTTATCATGGTTTAATAATATATCTCTTAAAAATAAGGAGAAATTTTATTAATCTACTTTAAATCTTTTAATCGTCAAAATTTGACTTCTTATTTATTATAACATAAATATTTTTATTTTCAATACCCACAAAGTAAAATTATACATTTTAATCTTTTTTTGCTACTTTTATATTAATAATTACTATCTAAGATTACCTCTCCATCAATAAAAACTTTCTCCCATTGCTCTACATATTTTCCACTACACCATTCTGCCATTACAACTTCTTCATTTTCATTAATAGGTATCATTTCTAAAGGTTCTGCAATAATATTACCATCTTCTATTTTATAAATTGATATATATTCATTAAATTGAATTAATGCAATTTTATATAAAGGTGATATAAAAACATCTTTAAATATTCCAAGTTCATTTTTTAAATCTTTCCATGAAATATACATTAAATTATAATTGATAAACCTTTTATCCGGTAGTATATCTAAATTAACCTCTTCTCCTTCTTCATTCATATTCTTAGGTAATATCTTACTTACAAATCTCCATTTTCCTAATTCCCTCTTAATAGCTATATTGTTATAATCAATATTTTCAATATTTAATCCTTCTTTTTCTTCTATGGATAAACTATTTATTTTATTTTTTAATTCATTAATATACTTTATTTTTTCACTTTCATTAAATACTTCATTTATTTGTAATCCATTATCTATATTCACATTACTTACTGGCAATATCTTATATATTGGATAATTTCCCTTAAATTCATTTCCTATATATTCTTTTATTGCTATATAATCATTTCCAACAAAAAGTATGCTTTTATATATATTAGTAGTATTTTCATCCTTTATACTTTTCTCTTTTTTATGATTTTCATCATATAAAGAAACTTGAAATTCATCACTATTAAAACCATTGCTACTATCTTGATAAACACTTAACTTCCATATCCCGGTCAATCTTGGAAAAATTATATTATCTTTTGCATATATATATCCTAACTTATAATTATTATATGATACCCAAAGTGTTCTATATTTTTCAATGCTATAAGTACCATCATCATTTTCTTCCCTAGGAGTTTTAAGTCCTATCATAACTCCCTCTGAAAAGTCATAATAATTATTAAATTCATCTTCTTTTTCTTCATTATCATCATTTTCAAATACAACATCATTTGAAACCCTAATTAACTTTAATAAATATACATCATATATAAAAATCATTTCATCATTTGAATTTAAAAAAAATTCACCTATTATTTTGTTGTTATCCCTTATTGATATTAAATCTACTGTTTCTCTTCCATCCATATACTTATCCATAGTTAATTTTTTTTCATAAGATAATGTATAATCGCTTTTAACAGCTCTTAATTTATAATTTATTTTTTGCTTTTTGTTATCAAATATTTTTAATTCATTATTTCCTAATTTTATTTCTTTATTTATGATATTATTAATATTTCCATTATCAATATCATCACTTAATATTTCCACTGAATTAACCTTCCAAACTCCAGTAAAATTAAAAGTACTCATTACATCCACTTTCTCTTTTTCACAACTTATAAACATTGATGTAAATATTAAACTAATTATTATAAATTTTATTTTAAACTTCATCTTATTTCCTTTCTTATACTAAAGGAATTTCAATTATTACTTTTGTTCCTTCATTTTCCTTACTAAAAATTTCAAAACTACCACCATGAAGCATAATTATTTCATCTGAAATTGATAACCCAATTCCATTTTTAGATTTACTATTTTTACCTTTATAAAATTTATCTTTAACTCTTGGTAAATCCTCTTTTTTAATACCAACTCCATTATCCTCAATTATCAATTTTAAAATATTTTCATTTCTATTTGCACTAATATTTATTCTTCCATTTTTTTCAGTAAACTTAAATGAATTATCTATAACATTATTTAATACTTGCTTCAACCTATTTTCATCAAATATTCCAACTCCAATATCCCCTTGGATATTAACAGTAAACTTTTTTCCTTCTTCAATAGCCCTTATCTTCCAGTTGTTTTCAATAAATTCAAGTAAAACTTTTATATCACATTTATTTTTATTTAAAGTTATCACTCCATTTATTAATTTAGAAAAATCTAATAATTCTTCTACCATTTGTGCTAACCGTTCACTTTCCTTTTCTATAATATTAAGACCAAGTTCAAGGGTATCAGTATCACTGTAATCATACTTTAATGTTATTGCCCATCCCTTAATAGCAGTTAATGGTGTTCTTAATTCATGTGAAACCTAAGAAATAAATTCATTTTTTAACTTTTCACGCTTTTCAATTTCACTTCCCATATAATTTAATGTATTTGACAATTGAGCTATTTCAATATTATCTGTAAAATTGCTTCTTATCTCTAAATTTCCATCAGCCATTTCCTTTGCTACTCTGGTTATATTTTTTATTGGATTTACTATATCCATAGCTACAATTAAACTCATTATTATTCCTAATACTATAACAATAAGAGATACAAATAATATTAAAATAGCAAATGAATCTAATACTTTATGTACTTCTTGTAATGAAAATATAATTCTTATAATTCCAATCATCTCATTTTCATCAATTTTTGAGTTAACCCCTTTTGAAATTACCATTACTTTTTCATTATAAGAATCTATATATCCACTCCAAACTCCTATTTCCCCATTTTTAGCTTTTATTATATCTGGAGTACTTAAAAGTTTATTATCACGCATTCCATAAGAATCCATTAATAAGTTTCCATTTGAATCTAAAACTTCTATTTGTTCTTCTTTAGCATTCCATAAAACATCAGCATTATCATATATATTTTCCATTAATTTTTTATTCGAAAAATATTTTTGATAAAAATTAATAGAAGATTCTAATTCATTAATTAACGAATTTTGAGTACTTTTATAGTAATATCCTTTAAGACATAAAATTGTAAGTATATCTAATATAGTGATAGTTGATATTATTACTATTAGAAAGTTTTTTAATAGATTACTCCTTATACTCTTCAATTTAATCATCTCTCCATCTATATCCAAATCCCCATATTGTTTCAATAAATTTTTCATTTAATGACGAACATTCTATTTTGCTTCTTAATCTTCTTATATTAACATCAACAATTTTAGGATCACCAATATAATCTTCCCCCCAAACTAAATCCATTAATTCATCCCTAGAAAATGCTTTATTAGGATTTTCAATAAATAGCTTTATTATTGAATACTCTTTAGGTGTTAAATCTATTTCTTTATTATTTTTAAATATCCTTTTTGCATAAATATCTAATTTAAATTTGCCTTGAATTATACCTTTCTTTTCTTCATAATCACTAATTCTTCTTAATAATGCTTTTATCCTTAATAAAAGTTCCATTGGATTAAATGGCTTTATAATATAATCATCAGCTCCATATTCTAATCCCATTATTTTATCTAAATCTTGACTTTTAGCTGTAAGCATAATTATTCCAACTTTTTCATCTTCATTTCTAATAATTTTACAAACCTTAAATCCATCTATTCCTGGTAACATAACATCTAATATTATAATTGCTGGTTTTTCCTTTAAAGCTAATTTTACCCCTAACTCACCATTATCAGCCTCAATTACTTCATATCCATTTCTTTTTAAATTTATTTTTAAAAATCCTCTTATACTTTCTTCATCTTCAATTATTAGTATCTTCTTCATTACTAGTCCTCAAACTTCCAAATTAATTATTATACTTTATTTATAATTTCAAATTTATACAAATAAAATACTGGATAAATATTGTATTTACCCAGCATTTACACTCATTATTTTAATGTTCTAAATTCATAACCTAATGATTTTAAATAATCAATACTTTGTTGTAAAGATTCTGCTGTTGTTACTTTTGCATCTGTATCATGCATTAAAATAACTAATACATCATCATTTCCTGCTAAATCAGTCACTGTTTCTTTTAACCTATTAATTAACTGTTCCACAGTTCTTCCATTACTTTCAGCATCTCCATTTAATACATTCCAATCTATATAAGTATATCCATCTTGTTCAAGAACCTTATCCAAATCTCCTGTTTTCCATGACATATGCCCACCTGGAAATCTAATTACCTTTGTACTAAAGCTATCTCCCAAAACTGATTTCATAACATTTTCTGACTTTTCCATATCATTTATAAATACTGTAGTATCTGCAACTCTTCCTGGATATAATATACTATAATCATGACAATAACCATGATTTCCTATTGCATGGCCTTCTTTTACCATTTCTTTTAATAACTCTTTTTGAGTATCACTTTTTTCAACATTGCTTCCTAATACAAAAAATGTAGCTTTAATATTATTCTTTCTAAGCGTTTCTAATATTTTAGGCGTTGTTTCAACAGATGGGCCATCATCAAATGTAAGATATGCAATCTTTTTTCCATCTTCCCTTAAATAACTCCACTTATTTAGCATATTTTCTATATCTCTAGCATTATCTGCATTTATATCATTTTCATAACTAGTATATATTACACTATCAGTTTCTTTTTCATTACTTTTTTCTTCATTAATATTGCTTTTTATTTCATTATTATCTTCCTTTTGATTTTGATTAACACTTACTTCTGAAGTCCTTCCTTTATTTATATTTAAAGCAATTACCCCAATTAATATAACTATTAAAACAGATATAATACTAATAAGTATCTTTTCTCCCTTAGAATTTTTTTTATTTTTTCTTTTTAACTTCCTCAACTTTAAATCCCCCTATACCTTTTACTATAATTTATACCTATATTATAATTATATATAACTGCTTTTAAGTTACAAAACAGTTACATAATATATATTTTTATTCATTTATAATTATATTTACAATAAACTTATTAAAGACTATTTTAATAAATTTTCTATAAAAAAAATAAGATAAATAACGTTATATATTATCTACCTTATAGTTATTATTTATATATTTTCCCCAAAACCAATTTAATCCATTTTATATTTAATGATTTCACCATTAGATGCATTTATTTCATACTCATATTCTTTAAAGTTATAATAAAATTCTATTTCATACTTCCCTATTCCATCATCAAATTCATATTTAGCTTTCATAAATGAAACCTGACTTTCATCTAAGTTAGAATGTTTTAATGCTATGCTTTTTG
>OBKV01001027.1_pt1 | contig 19278 bp, 25 predicted proteins | sample 1517301 | NCBI WGS metagenome assembly OBKV01 (sample SAMN04571685, study PRJEB22368) | human gut metagenome | biome: human gut; material: stool | host: Homo sapiens | place: Luxembourg | collected 2012-06-29 | reverse complement strand
ACTAACTCTCTATCTTCAACAATTTAATTCTATCAAATTTCAGTTAACTATTCAATCCCCTTTTTCGCCAAATTAAAGAGAAATCATCTCTCTTAAATCATACAATGTTTCCAATTTTTCTAATTTTCTTAACACATACCGCACAAGTTCAACAAGTTCTTTTGTTTCTAAATCCCAACCATAATCATGTTTATAATAAACCACTAACACCATAAATGTTAATTTTCAATTTGTTATAACTAATTATTTTGCAAGTCATGATATTAAATGTCCTCTTCATCTAATATTTCCTCTATATTTTTAGTATCTGTTATCTTTTTCCAACCAGATGAAGTAATTCCTGGTTCTATTACTATTCTATTAACTAATTCTTCTAATAAAGAAGTGCCATCCTTTGGAACATTAAATGTAGCAGTTATTCTTATTTTATCATCATCTAAGTCAGTTGTATCAATACTAATTAAACTAGCATCTGTCTTATTAGTACTTTGACTAATTAATGTTCTAATTAAAAACTCTTGTTCTTCACTACTTACTACCTTTAACCTATATTTATCAAACTGCATCTTTTCAATATGTTTTAAATTAAGCTTACGAGTAATTCCTCTTAAAACAATATTAGCTAGTAAAATAAATAAAGTTCCAACTAATGCTTCTAAAAGAAGTCCTGCTGCACATAAAGTACCAATCGCTGCATCACACCATAAAGTAGCAGCCGTATCTAGTCCTTTAATATTACCTTTATCTTTTAAGATAACACCAGCTCCTAAAAAACCGATACCAGATACTACTTGGGCGGCTATTCTTGATACATCTTTTGCATTAGTAAGCAAAGAAAAGCTTACAAATAGAAACGATCCTAAACAAACTAATACATTAGTCCTTAAACCAATTACTCTTCTTCGCCATTGTCTTTCAAGACCTATTGCAAAACCAAGAGCAAAGGTAACTATTATTCTTAATAAAAAATCTTGATAAATCATAATATTATTTTTCCTCTCCTTCTAAATTTTCTCTCATTAATCTTTCTACTTCTTCATATAGCTTCTTATTAGCATCTTCTAAATCCATCTCTCCTACTTTAAAAGGAGTACCATATCTAATAGTTAAGTTCTTACTTCTAAATTTATAGTCGCCAGTAAGACCAAATGGAATGATAGTAGCATTAGTCTTTTTAGCCATTGATACGGTTCCAAACTTAAATGGTAATAGAAAAACATCTTTTGTTTTATTTCTAGTTCCTTCAGGGAATAATCCTATAGCTCCTCCACTATTTAATACTTTCAAAGCTTTATCAGTAGCATTATGATCTTTTATACTTCTATCAACAGGAATACAACCAACCAGTTTGAAAAACCAAGCCATTTTACCGTCAAAGTATTCTTTCTTAGCCATATAGTGTATTACTCTTTTAGTAGCCATTATCGTTAGACATTGATCATAAATATGTTTATGGTTACCTACTATTAAGATGGGTCCTTCTTTTGGTATTACTTCTTTATTAATTATCTTCGGATTATAATAAAATCTAAATAGTACTCGCATAATAGGGGTTAATAATGAGTAACCTATCTCTCCTTTAAACCTTTTCTTTCCCACGCTCTTCTCTCCTTAGTTTATTGTTTTCTTCTTGTAGTTTTCTAAAGTCAACTTTCCCAACCATTGTTCTAGGTAGTGACTTTCTAAACTCATACTCATATACTTTAGCATATCTTGGTAAGTTTTTACTACAAAGTTCTTTTAATTCTTTGACTAGTTCTTCAGTTTCTCTATATCCTTTATTTAAGACAATAAAAGCTTTAGGTACTTCTTGTTTATAAGGATGAGGAATACCTACCACACTAGATAACATAACAGCTGGATGCTTTTCTAAGACTTCTTCTATTTGTACTGGATAAACATTATAGCCTGATGTTACTATTAGTCTTTTTAAACGACCTGTATACTTTATGAAGCCATTTTTATCCATCACTCCCAAATCACCAGAATGAAGCCAAACATTACCATCATCATGAATATGAAGAGCTCCATTAGTCTCTTTCTCATTATTATAGTATCCTAGCATGACATTAGGCCCACTGATACAGATTTCTCCCTCACTACCATATGGTACTTCGATATCTGACTCATTAAATATACCAATATAACATCCTGGAAAAGGAATACCAATTGAACCATATTCTAAGATGTTCTTAAATCCTAGACAAACAGCTGCTAAACATTCACTCATTCCATAACCTTGTACTATTCTAGTACTTGCTCCATGTTCACTTAAGTATTTATTTATTCTTTTTTCTAGACTAAGACTTAAGGTATCTCCACCAGATATAATATATTTTATATAATTAAGTTTAATTCTATCTTGTCTTTCACTCTTCATCATCGCTTCAAATAAAGTAGGAACACCGATTACAAATTCTGGTCTATGTTTCATTAGAATCTTATCAAACTCTTGGGCTTTAAACTGTGGAATTAAAATACATTCTGCTCCTACACATAATGGAGTATAAACACATACACCTAAACCAAAGCCATGAAAAATAGGCATTATTGATAAACATTTATCCCCTACTTCTAACTCATCAAAGACAATCTTCGCTTGTTCAGTTAGAGCAATAAAATTACCATTTGATAAGACAATTGCCTTAGGACTACCAGTTGATCCTCCACTATGAAGCATAACAGCTGGTGAGTTTTTTCTACCTAGAAAATGATAATTGCTCTTATAATCCTTACCACTATTCATAAACTGATCCCAATAAACATATTTACTATTATTCTTAGGTAATTTAGTCTTTAATCCTATTGATAAATTATATCCTACTTTAGTCAAAAATGGCATCGAATCACTTGGTCTTACTAATATTATCTTATAAACATCTGTCTCTTCAATCACATTCTTTAACTTATCATAATCCATATCAATTAAAACCATCATAACTGATCCTGTATTAATTAAATCATCTCTTATTTCATTTTCACTTGCTAAAGGATGAAGCATATTAGATATAGCCCCTATCTTATTTAAAGCTAGAAAAGAAATAACCCCTTCTGGAGTATTAGGCATGCAAATAGTTACTACATCATTCTTTCTTATTCCATAACTTAAGAAAGAATTAGCACATAAATCAACTTCTCTTAATAACTCTCTATAAGTAGTCTTCTTTCCAAAATAATCAAAAGCATTGTTATTAGGATACTTCTTCATATTTCTTTTAAAATTATCATACAAGGATATATCTGGTATATAAAGATTCATATCCTCTTTCTTATAGTATTTACTCCAAGGAGCTTTAGGTTTCTTCTTAAATCCTAAAAATCTAAAAAACTTCATATCTAATATACTCAATTGTTAACCTTCTTTCTTTTAAGTTCACTACTAATAAAACTTCTTAATTTATTATTTTCTATATCTAAGTCATCTACTACTTTATATGGTTTATAAAACTCAATAGTGACACTTTTTCTAAATAGTTTATATTTATTAGTTATCGTAAAAGGTACTAATAAGGTATCTGTATCTTTAGCCATTTTAACTGCTCCTATTTTAAAAGGAAGAGTCATATCTTCTGTTCTATTAATAGTACCTTCTGGAAATATTCCTATTACTTTTTTATTATTTAAAGCTTCCTTAGCATTTCTTAAAGCATCTTTATCATGAATCTTTCTATTAACAGGAATTATTCCCATATGTTTAAAGACTAATCCTTTAACTCCCTTTACCAAACTATCTTTAGCTAGAAAGTGAATAGTTCTTTTAGAAACTGACATTAATAGTAATGGATCTAAATAACTAGTATGATTACCTGCTAAAACAAAACTACCATTAGGAGGAATATTTTCTCTTCCTATATAAGTTGGTTTATAGAAGAAATTAAATAGTACTCTAATTACTGGTCTTGATATTTTATATAAAATTTCATCTTTCATATCTACCTCACACTATTAATTATACTATACTTTTTTAATTTTATAGAAAAAAGTTAATCATTAAAGACTAACTTCTCTTATTACTTGTTCTAATAATTCAGTAGTTTTCTCTACTCCTAAATAATCAACATTTAAAGCTATATCATAATTAGCAAAATCATACCAATCTCTATTAGTATAATACTTGTAATGTTTTGCTCTTTCACTATTTATCTTATTTATTTCTTTTAAAGCTTTATCTTCTTCTAAGTTATAGTATTTAACTGCTCTTTTAACTTTATCTTGACTACTACTATATAAGAATACTTTAATAGTATCTTTATTATCTTTTAGGATATAGTCAGCACAACGTCCAACAATAACACAAGACTCTTTCTTTGCTAGATCCTTTATAACTTTTTCTTCGGCTATAAAGATTCTATCATCATTATTATCTATATACTTAAATGAGGCAAGCTTCTGACTATTTTCTTCTACATATTCTTTAGATAATCCACTTTTCTTACTAATTAGATTTATTAAATTCTTATCATAAAAGTTAAGTCCCATTCTCTTAGCAAGTAGTTCTCCTACATAGTGTCCACCACTACCATACTCACGAGATATAGTTATTACTATCTTTTTACCTTTATAAGTATTATTAACCTTTATATCTTCAAGATTAGTAGAGTTTTCTTTAATAGATAATTTTCTATATTCAGAATAGAAAATGACTAAGGCAATAAAGAATGTCATGGCGTCAGCGATTGGTCCTGCATTTAACACTCCATAGATACCTTTATGTAAATAAATAGCCATAAAACAAGCGATCGGAATAAATAAAATTATTTGTCTTATAAAAGATACCATTGTTGCTTTCTTAACGTTTCCAAGAGATTGAACAACGATTGATGTTGTCATTTCTAAGAAGTTAAGTCCCATTACTAATAAGAATGAGTGACATATTACTACAGCAAACTCTAAGAACAAATTATAATTAGGATCACTATTTGTAATAAAGATACTAACTATCTCTTTTGGGAAAAGATAGAAAATAATATTGAATATTAATCCAACTACTAAGTTTATAGTTAGTACTTTTCTTAATGTTTCTTTTACTCTTTCATAGTTTCCTGCTCCATAATTAAACCCAATAATAGGTTGGGCTCCAATAGATATTCCTAAGATAGTAGAAATATATAGACTATTTATTTTAGAGATAACTCCATAAACTGATAATGGTATATCTGCCCCATATTTAGTTAATGCTCCATACTTAGTCATCATATTATTCATGAAAACAAACAAAGCAAGGACTGTTGATTGAGTAATAAATGATGACAAGCCAAGTCCTAAAGTTCTTGTAATACTCTTATCTACTTTAAATGATTCCTTTTCTAGTTTTACTGATTTTACTTTTTTAAGATAAAGTATTGCCATTACAAATGATACTATTTGCCCAATAACTGTAGCAATAGCTCCTCCTTTTACTCCCATATTAAAGGTAAAGATAAAGATCGGATCTAGTATAATGTTTAGAATAGCTCCTACTACTAGTAAAATCATTGAGTATTTTGGTGAACCATCTGCTCTAATTAATTGTGATAAAGCTGAATAAATTATCATGAAAGGAGCTCCAAGAATGATTATTTTTCCATAATCTACCGCATACTGATAAACATTTTCAGTACACCCAAACATATAAACTAATTTTGGTAAGAAGAAATAAGCAATAACACTTAGTATTATAGAAAAGATTATAGAAACAGTAACCGCATTTCCTACTATTTTTCCTCCTTCCTCTTTTTTGCCTTCACCTAGCTTCAATGATAAATTAGCGGCTGCTCCATTACCAATTAAACCAGCTACTGCATTAAAAATAATAACTAAAGGAAAAATAACATTAGTAGCAGCATTTCCTAATGTACCTACTCCCTTTCCAATAAAGATTTGATCAACAATATTATAAACCGAATTTATAAGCATACTAATAACACATGGTATAGCAAATGAAATTAATAGTTTATTAATATTTTCTTTTCCAAGATCTACTTTTTTCATAAAACACCTCTTTCTTGCTTTTTTAACAGCTTTTACAATATATCACATTTTAATTTTTTTCGTAAGTAAAAATTTTATAATTATTTTTATTCATAAAAAGAACAAAACTGAAAGCAAGTTTTCAGCAGCCTTACTTCGCGGTAAGGCTTTTCTGCTTCACCAAACTAAATTAGTTCTCAAAAGACCAGTATCGGATGGTCGCCACCCTATTATTTTTCGCTTTATTTTATTTTAAGTTAAGTCCTGCATATATATTTTTAAACCTTCAAACATTATATTCACGCTTGCGTTGAAATCTCTATAATGCTTTGTATGACACATTGGACATTCGTACTTTCTTATACTTAGATTCTTTAACTCTTTATTTTGAAACCCACACACACTACATTCTTGACTGCATGGGTTTGAACTTAAGCTTTTTGTGATGGGGTTTAATTTTCATACCCCTTTCATTCAGCAATAATTTAAACGCACCTTCCCTAACTACTAAAAAAGAGCATAGTATTCCTTATCATATTAATAAGTCTCTACTAGCTCTTATTTTTTACTATCTATTTTTATTAAACATTCTTTTTGCTAATCTTTTTATTCCTTTAGATTTTTCTTTTTGTTGTTCTTTTTTTGCTACATCTTCAACAGTCCAATATAAATGCTCTTCACCATCTTCATCAACATAGGTTTTTAAAACATGTTCCCATCTTTCACCATTAGTGTAATCTCTATGAATTATTTCATCAATTTGTTCTGTAGATAATTCAAGACCTAATTTTTTATTAAATTCATTTATAAATCTTTTTGCTCTCTCATATCCTCTTTCAGGAATAGTATTTCTTGAATATAATAATTTAAGTGCAACTGATTGTAAAATTCTATGTCTTAATTCCATATCACAATTATGATCATAAACACTTTCTTTTAGCTCAGTAAAATCTAATTCATCAGTGTATTTTTCTTTAAATATCGATAATAGTTCATCTAAGTTTAAATTTTCTTCGCTGTCTAAATATTCTTCTAACTCATAGTCATTTGATACTTCACCAGTCATATGATCAGCATGAAGTAAAAAATATGGTGTTTTACCAAGCAATGAATCAGATTCTTCTTCATTTTTTCTGTTTATACTCATAAATATTTGAGCTTCCCAACCAATTTCTTTACCATTTTCATAAATTGGATGTTGTCCCCAGCCTTTTGCTCTATATCCACATTCTATTAAACATAATTGATTATGTGGTAACCTAAATAGTAATTGTCTAACATCCATTACATCAGAAATTCTTCTAATATCTTGGAAGTTCATATGCCTAGTTCCTTCAAAATATTCTAATTCTCTTTCAGGATATTTAATTTCATACCAATTAACAATACTATCAATTAATTCTTGTAATTCTTCTGTTTCTATAAAACAATGATAACCATCTTTTATTGAAGTTTTTAGCCAAGTCAAAAAATCTTTATTCTTTTCTATTTCATAATCTTTTGTGTCTTGTCCATAAAATCTTTCCGCTTGTGCAATAGTCATTACAAAACCTCCTTATTTATACTTATTTATTATAACATACTTTTTCTATTTGAACCATTATTTTACTAATTATCTTTCAAAATCATCTTTTTCTTTGTTTAAATCTAATTCTTCAATATCATCATCATCTAAAACATTATCATCATACATTTCATTATCTTTCTCTTTAATTGTATCATTTAAAGTCTTAATTCTTAAATCAAGTGCCTCATTATTTTCAGTAAGAGTTTTAATCTTATTGTTTTTATCTTTTAATTGTTCATGAGCAGTAACTAATGTATTAGATAAAGTTTGTATTTTATCATATTCTTTGCTAATATTATCTACCTGTTCGATAAAGTCGATAAAAGAATCTTTATCTTCTTTTGATAAAATATAATTATCCATATCAGATACATGAATATCTCTATTTCTACCTTTGTGTTTTTGCTTTAAAGTAGAATCTAAATTATATACTTGGTTAAACTCTTCAATACATAAAGTTCTAATTTTATCTTGCAATCGTATTAAAGATTCTTTAGTAAATACATCAGATTTACCAACTTGTTTTTCCATACTATTTTTATTTTTAACTGTCAAACTCCAGTTTCTTCGAAAGACTTTTTTCTAAACAAGAAAAAAATCAATTCTAATTTAGAATTGATTGTCTATTTATTCTCGAAACTATAAAAAGTTCGAGCGGATTTCCCTATGGTGCCAGTGGAGTTGTAGTTGAACAACCTTTAGACAAAAAGTTGATAGCAAGTAATACTTACTAACTAAATTAATTTTAACATACATGATTTAAAATGTTTAGGAGCATTTAAACCTAAATCCAATCTTGAACTATTGAATAACCTTTTTGCAAAATTGCAGTTGCTAGTTCTTCTTCATTTTTATGCCAAGGACTTATTATTCTTAATTTGTTTTTTTATACTATATAAAGTTCTTTTTTCTTCTTGATTCATTGGTGATACTTCTAAACACTTTATATTACTATATTTTTTACCACCTTGTTGTTCTGCAAACTCTAATCCTTTTTTTATTTCCTCTAAATCAGTTTCATAACTTTTTTAAAGTTTATCAACTAATTCAGATGTCGAGGGAACAACTACTTTTTAAAAAAGATAACATCTTTCATCTTCATCAATACAATCAGTACTAGCAACTAGTACTAAAAATTCTTCATTTCCGTTCATTATAATTCTTCCAATCCTAATGTCTTCTTCCACCAATAGTAGGAATATCCATTTTTTCTGATTCGGCAATCATTTCTTCATATCTCGCATCTCTTTTTGCTTGAATATTTTCTTGTTGAACTCTCGCATCTTGTGACATAGCACCTACAAAAGATTTTTCTCTACTTTGTGAGTTATCAAATAATGATAATGCTTTTCCATCTTTTTCTTTTATATCATCTGTTAAACCACTAACTATTTCAGTAAATTTAGTTAAATCATCTTTTAGAACATCACTTGCAAAACTTTCTATCGTTTCTAATACTTCAGCAGATTTATTATCGCCAGTTTGTAATGCTTGTTCTTTCTTATTTGCAATTTGACCTATATGACTGAACATTGAGGAACAAACGCCAGCAAATTTTCTTAACGTTTCCATATATAATTGTTCAACTTCTTTATCACTTAAACTCTTAAGTTCTTCATCAGTCATTTCATGTAACTTTTTCTTTTGCACACTATTTTCATTCATAAGTATACCTCCTGTACAATTATATTATAACACAAACTCGTTAAATATCATAATTATTTACTCATTTTCTTGTCTATCTTGTTGTTTCATTAAACCATAAAATTTACTTATAGTTCCAAGTGATAATATTTTAGTTACTACCCAAGATGGAACAAAACCATATTTACTCATATAATGAGTTATTGCATCATGTTTACCATTTCCTTTATCAATTTCATTTTTTTATTTCTTCAATTAGTTTTTCTATATGTTCTAAATTAAAATTATCATCTTTTAAATCAAAGTTATTAATATTTAAATAATCTTCTAATCCATACTTTTCAGCAAATAGATTAGCAATTTTAGTTTTTATTACTGCTTCTATTTCAAGAATATATTTAAGCATCATTATTTTCATTAAGAGTTTTAATCTTATTGTTTTTATCTTTTAATTGTTCATGTACATTAACTAATGTATTAGATAAAGTTTGAATTTTATTATATTCTTTGTTGGTACTGTCTACTTGATTGATAAAGTCTATAAAAGAATCTTTATCTTCTTTTGATAAAATATAATTATCTTTATTTAATTTAGATATTTTTAATATATCAATTTTATCTTTTATATCTTTAAAGTTTTGTTTCAACTCTGAAGATTTTTTATTTGCTTGTTTTAGATTTTCAGTATTCTTTTCAATTTGTTTTTCATTTCAATATAGTTATCCATATCAGATACATGAATATCTCGATTCCTACCTTTGTGTTTTTGCTTAAGGGTAGAATCTAGACTATATACTTGGTTAAACTCTTCAATACATAAAGTTCTCATTTTATCTTGCAATCGTATTAAAGATTCTTTAGTAAACACATCATATTTACCAACTTGTTTTTCCATACCATTTTTATTTTAACTGTCAAACTCCATTTTCTTCGAAAGACTTTTTTCTAAACAAGAAAAAAATCAATCCTAATTTAGAATTGATTATCTATTTATTCTCGAAACTATAAAAAGTTCGAGCGGATTTCCCTATGGTGCCCTTATGATGGAAGTCCAATAACCCATAAAAACAAAAAGAATATAGGTAGTAATAACTACTAACTATGTTCGTTATATCACTTTTTTACAAAATTATGAAGAATAAATGCATAATAATGTATATTTTTTTATATTTTACTTGTATCCATGAAATAGTTTATTTAATTAGTTTTTTTATCTGGCGTAACTCCATCAAGTATTTCATCATAGTTTTTAACATTTAAGACATCTGACATAATTCTTAAATAACTTTCATATCTATCTGCATTTATAAGCCCACCAGCAACACCTTGTTTAACAACACATGAATCATATGGTTCATTATAGTGTAAGCAATCATTGTACTTACATTTTCCTCTCCACATATCTAGTTCAGGAAAATAATCTTGTATTTCTATTGGACTAAATGACGATACATCTAATGCTCTAATACCTGGAGTATCAATAATAGATGAATTATCATCCCAAACATAATATTTTGAAGCAGTTGTTGTATGACGACCTCTTTTTGATTTATCGCTTACATGACTTGTTTTAATTTCATCATCATCCATTATTGCATTAGTTAAACTACTTTTACCAACACCACTATTACCTACAAAAATTGCTTGTTTTCCAGATAAATATTTTTTAATTTCTTCTACACCAATATTCTTATATGTTGAAGTTTCTACTATTGGAATACCAATTTCACGATAAACATCTAATACTTCATCTTCATACTCAGTCTTTAAATCACATTTATTTAAACAAATGATTGCAGGTATATTACTATTTTGTAATATCATTAAATATCTATCAATAAATTTAGGATGTAAAGGCGGTTCTTTTGCAGCTACTACTATAACAGCTAAATCTACATTTGCTGCAATATTTTTTGTTAATCCAATATCATCTAATCTTGTACTGTCTTTTTTTACTCTTGATAAAATAGATGTTCTTTTTAATAAATTAGTTATTGTAAAATTATTTTCATTTTGTGATAAGCAAACTTTATCACCAGGGAAAATAACTTGATTACAAACCATATTGATGTCTTTTCTTAATTTTGCTAATACAACATCACCATTATATAATATGTAAGCATCATCATATCTAACTTCTATAACAACACCATAGTCAGAAGATTGATCAATAACAAAATCTTCTACTTTTTCCTTTTTTTTTCCAAAAGCTCTTTCCTTAGCTCTTTGTTTTTTTTCCATGCTTTTTTTTGTTTTAAAACTATCATAAGCATTATAATGTGGCATTCAGCTCATCTCCTATCATTTAAAGTTCCTTTTCCATTCTAATTGAATGTTCATTGAATCCATTAGAATTTGTTTCTTTTAACAATTCACTTTGTTCTGCAGTTATTTTATATTCTATAACACTGCAACCTAATTCTTTAATCTTATTTTCAATAATAAGATTAATTTTTGAAAACAATTCCTTTGATTTTAATACTATTGAATAAACTATGCCAGTTTCACTTAAAATGTTAATTGCAACTAATCCTAAAATTTCGTTGTTTTCTTTAAAAATCAAGTTCAAATGATTGTCATCATTGTTTTTCTCTAATAACAAAAAATATCCTTCCCATTTACTTCAATTTAAACATTCTAATAAATCTTTAGCACCATAATTCTTTACAAATTCTAATATATACTTATTACTTTTTTAATTCTCCACTTTTTAATTTTTCAATAAATTGATTCATAAATGTAGGAGCACTAACAATACCAATATGGTAATTATTCCTTTTACAAATATTTCCATCTTTTAATTGTAATCCTAAACAATTCAGTGCATTTTTCTCTTGTGTTGCAACTAAAATTTGTGTCGACAAACAACCAATATATTTTGATTTTGCTCTATCTATATCGAAATTAGGATATAAAACATAATACACTTCACCATTTTTACCTTCACTAGGATAGTAAATACATGGATCATCATGCCACACAGTAGCATATAAATCCATTGCATCTGTATTTTCTAAATTCTTCTCAATAGCTTTATAATACTCATCTAAATCATCTTTTAATACCATTTTTTTATCCGAAAATAAATATGAATATAGTAATCCTAAACAATACGCATCTTCACTAAATTTTTTTGCCATAGTTAAACCTACTATTTCTTATTTGAAACTAGTTTTTTAACTGGTCCTTGTTCTTCTTTAGTTGAATTTACCAATTCAAACTCAATTGGATCATGTTCCAATTTATGTGATGCAGATTCCATTAAACATTCATGACATTTATAAGCAAAATATTGGCATCTACTTTTAGAGAAGACTGATTTACTTCCTTCAACACATAAATCAAAGGATTCCCACATTTGTACGGCTTCTAAAGGAGTAAGTTTTCCTTTAGCATGAATTTTATCTATCTTTTCTTGTGTTATTGAACTATAAAAGTCATTTGTTTTTTTCTTAACAATAATATGTTCACATAATTTTTTTAAGGCAATTATTTGACCTTTACTTCCTCTAGTATAAATTGCTAAATCTATAACGTCTTCTTCAATACTATCTAGATACATTAAAAAGTAATCTTTATATTCATCGTAATTTCTAAATACATATACTTCATTCTTTTTACTATCTTTAACATACATTGTTCTTTTATCTTCTACATCTATAACAGGAGGATGTTCTATTCTAACGGCATGTGTAGTATATAAATATAACCATGTTTTAAAATCTAACTTTGTGGACTTTTTTACTTCTTTCTTCAATTTGTCATTCAATCTTTTTAATTTTTTTTCAGATTCTAATAAATTTTGTTCCCATCTATTCATATTTTCTTTGCCGGTTTCATCAGCTATATAATAACCATCTTTAGTTTTAATTCTATCACCTTCAGATGCTCTTTTAAATGTTTCTGATTCTCTTCCTATCATAATTAATACGTCTTTATTCTTCTTTTTATTACTCATGTTCAACCTCCCTTAACTTTCTATCCATTATACAGCATTTTTTAATTTATTACTAATTTTATTAAAATATTAATAATTTATCAATAACTATAATATTCTACTAAAAATTTTCGTCAATTCATTTGTTAAAACTATTATCTTATAATATTGCCATAATATGAATACTTGTTTAAATCAAAATCAAATTTTTGAGTAAACCATTTTGGTGTTTCAAATTTTCTTCAGTTAATTTTTCTATTTCTTTTTCTTTATAAGTAATCTTACAATCATTACAATAATAGTAGTAATAAGAGTTATTATTCTTTTTAGTAGTTGCTTTCCCACCGAGTATTCTTTTACATTTAGGACATTTTAATTTTTGCATAAATAGATAAGATAATTTTCTTTGAAAACTTCTCTGATTCTTTTTCTTTTGAACTTGGCATTATTCCCAAAACTTTTTTTATAACGAGTGGTTCAACTACATCGTTATAATAAGTAGGCTTTTAGTTCTTTTACCATGAACAAAATCTCCTTATATATTTCATTTGTTAAGATATTAAATATAGTTGAATCTCTCCAATTAGTTTTATCTAATACTTTTTCTTCATTTAAAACATTACTAATAGTTTGATAAGACATTCCCTCATGATACATATTAAATATTCTTATTGCTACATCTTTAGTAGCATAATCAATTACTAATTTCTTATCTTCATGTTTATATCCTAAAGGTGCTTGATGAGGAATATGTCCAACCTTAATTGCTCCAGCAAGTCCTATTTTAGTTCTTTCACTTGTTCTTTCTATTTCTTGTTGACTAACTGATGTAAGTATTCTAGAAATCATTTTACCATTAGCATTTGTTATATTTATATCATCATTAGCACAATCTAAATAAGCATCATTTTCTTCTGGAAAAGTAAGAATCTTTTCCTAATCTTCAACTGAACGAGTTAATCTATCTAATTTTAATACTGCAATAGTGTTAACTTTTTTATCTCTTATATCTTGTAATAGTTCTTCAAATTTAGGTCTATAATTACCAGTTTTAGCACTTATTCCACGTTCTTCATATACATTGTATACTTCGTATCCTTTAAACTCACACATAGTCCTTAAACGCTTTTCTTGCTCTGGTAAACTAAATTCTTCTCTTGCTTGGTCTTCAGTACTTACACGAATATAAAGTCCTGCTATTTTCTTTCCTTCATTCATAATATTATCGCTCTTTTTAATACTAAAAAAGAGGAGATAAAAGCACTAACAAGTAATACTCTTGACTCCTCTAATATTTCTATTATTTATTTTATTTAAATGAATTGTGTATTGACCATAGATGTACCTCGTTTTCTAATAAAAGACGGTATCTCTTTGTCATTTATTGGTTACTTATAATAATAGTTTTTATTTCGAAAGTTAAGACCTATGCTTGTTTTATATAATCTTCAAGTTATGATAATTTAACCTTCTTACCTAGGTTATTAACATATATATTACTTGAATAATTAAATGCTAGATATAAATTGTTTTTAATGTATATTCTATGTGGCTCAATATAAATTAAATTAGTTTTATCAATTCTTCTAATGCTTCCATTTATTATAGTTGGTTTAGTATTACAAAAATCACATATTACTCTTAACCTCGATTCTAAAGATTCTTCAATTTCAATTTCTTCTTTAATAATATTTACCATAGACAAATCCTTTCTATGATTTTTTTAACAACTAAAAAAATCAATCATTTCTGATTGATATCTATCTAAAAGTTCGAATAGTTCGAGCGGATTCCCCTATGGTGCCGGAAGTAAGAATTGAACTTACCGCTGATCCTTACCAAGGATCTGTTTTACCACTAAACTATACCGGCAGTACACTTAAATTTTAGCATATAACCTATTCAAATAGCAAGAAACTTTTTTTACTTTCTGTCATATTATTTATTAAGGTGATATACTTGAGAAATTTAAAAATTTATTCTTACCCTAACCTTCCTATTAATAGACAAGGTATAATAAATAAGAATGGTGACTTTATCTCCTTTTATCCAATAGATAAAGAGACATTTTCTGAAAATAGTATTAATTTATGGAAGAGTTTTATAATATTGATATAAATAGTATTTTAGAAAAAAAAGAATTATATCAATTTAGACAAGGAGTTTACAATTATAAAGCTATACTTGTAGATTATTTAGAATATGCTATATATGAATCATACCTAAATAAAAGTCTTGCTGTTATTAAAGTACCAAGTAACGTAACAGAAGAACAAAAAAACACTCTTATTAAATTAGTAACTTTAAATAATAATGATATAGAATCACTAATACCAATCAAGGAAAAAGTTAAAGTTAAAAAACATTAAAAGAAGAAAGAATACTTAACTATTAAATGCTTTGTAATAAACTAAAGGATATTGTTAGAAGTGGCTGGAAAATTTGGAATATCAAAAGAGAAAGGGTTGAAAGTATAGCTGAACACATCTATGGTATCCAAATGCTTGCTATTGCCATGAAAAGTGAGTATCAGTACGATATAAGCTTAGAGAAAGTTATTTTAATGCTTGCTATTCATGAACTTGGTGAAACAGTAATCGGTGATTTAACCCAGTTTGAAATTGATAGTAAAAGTAAAGAGATAATTGAACATAAAGCTGTTCATACTATCCTAGATGGATTAATTGAGGGGGAAAAACTAGAAGAGTTATTTTTAGAGTTTGATGCTAAAGAAACAAAAGAAGCTATTTTTGCCTATCAATGTGATAAATTAGAGTGTGATTTGCAAAGTAAACTTTATGACGAAGAAAAATGTGTAGATCTTAACGATCAACCAAATAACGAAGTCATTAATAATGAAAGAGTTAAAAAGCTATTAAATAATGGTGAATCTTTTTCAGAAATGTGGTTAAAGTTTGGACAAGAAACATATCCATATGATGAAAACTTTAGAAGTGTTTCTAATTATGCTCTTAAAAATAATATCAAAGTTAAAAAACATCTACCTTAATTTAGATGTTTTTATATTCTAGAAATACTAATTTTTTCTAACATACTAATTAAAAACTTAGCTACTAATCTAGAACTACTTTCTAGAAATTCTTCATAAGTAATTCTATTATTGTTATTAGGAATATCTGATATGCTTCTAACTACTAGAAAAGGAATACCACTTAAATAAGCTACTTGAGCAATACTAGCCCCTTCCATATCGACGCACAAAGCTTTAAACTTTTGATTAATTTTTTGACTCATTTTATCACTAGTACAAAATATATCACCACTAGCAATTACACCATTATGAAACCATATATCAGTAAATTCTTTAGAAACCTCATTAGCTATTCTTAAAAGGTACTCATCACTATTAAGATAAACACCAACATTAGGAATATAACCTTTTGCATGATCAAAAGCTGTTATATCAAAATCATGTTGAACTAACTTTTCTCCTATTACAATATCACAGACTGCTAAAGACGAATCAACTCCTCCTGCTACTCCTACATTGATAATAGAATCAACCTTCATAACATCAATCATAATCTGACTACATCTAGCTGCATTAACCTTACCTACCCCACATTCAACTAAGATACAAGTTATATCTTTAATAACTACTCTATAAAAAGTAAGATTAAAAATAGTAAATTCTTCTTCTATCTCTACTTGTTTTAAGACTTCATCTAGTTCTTCCCTCATGGCAAATATCAAACCTACTCTATTCATTATTCACCTTTTCATTATTACTTTCTAAAATAATGGCTTCATAAATAATATCTACTAAATAGTTACTAGCTTCTATTTGATATTTATTCATAATAGTATTAAATACATCATAATTATATTCTACCTCTAAGTATGGATACACTAATTCCATCTTATTATTAAGACTAGCTAAATACTCTTTAGTGTAGTCTTTTTCAATAAGCATAATTGGTAAATCACCACTCCATTTTTTAAACTCTGATAATATCAAATCAGGATTATCTGTATACTTAAAATTATCTTTATCATAACTAATCATTTCTAATAAATCATTATTATTAACTAATTTTTCATCAACTCGGTAATCAAACCTATCTATAAGTTTTATCCCATCTAGTTTTAAAGCTGATAGCTGAGCAATAATACCTTTCTTACTATCACTACTAGTGGGAATAACCTCCACTATTATATATTTGTCTTTTAGTAAGTTCATCTTATCCCCCTATAATTAAAATATTATGGTGTTCATGATGGGAATCGAACCCATGACCTTTTCCTTCGGAGGGAAACGCTCTATCCAACTGAGCTACATGAACATGACTTGATTGTACCAAATTTTTAAGAGAATGTAAATTAGTGTATAATAATTTGACAAGTATCAACTAGATTCATAAAATGATATTAGAAAGTAGGGATAAATATGTGTGGAATAATGGGAATTATAAATAAGAAAGGAAATGCTATTAAGAAAGTTATTGAAGGATTAGAGAAACTTGAATACCGTGGATATGATTCTTGTGGTATAGCTTATCTTACTGCTAATAAAATAGAAACTATAAAGACGAAAGGAAGAGTTAAAGACTTAAAAGAACTAATAGATACTGATACTAAATCAGATATTGCTATTGGACATACTAGATGGGCAACCCATGGAGTAGCTTCTACTATTAATGCTCACCCCCATACAGTAGGAGATATTACTATAGTACATAATGGTATTATTGAAAATTATCTAGAGTTAAAAGATATATTAAGTAGTAAGGGATATAGTTTTAAATCAACAACTGATACAGAAGTAGCTTGTGCTTTAATAGATTTTTATTACCAAGAGAATAAGGATATAAATAAAGCTATTACTAGTTTTATGGCTAAAGTAAAAGGAAGCTATGCTATTGTCCTGTTATGTAAAGATATTAAAGATAAGATATTTGTCATAAAGAAAGATAGTCCCTTAGTTATTGGAGTAAATACTGATACTATCTTTATTGCCAGTGATATTCCAACTATCTTAAGTGAATGTAGCGATTATTATTTACTAAATGACTTAGAATGGGCTTCAATTAGTAGTGACAAAATAACTTTCTATAGTAATAAAGGAAAAGAACTAATTAAAGAAAAACAAACGTTTAAAGATGGTAATTTTACTTATTCAAAAGATAAGTATGATCACTTTATGTTAAAAGAAATAATGGAGCAAAAAGATACCTTAAGTAATTTAATAAATTATTACTTAGAAGATAATAAATATCTAGATTTAATTGATATTAATAGATATAAAAAAATTGATATAGTAGCTTGTGGTTCTGCTTATCATGCAGGATTAGTTGGTAAATATTTATTTGAAGAAGAAGCAAATGTTGAAACAGAAGTATATCTTGCTAGTGAGTATCGCTATAAGAAAAACTTTCTTGATGAAAATAGCTTAGTAATATTTATTTCTCAATCAGGAGAAACCGCTGATACTCTTGCTTGTCTTAAGAAGATTAAAGAAACTAAAGCTAAATCTTTAGGAATAATCAATGTTGAAAATAGTAGTATTAGTCTAGCAGTAGATGAAGTTATTTATACTAAGTCAGGCAGTGAAATAGCAGTGGCTACTACTAAAGCTTACACATCTCAAATAGCAATACTAGTACTACTTACCCTATCTAGTTTAGTAAAACATAATAAGTCTTATGAAATAGATAAGATAGTTAATGAATTAAAAAATATTAAAGATGATGTTATAAAAGTATTAGAAAATAAAGATAAGTATAAATCTATTGCTAAAAAAATAGTTGATAGTAAAAAGATATTCTTCTTAGGAAGAGGCCTTGACTATGCTATTATGAGAGAAGGAGACTTAAAGTTAAAAGAAATAACTTATCTATCATCAGAGTGTTATGCTGCTGGTGAATTAAAACACGGTCCTATATCTTTAATTGATAAAAATACTTTAGTAATAGCTGGTAATACCAATAAATTATTATATGAAAAGACAGAAAGCAATTTAAGTGAAGTAAGAGCAAGAGGTGCTAATATCATCTTAGTAACTAATAAAGGAGAAGATGATTCTAACACTATTGTAATACCAGAAAGAAGTAGTTTTATAACTCCTATGCTAGAAGTAATTCCTCTACAATTAATCTCTTATTATACAGGACTACTTTTAGAAAGAGATATTGATAAACCAAGAAATTTAGCAAAATCTGTT
>OBKV01001002.1_pt1 | contig 19488 bp, 13 predicted proteins | sample 1517301 | NCBI WGS metagenome assembly OBKV01 (sample SAMN04571685, study PRJEB22368) | human gut metagenome | biome: human gut; material: stool | host: Homo sapiens | place: Luxembourg | collected 2012-06-29 | reverse complement strand
CACGGCAGTTTAGCAAACTGCTGGTTTCAGCCACTCACCCAACCTTCCAGTCGGATTCTTAACCGAATCAACCAAGCATCGTTCTTAAATGCGAGTGCAAAGGTACTACTTTTTTCTGATTCTACCAAATCTTTTTGCAACTTTTTTTCAATAAAAATGCATTTTCTTTGTAACTCCCACATAATCAGGGGTTGTTTTCTTTCAGTATTATGAGTGTTTTTATTCCTAAAACGAGCAGAGGCGGATTTCTTTCTCAGAAATCCGCCTCTTGTAAAAGAAAGGGCCGCTCGATGATGTGATGAAACTCCGAATGTATAAACATTTGAGAGTCCTCCGCCTTTGTAATCCACCGGCTTTTCAGCTTACCTGCCTGCTGCAGTTTATATGGCCCGCCATGAGCAAGAGAATGTCCTCTCGGTTTCAATAGTGTAATTTGATGAGTATCCCGATCGAACCGAAACGACCCTTATTCCTTCTGGCACCCATGCATCATCACGATGCAATGGTGCAAACATCTTAGTCATTATTTGATAATGCAAAGATAATGCAATATTTTGAAACTACCAAATGTTTTAGCTGTTTTCTTCGAATATTTTTTCGAAATATTTTTTCAGTTCCGTTTTGTCCTCTATGATGTTGCGCAGTTTGTTGAGCGCTTTCTCGTTAGGGGAGTTGGGAATCCATAACCTGATGTATCCGTTTCTTGAATATTTTTCGTCCATGTGCTGGCTGAAGCGCTCCCATTGCTGCTCCTTGTCATCATCTGGATTATTTTCTTTGCCATACTGTATGGCGCGCAGAAAAATTTCGTGAACATCAATATCGCGATCGGCTTCTGCCACAATCTTGCCATAGATGCTGCGAGGCTGACGGCTGGATGAAGCCCGATGGTCCTCAACAGCTTCTTTCATGATTTTGATCTGTTCTTTATTGAACCAGCGCTTCAGTCTTGAATCTGCCTGCAGAATCTTACTGCTGGTAATATGATGAATGGCACGCGGACCGCTCATCCCCAGGTCGTGGTAAGCGGCTATTACATACACCATATCGATGTCGGCTCCGGTTACAGGAACCAGTTTCAGAGAGTTTCTGATGACTCGGGTAACATGTCTGAGCCCATGACTTTCGCCAAAGGCATTATATTTGGGGAGAATCTGTTTCTCCACAAAGTCCATGATTTCGAGATTTACCTGTTGTTTCATAGATATTCCTCCACTTTGTTTATATAATAAGGTACGCGCGTACATTATTATTAAGATGTTATTGTTCAATTCGCCATTCCGATAATGATCAGGGATGATACAATGCCGAAACAGAAGATGTTCAGAGCTGTTTTGCCTAGAATTTTGTTCAGTTCTCTGCCTTCGCCTATCTTTTTCATCTCCATATAGGTTCTGTTGTGCAGAATGATATAGAGTGCTGCAAGCGGCAGGAACATGCTGCTGGCTTCATGCTGAAATACTTCGTAGGTGGTTACACCTATTATGGTAATGATGCCCAGATTGCCCAATGCGCAGTATAACCGCTCGGCATTCTTCTTTCCTATGTGAACCACAAGGGTCTTCTTGCCGGCTCTCAGGTCGTTGTCATGATCGCGGTAATTGTTCAGAATGAGCAGCGTATCAACTACCAGTCCGCAGGCTACAGATACGAGAACCGTTTCCATGCTTACTCCCTGCATGGTTTCGGGCATTACGAGATAGTATGTGCAGCATACGGGTACAATGCCGAAGAAGAGCAGTACCAGCAGGTCGCCCATGCCCAGATAGCTGAGACAGGTAGTATAGAGAAAACAGAAGACTACGCAACAGATGCCTACGATAACCATTTCCCAACCTCCGAAGAGAACCAGCGGAAGCCCTATGGCACAGCCCAGAAAAGTAGTGAGGATGATTCCCCATTTCATGGCTCCCAATGTTACCCAGCCTTCAGCGCAGGCACGTTTCGGTCCCAGCCGGGTTTCGTCGTCATTACCATGTTTGAAGTCGAAATAATCATTCACCAGATTGCTGTCTATCTGCATCACCCATGCAAAGAGCAGGCAGAGTAGGGCTGGCAATGTCTGTATCTGCTGAGCGTCTTTATAAGCCAGCGCAATACCCAATAAAACAGGAACAGCCGCCGCCGTCAGAGTCTTCGGGCGAGCGGCTAGATACCATGCTTTTATAGAATTTGTTTCTATCATATTCTGAAAAGATTAAAATTGAATCTCCTGAAATTCTTAAGGAAAATCAAAAAGATTAATTGAAGAAGTTCCAACTTACTCCAATGCGGAACACTCTCTCGTTCATCGGATAATGAGGAGCGAAGAAGTAGTTCTTGTCGCCTTGTCCTGCATTGATGTGGCTCATCATTACGAAGAAACGGGTGTGCTTGATATGAACGTTGGCGTAAACATTGACGATAGGATAGTTGCCTATCTTTACGTTGTTCTCGCCGTTGCCCTGTACCGTATACTGTCCCATATAAGGTGAATAGTCGGGAGCTTCATAGCTTGTAAAGTAGCGCATGTCAGCACCCAGGTCTACGTTCAGCACCTTTACTACCTTGAACTTGATGTAGAGATTGGTGTAGGCATTGAAGGCTGGTACTGGCAGAACACTTTCCTTGCTCGAATGCTGGTAGGTAAACTGGTTTTCCCAGTTCAGAATGCCCAGTCTGAAGTTCTGCTCCAATTGGGCTGTCAGCAGGTTGATTCCTCCGCTTTCCTGCATCGGTGTAACCATGACTCCTGTTCGCAAACCTTCTTCTGTAATGTCATAGCTCTGCGAGAAGTAGGTGTAGTTCTTGATTTCATCTACAGCCACTCTCAGCTTGGTGCGTGTCTTAGGGAAGGAGAGCGTACCCATGATGCGGGTATGGATGGTCTTGTCGAGATCATTCTCCCACCACAGATGGCGGGCGTGATAGTTGCGGTAATAGAACGATGGGGTTTCTCTATGGAAGAAAGCATCGCCTCTTACCTGAAGCGTGTCGCCCAGGAATGGGATGTTCACGTCTACATTACCATCTATGGCAAGGGTTCCAGCGTCAACACCCGTCAGTCCTATTTCTGCTACGGCATTGTAGTGGAGTGTCTTTCCTTCCTGCTTGCTCAGCTGTCCGCCTACGCTCAGCGCATGCTCGTTGTATTTTTCGAAACCACCTTCCATGGTTGGCAGTTCATAGTGACGGAGGTCGTAGCTGGCGAAAGCCTTCAAGCCTGCCTTTGCCCATTTATTAAAACCTTCGAGCATGGCAATAGCGAAGGTATTCTTCATGTGCCAGTGCTTGGTCTGGTCGTAGATGGAGTCGCCGGTCAGCCTGCCTGCATCATAATATTCATTCAGATAATAGTCGGCTGGGGTCTGATAAGCTTCGTAAATACGGCGATAGTTGTCAAACTTTACCGTATGGATGAAGCTCGTTACCGGAACATATTCGCTCTTGTAGAAAAGCGAGTCTTCGGCATTTTTCTTCTGGATGGCCAGCAGACTGTCGGCAGCAGCTTTTCCGTTTACTGCGATTCGGGTACTGTCGTTCCTGATGTCCTTTGCGGCTGCGCCTTTAGCCGGTTCATCGCCTGCAATCCTGGCTCCGTCAGGACGGCCGCTGAATTTAGCTCCCTGCTGTTTGTCGTAGGCTTTCTCATCAAATTTCTTGCCTTGTTCCTTGGCTTTCTTTCTGGCTTCTTCCTTCGCTTCCTCTTCAGCATTTTCCTTTTTCGAAGCCATGGCAAATTTCTTTGCCTTGATTTCTTCTTCGGTCATCTTTACCTTTCGGCTGAAACCTACGTTGTAGCGGTGGGTAAAGAAGATGTGCTGGTTGTCCAGTCGGTTCCAGTTCTGTTCCAGAACGGTAGGAATTTCATTGGTGGCAAACGATTCGGTGTAGATTTCCGGATGTTTGATGTAATCATCGTTGGTAATACCGCCGTTCTCGGTCATCTTCTCATGATTGGTACTGAAGAGGAGATGTGCCTGATAGCGGTCGCCCAGATAAGATGCCCACATGGTGTATTTAAAGTGGCTGGTACTCTGTGCGTTATAATATCCTCTGCCATACTTGTAGTCGAATCTGAAACCGGCGCCTAGCCTTTTGTTGGCATTTACTGCAAATATGGCCTTGAAGTCGTCTTCTCCTGTCACCTTGTCGCCGCAGCTGTTCAGGGTTATGTTCGTGATGGGTGAGTAGGTGTTGGTGAAGTGGAAGTCACTTACCGGATTTACGATATAATCGTAGGGCTCTGTAAAGATGAAGTTGCCCTGCGTGTTGCGGCGGTCGATGAAGATTCGGTTCAGTCGGGCAGTACCCATGTTTCCGAGGGTATTGTATTCGCCTCTCAGTCCTTCCGTGAAGGTTGAGTTCATGTACATGTGCTGCAAGGTCTCTACTACCGCAGCCTTTGTGTCGCCGAAGCGTTCGTCTACGGTCCATACCCTGATGCCCTTCGGAATCTCCTTGTCTGAGCCCAGTGAATCGGTGTTCACCTTGCGGTTGGTTTGAGGACGGAACTGCGAATCTTCGTTATAGTTAAAATCGTTTTGTGCCGCAACCGGGAGGGTTGCAGCACAAAATAGGAGTGATGAGAATATAATTATCTTCTTCTTCATTATTTCTTAAATAGTCGGATACATACTTCGGCAATCTTGAGCACTACACCCACGATGAGTACGATGTAGGCGATATTGCGGCTTTCTTCCAGCTGGGTCCAGAGTATTACCCCCACGATGGCGAGCAGCATGAAGGCGATGTTGAGATAGTTGCGTACCTTCAGCATGTTGTTCTGGTCGCTGTAGGCCAATGGGCGAAGCCGGCGGTGCTGAGGTCTTACGGCGTAGCTGGTAGGCTGCTTCTGTTCAGTCTGTTCTGCTCCCTGCTCAGCTGTAGGCTGGGCTGTAGCGTTTGCAGGCTGCTGTGCCTCGTTCTGTTGTATCTTGTTGTCTGTATTCTGATTATCCATTTTCTTCAACTTATTGTTTTACTAATGCAGTTAACTCTGCGAATATCTGGTCCTTGCGGTCGATGGTGCATCTGCGGAACTTTCCGAAGATCTTAGCCAGGTCGTTCTGCTTCTTGTTGAGCGCAATCTTGTCGCTGATTACCTCTTCTGCAGGTTCCTTGAAACCGGTGCTTCTTCCTTCCTCGTAGTTGTAGATGATGCGGCAGAGCGAGAGATTCAGATGATTGTCTGAAATCCTGGCTATCAGCTGGTATTTGAATTCCGTGCGGTCGAGCGAGATGAATGACTGGCTGAAGACGAGCCATTCGTCCATCGTGGTGGCGATGACGTGTTCAGTATCGTTTACCAGTGCTACCCGGCTTGCTATGTTCTGCTCGTTCTGTGTCAGTTCACCCATGTATTTTAATACGATGTCGTAAATATGCTTGGCAGTTTTCCCGTTAGCATCCGTATCGAGTGTGAATTCTATCTTGTTTTCATCATTATATGTGATGGCGCCTGCCAGATATTTCATGTCCACTTTGGCTGTTGTGCCATTTGCCAGCTTGTTGGCAGGCTTGGCAGCCTCCTTTGGCTTAGCGGCTACGGCAACAGGAATCGCCCATCCCGAGGTTGATGTGGTTGGCTCCTTGGCGCTTGCAGCGTTGATGCTGTCTGCCTGAGCCTTCAGTTTGGCAGCCTGTGCTTTAATCTTAGCCACTTCCAGTGCCTTCTTGGCAGCTTCCAGCTGTTTCTGTGCCTGTTCCAGCTGCTGCTCTTCAGTCAGCACGGTTTGGGCCTGTGCAGTCATCAGCGGGAGGAGCATAAATATGGGGATGATGAATTTTTTCATGTCGAGTTGTTTTTATGAAACTGTAAAATGACGGTTCCTGTAGGGGAACTTAGCGGAAGATGAGGGATTCAAACCCCCGATACCCGGAAGAGGGTATACCGGATTTCGAGTCCAGCGCATTCGGTCACTCTGCCAATCTTCCTTTTTATTTTATCAGATGCAAAAGTAATACATTTTTTGCATCTGACAAAATATTGCTGTTATTTTTTAACTATATTAACCCCGCTTTATAGGATTTTATACTATAGTTTTTTACTGTTGCTGCAGGAATCTGTCGGCCTCGATGGCAGCCTTGGCTCCCGAGCCTGCGGCAACAACACCCTGGCGGTAGATTGGGTCGGCCACATCGCCTGCTGCGAAAACACCCGGAATGTTGGTGGTGGCAGTACCTGGCACTACTTTGATGAAGCCCTGCTCGTCGAGATCTATCTGCCCCTTGAAGAGGTCGGTGTTAGGCTTATGTCCGATAGCCAGGAAGAATCCGTCGATGCTGATGTCAAACTTCTCTTCGTTGGCTTCGCCCTTGTGGCGCACGAGATGAGCACCTTCTACACCGTTCTCGCCGAAGAGCCCCAGCGTATTGGTTTCGAACAGAATCTCGATGTTCTCCTTGTTCTTTACACGCTGCTGCATGATTTCTGAAGCACGGAGATAAGGCTTGCGCACAATCATGTAAACCTTCTTGGCAAGTCCGGATAGATACATGGCCTCTTCGCAGGCTGTATCGCCACCGCCCACTACAGCTACGGTGCGCTTGCGGTAGAAGAATCCGTCACAGGTAGCGCAGGCTGAAACGCCCTGTCCGCGATATTTCTCTTCATCGGCAAGACCCAGATATTTGGCAGATGCACCTGTAGCGATGATCACGGTTTCTGCCTCAATCTCGTTGTCGCGCTCATCTGTAAGATGAAATGGGCGTGAACTGAAATCTGCCTTCACGATGCTTCCGTCTCTCATTTCGGCTCCGAATCGGGCTGCCTGTTCCTTCATGTCCATCATCATCTGTGTTCCGTCTACGCCGTTAGGATAGCCCGGAAAGTTTTCTACCTCTGTGGTGCTGGTGAGCTGTCCGCCCGGCTGCATACCTGAATAGAGTACTGGCTGCAGGTTGGCTCTGCCGGCATAAATGGCAGCCGTATATCCTGCAGGACCGCTACCTATAATTAATGTCTTTATCTTTTCCATTTTTATCTTATAGTTATATTTTTGTTTCCGATGGCTCGAAATGAGCCATTTTCTTTGCAAAGATACATCAAAACAATGAGAAATCAAAATAAAAATACAATATTTTTCTTTTCTTGCATAAATTATAGCTTTCGTTTGAAGAATTATTGTTATCTTTGCACCCGAAAATAAGATGCTCCGGAAAGAACATCAATTAGAAAAAACGAAAAATATTTACTTGATATATGAATCAGATTAAGAAGATTGTACTGACGGGTGGACCTTGTGCGGGCAAGACTACCGCTATGGTTAAGGTGATTGAACATTTCTCCAGTCTCGGCTATAAGGTCTTTACCATTCCCGAGGTTCCAACCATGTTCACCCAGGCAGGCATGAATTATCTCACCTCCAACAAGGATTTTTTCTTTGAGGGCGAGAAGGCTACTTTCCAGACTCAGATCAACCTGGAAGACAGTTTCCTGCGCATGGCTGAAACATTGCAGCAGCCGGTCATCATCGTCTGCGATCGTGGTACGATGGATATTTCTACCTATCTCACTCCCGATTTCTGGCACCGCATCATCTCTGAAGAGGGTTATACAGATGCCCAGCTTCGCGACCGCTATGATGCTGTTCTGCATCTGGTGAGTGCTGCTGATGGTGCCGAGCAGTTTTATACTACAGCCAACAATGCGCAGCGCCTGGAGAAGGCCGATGAAGAAGGACTGAAGATAGCGCGAGAGTTGGACAAGAAGATTGTTTCTGCATGGAAGGGTCATCCTCATCTCAGGGTAATCAATAATCACGAAGATTTCAACAACAAGCTGAACCGTGTGCTCAAGGAGATAAGCAATGTGCTTGCCATTCCGCAGCCAATAGAGGAGGAGCGAAAATATATCGTGAAGCTGACGGGCGAGGTTCCTAATGCGATAGACAGCGATATTGTTCAGACTTATCTTACGGGTGAGCCGGGCAGCGAGATTCGTCTTCGCCGTCGTGGTTTTGAGGGAGGCAAGTATGTGTATGTTCACACCACCAAGAAGCGTCTTTCAGACAATGAGCAGATTGAGACCGAGCGACAGATTAATGCCAATCTTTACGAGAGTATGCTTCAGCAGGCTGACCCTTACCGCCAGCGCATTCATAAGCATCGCAAGAGCTTTATCTGGAAGGGCCAGTATTTCGAGCTAGACGAGTTTCTTGAGCCGGTTTCCGACCTGATGATTCTTGAAACCCGCGGCATTTCTGCCAACGAGAGTGTGAAGTTTCCTCCTTTCATTCAGGTGCTGGAGGATATTACGGGCAACAGCAAATATTATAATTATAACATAGCGCTGAAGCGGTAAAATCAGCCGAAAATGTAAAAAGTTACGGAGATAATTCATATTCTCCGTAACTTTTTACATAAACCACTCAATTTTGGTGTTATTGAGTTTCATCATTATTGTGTCATAATTATTTTATCTTCAATGTCCGCAGGTATTCCTTCTGTTCGGGCGTGATTCTGTAGCTCTCGATGGCCTTCTGATCCGTGTAGGAATCATATCTTCTTCATGCTCTAATCTTCAATGTCTTGTTTACTTTGTGTCTATTATCTTGTAGCAGAGATATTTGGGGGTACTAGCTTATCTTTCCACCCTTAAAATGCATCTCAAATGTGACCACGAAAGATTTTGCACGCGCGTGTGCAAAACTTCAAGCCAAGGGAATCTTGAAGCGTGAAGGCGGTAGAAAAAGTGGTAAATGGATAGTTGTAAACATCTGAATAATCCGAAATCACTTTTATTGTATTGGAAATTAATATTAATTAAAATACTAGCTTATGAGCAATGTATATTTTGAACCTTGGGTTGGCTGCCAGTACTCCGAGGGCATAAATGGGAAACGTATAATGGTTTTAGGCCATGTTCACGTTTGTGATGGATGTGATAATTGTGGTGTTGAAAAGTGTGATGATTTTTCTACACAGAAGGTGGTGGAAGATTATATTGTTTGGAGAAAAAACGGAACAATACCATCTCCAGGATATGAAAAATGGCTTCAGACTTACCTCAACTTTGTCAAAGCTTTCTTCGGATTTCAACCAGAACCTGAAGTTGAAGAAACAGACTTTTGGAACAAGATCATGTTTTACAACTATCTTCAGTTGGCCGTTCCCACTCCAACTACCAAAGCTCCTCATGATGCTTATGTCCGAGCTCAAGAGCCTTTTATATCTGTTATAAATAGTTATGAGCCGGATGTTATTTTCGCATGGGGAAAGCCAACATACGATAATACCCCTGTGTATAAAGGTGTAGAACTAGAGCCATTGCAATTTGAAAATATAATTGCCAGACGATATGAGTACACTCTTGATTCTGGCAAGAAATGTGTAATGATAAATGTACATCACCCATCTTGTCGTTTCTCTTATTCTCAGTGGCATGAAATAATTAAGCAAGCTTTGTGTTAGGCATTGAGGGACTTTTGAAAAACCGAAATCCTTAATGACCTTAATGACCTTGACCTTAATGACCGGGGAAATGATGGTTAGAAAAAAAATAAATTAGTTAGTGCAGCTTTTCTGCACTAACTAATTTATTCCAAATTCTTAACTGTTTACTAATCACAATCTGATTCTTCCTATCCCCGATGCTTATCTTCTGCCGCATAGGCATAAGAAGCGGAATTGTCCTCTGGCAGTTTATATGGAATAACCCCATCAGCTCCTTCCACATCCTGCCCGTTGTTTTCAAGTTCTGCGATGCAGGAACCTGTAGCAAAGAAATACATGGTGATGATGATGTTGATGGCAGCATCAATCTCCTGCTCAGAAGCTGTTGGAGAAATGTGAGCCTCCTTGTTGCGCCATTCTTTGATAATCAGCAGATATTGGTAGAGAGTCTGATATTCCGACTTCTCATTATATTTCAGCCTCCACAATGGGCGAATTGCATAAATCACATCTTTCCATGTCACAGGGGAGTCTTCAAAGCGAGGAGCCACCTCTTTGTTCTCCATCAGATAATAGAGCTTCTTGAGATAAGCTTCAAATTTGGTAACTAACAGGTTGAATGCCACATGCTTATCTACTATCGTGGCCTGCTTGCCATAGAGGTTGGCAAAGGCTCTGTTGATAAACAGTCCTACGCCGTCGAGCGTGGCAAGTGTCTTGGTATTCAGCACGTAGAACACGCTGTTGATGACTTCTTCCTGAGGGCACATCTGTTCTGCCACACCCGAAAGGGTGGAGTGGAGAATATTACGGATACTGATTCTTATATGGTCAATGTCCTGCTCTTTAGTTTCCTCGGCAATATTATCGTCAGCAGGTGTTTCTTCACCAGTAGCAGGCGTTGCTTCCTCGGAGGTTGCTGGGGTTGCACCATTATCCATCGTAACGTCGTCGTGGAGCCACGCCAGCAGAATGCGCTCGCGAGCCGCAGGGTCCAGAATGAACTTGCGCAATATCTGGTCGGCCTTTGGCATTACCAGGAACGGAGGACAGGCTGAGCCGGTGATGCGCACCAGAAATTCACGGGTCTTCTGCAGGTCGAGCGTAAGCTTCAGATTCTCAAACCGGTTGAACTCGTTCAGATTCTTTTCGTTCACGTTGCTGCTCATGATGTTGATGAGCTGGCTCTCGTTTACTCCGGTGGCTTCGCTCAGATTCATGATCTGCTTCTTCAGCTCGCTGATCTGATATTCGGCAATATAGTCGTTGATGGTCTTTCCCTGTTCCAGATGCAGGTCGCCGCTCTGTATGTCGTGCAGGATGATGAGCGCCGTGCGCTGGTCTTTCTGCGAGAGTGTGGCAAAGGTCTTGCACAGTTCCTCGAATGCCTCCTTGGTCATTTCGCTTCCCGGACCTTCCGTATAGAGGTTCTTGATGAACTTCTGGAATTTCGAGTCGATGTAGTCTGCATTGATGGTTCCCGTACCCGTCTCCGTAATATAGGTGTCAATGGTGTATTCCCATGCTTCCTTTGGGTCGCCACCTTCGCCACCTCCTTCAAAGAGTTCGCGATAGCGCTGCAGCAGAATCTGATAAGTCTGCTCGTCCAGTTCCATCTTCACCTTTGTATAGGTGTTGCCGTGCTGGAATTCATATTCGCTCTTTTCCCATACGAAGCTTTGCAGCTTGGCAGCCTCCAGCAGATGGGTCATCTCGCTGAAGCATTTGGCAAACATATTCCTGTCTTCACGGCCGTCGGGCAACTTTTCGAAGTGCATGATCTTGTGCGAATGGAAGATGTCGCGGATGGTGAGGAAGCGCTGGTTGATGTTGGAAAGATTCTTCTCCAGCTTATCCACAAACACGCCTAATGGACGGTCCACATACACCTCCAGCGCATCGTTGATGTTCTGCTCCATGGTGTAGGGCTTGGTGTAGTACTTGATGGTGCCGAATGGCTTGTCGGGACCGAACAGGCGGTTGGTGCGTGAGAATGCCTGGATAATGTCCACATACTTCATCACCTTATCTACATAGAGCGTGTTGATCCATTTCGAGTCGTAGCCTGTAAGCATCTGTGTCACCACTATCAGCAGGTCTATCTGCTGGCTGTGGTCGTTTTCTATGCCGATGTACGGGTTCGTGTGGGCAAGTCGCTTCGCCACGTCCTTCTTGTACTTGGCGTAGTTGGCAAGCTGATAGTTCGTGCCATACTTGGCATTATAGTCGGTAAGCATCTCCTTGATTGCATCCTCGCGCACAATGCCGCCGTCACTGTTGTCGATGTTGCTGTCGAAAACAGCCACTACGTTCACCGACGGATGATACTTCCTGAACAGCCTGTAGTAGGTGATGGCTTCCGGAATGTTCTTGGTGGCGAGCATGGCGTGGAACTTGCCGTTCTTGCTCAGTTTCTCGCGGCTCTTCATGATGTCGTTGGCCACGGCTATGTGGTGCTTGTCGCATTCGTAGATGTCTCTCGGCAGATAAGCCTCAATGCCCTTCACCGGCTTGCCGTTCTCGGTGTAGGTTTCCTGCATCTTGAGCTGGTTGACAAAGCGGTCGTAGATTTTCCCGAACTCCTCGTTCTCGCTGATGAGCTTCAGATATTCTTCCGTAGTTTTGGGAGTTGTGGGATTGAAGGGATTCTCCTCCTTCAGTCTGAGGTCTATCTGATGGAACGCTACCAGCTCGCGCAGTTCGTCATCGTCGTAGGTCTTCACCATGTAAGGGTCAAAGCCGAGCACATTGCCGTCGGGTATTCCGCTGGCGATGGTGTATTTATGGAGCATGTCGCCGAAGAGGGTCTCCGTGGTGATTTCATGCTTGGCATTTTCCTCAAACACCGGTGTGCCTGTAAAGCCGAAGAGCAGAGCCCTCGGGAAGGTGTGCTTGATGCTGACGAGCATGTCGCCGAACACGCTGCGATGGCACTCGTCGATGATGAACACGAGGCGCTTCTGGCCTATGCTGTTGATCAGTTCCTGGGTGATGGTTCCGCCGCCTGAGATGGAGGCTCCCTCTTTCAGATTACTCATCTTCTGGATGGAGGTTACGATGAGGCGGTCGTCGTTGTCGGTGCTCTTCAGCTTGGCGAGCAGCACAGAGGTATCTACGGTGTCCTGAATCTCGTCGCCCTCACCGGCAAAGCCGCGGTATTCGTCGAGCGACTGCAGGGCGAGTTCTATGCGGTCGAGCAGGAATACCACCTTGTCAGCATCACCGCTTTCGGCTATCAGCTGCGCACTCTTGAAAGATGACATGGTCTTGCCCGAACCCGTAGTGTGCCAGATGAATCCGCCCCGGTGCAGATGGTCGTCCCAGTTGGTTTTCTTCACCACGTCGCTTATCTTGCTCACGGCAAAATACTGGTAGCTGCGCAGCACCTTCAGGGTCTTGTCCTTGTCGTCGGCAATGGTGTAGAATCCCACCATCTGATGGGCCATAGGGATGGAGAGCAGATTGGTAGCCACCTGCTTCCAGTCGCTCATGATGGTATTGTTGAAGTCTTCCCAATGGAAGTAGAACTGCTTCTGGAATCGGTCTTCCGTGCCTGGGTTGGCAAAGTAGAGGGTTTCTTCGGGCGTCATCGCCACATAGATCTGCACCATCGAGAAGATGCCGTTCTGGAAGATGCCCTCGTGTACGTATCTCTTGATCTGATAGCAAGCCTGACTCACGTCTATCTTGCTTCGCTTCAGTTCGATATGGATTACGGGCATTCCGTTGATTAGGAGCATCATGTCTCCCCGTCGGTCGCCCAGCATAGAGTCGGCAGTCTTGAATTTAGGCTGTCGTGCTATCTGATAGCGGCTTTGTCCGGAAGAGATTTCCATAGGGTCGAAAATCTTCAGATACACTTCCTTGCCGAAGTTGTTGGTGTCGGCTTCATTGTCGCGCTTGATGCAAACCTGCTTGCCGTTGATGAATCGGTTCATCTCGTAGGGAGAACTTTTCATGTTCACCTGGTCCATCACCTGCTTCATTTCCGAGGCGGTAAGTGGGTAGTTGCCCAGCTTGTCTATCTCCCGGTTGTTGCCGTAGATGATGTCAGCCCAGTTCTGCACCAGTTGCTCTTCGGTGGGGTTTTTAATCACTTCGTTCCAACCGTGGTCGAGGAGGTGATGGGTCAACGCCTCCTCAAAGGCGAGTTCCTTGATGAACCCTTGTATATTGTCTGCCATAATTTCTAATGTTTTTAATTGTTGCTTGGTTGATGATTAACGATTTCCCAATGTCCGTTTTTATCAGCTCCTACCCAATAAACAAAATTCTTTTCTTGTAGTATAGTTAGTTCACGTTGAATAGTCTTTCTGCTTATGCCTAAACGGTTTGCAAGAAACTTAGTATTTACTGCGACATTTTCCGTGTTTACTGCGACATTTTCTGCGTTTACTGCGACATTTTCCGCGTTTACTGCGACATTTCCCGTATTTACTGCGACATTCTTTTCTATTAAATCAAGAATTGCTCTCTGTCTTTCAGTAAGTTCTTCTGTGACATGATCTGCGACATTTATCTTTTCAGAATTATCCTTTATTGCTATGGATTCTTCTACAAATTCTGCCTTTAATATCGCTTTAAGGATAAATGCGTCTGTATGAAAATACGGAATTACCGCTCCACGGCTTTCCAGTTCCTTACAGATACGGTCAATTCCCTCGCCAAACTCCTTCACATAGTTGTATGCTTTTAGGAATTGGGCAATCTTTGGGTTGCGTGAGAAGTGAGTATGTCGGATATTCTCTGCTCTTACCAGTCCAGGCAGTCTGCCTGGAGACTCAAACACCAATCTGTCGTCGAACATCTTTATTTGGATTTCCGTTCCTTTGATGCTATAGTCTCTGTGGCATTCGCTATTTACCACCATTTCCTGAATGGCAAACTTGGGATAGTTGCGGTTGGTGACAAACTGTCCGTTTTGTCCCAAGAAAGAATGCTCACGCACTTGTGTTTCCAGATATTCCACAGTCTTTACTATCTGATTCAGAATAGTGCCCTCGAACGTTACATCTTTCACTACGTTCATTTCCGTACCAACCTTTTCCTCAGTTCCTTCATATCTGATGAATCTTGTTCGGGCACGTGGGAAAAAACGTTGTGGTCGCTTACCGAAAAGCAGAATGCAAGCATTGCTTACCTTCTGTCTTCCGTCAGCTTCTTTCACGAAGTCGTTGTTCTCATAGAGATATTCCAGGGCAGACTTACTGTAGCCAATTATTTTGATATATTCGTTAACGGCGTTCATGTCAACGTCATCAATCGTAGCTCCGTATGCACCTTCGTCCTCATAGTTTCTTTCTCCTTTGTCGTACATCAACTGCATGCGCTCGTCGAAACTCAATTTTCTGCTTTTGTCGCCAACACGCATAAAAGCTTCGTCTGCCTGGTTGGTGTGCAGATAACTACTGGCTGGAACATACATCAGCAATATTCTATTGTCGTTGCCCTCGCTGTCTATGCATGCAAGGTATTCGTACCTAACCCTTACAGAAGGCATACAGAAATCCATAGGCACACGGAGTAGCTCGTTCAATTGCTTGGTGTATTGATCAATCCCCTCAATACGTCTTGTCTTATCAGATACTCCAATGGCAAGCACGCCACCATCCGCATTAGCCATTGCCACTATAGGCACGGCCAATGCTTTAGGGTCTATATGTATGCTCTTACAGTCGAAGGTCTGGTCTTCTTTTCTGCTTCTTATTTCATCTATTGTCATGATGTTATATTCTTTAAGTATTATACGAACATTTTGTCAAGACACGCAGACTTGATCTGCTTCAGCTTCTCCAAGCGCTGAGACTGGAGGGAGATTTGGCGGTCGAGAGAGGTAAGAATTTTACCAATCTCAATCTGTTCTTCGTATGAAGGAACAAGTATCGATTCTTTAAGGAAATCATCAACGACAAGATCTGTCATCATTGTTGATGATTTGGTTGAACGAACCAAAATGTTTCCCATTATATTCTCATTGTTAATGTAGTATTTCCAAAAGTTTAGATCATAATTCTTACTAATGGGTTTCATTACAATGAAAACATGAGAAACAATACCATCACCAATAGTATTTTCTACCAATCTTCCATGAGCAAAGTTTTTACTTTTATTGCCTTCAAACGCAATGTCACCTAAACGCATTATATTGTATGAACGAAGATAGTCATCATCGACTTGTCTACTATTTTTAATGAAGTACATGTTGGCAACGGAGATTATCTTATCTGTCCCAAAGCTAAGGTCGTTTTTTATTGACGATCGTTCATATAGTTCAGAGAACTTCACTTTCTTCCATTCCCCCTCAAACCCCTTGAATCTTATTTTAGGCACAGTTTTCCCTTCCTGCGGGAACATAGCCTGCAGGCTTGCTGCCTTCATCTGCTTTAATGAGGCAAGACGAGAGGTGGAGGCGGAAATCTGAGAGTCGAGAGAATCTACGTAATCAGATATTGCTTGTTGCTCACGATTATTAGGGTAATTAACCGAAATACTCTTTACTAATGCACCCGACAAATTGCCTTGTCCTCCTTGTAATAATTCTCCGACAATCTTTTGCTTATGAGATTGTAGATAATTTGCAAGAAATCTTTTGTCTACAGTTTTGTTCGGATAGATTGCAAGTATTGCTTGATTAATTGCACCTTTTATTTTTGAGATTCCAACTTCGCCGCTAGTTGCGCCATATAGTGCATATAATAAAGTACCTTTTTCAACAACCTTTGCAGAAGAATTATTTAAGCCTGCATCGGTTAGAAAAAGTTCTGTTTTACTTTCATGTATTTCACCCGAGCGAATGAATGGAATGTTTCCTCCATAAAACTCAGATGCTCCAGCAGTTGGGGTTCCTCCGGAAAATGAAGTAGTGAAATCTCCAATCGCAGAAGTCTTCCATTCCCCCTCAAACCCTTTAAATCTTATTTTTGGTTTCATCATATTATTCAATCTTCTTGTTCATAATAATAAGAATAGTCGATACCTTTCATAAAGGTCTCTCTATCGTTTATTTTGTCAGTCAAAGCATCTTTGAGCAACCTTTTGATGGGTGAGTTATCAATCACCCAGAAGTTTCAGTTGGTTAGTGCCACTAACCAACTGAAACTTCTGTATCTTATTATCGCTCGAATTCATATATGATTTTTCTTTACTTCTTAACCAACTCTTTCAGTCCCTTGATGGCAAATTCATCGCCCGTGAGCTGATCTACCAACTCAGCCAATTCACCCGTAGCCACAGCCATGTCGTCGTTGATCTGCTTGTAGCTTACGGCGTATTTCTCGCTGAGGGCAAGGGCGGCTGATTCCAGGTCGGCAAGCACTGAGCGCAGGGTGCTGTCGATGCCTTCGCAGATAGGGTCAATCCACTTCATGTGAAGCAGCTGGGCTACTTCCTCGTCCGTGAGATTCTGGATAGCCTCGATGGTCTTTTCTTCTAAAGCCTGTTTGTCTGCCTTACTCTGCTTGTCGGCCTTCGACTGCTCATTCCACAGCGCCACCATCTGCTTCAGCTTATCCTTCGTCTCAGGCTCTACATCTGCCTTGGGCTTGGCGTCGGCTGTAATCTTCTTCTTGTCGAGGGCATTGTCCTTCTCGCTGTCGCAATAAGCCTCCATTTCTTCCTCGGTGAAACTGTCGCGCAACTCATCGAGTTCTCCATTGATGGCTTCCACTCTCGACTGTAGATTGGCGATGGCTTGCAGTTCAGACTGGAACTTCATCTGCTGAACCATGCTGAAAGGAATGATGCGACCCTTCAGTCCATCAGGCACTTCCACCTCCTCATCGTTCTTCTTTTTCACCAATTTATATACGGTTTCCACCTCGCGCACAGCACGGATGCCTTCTTCCTGAATGGTCTCAATGTCGATGATGATAGACTGCCAGTGGTCTGCCAAAGCCTGATAAACGGCGTAGCGGTCGATGAGCGGAACAGGGTTGAGGCGGCGGAAAATATCGGTAGAAATCTCGTCCTGTGCCTGCAGTTCACGCACTTCCATCACATGGTCTATCAGCTGCTGATGGAGCCTGTCGGCGAATCCACCGAATGCCTGGGCAAACTGCATCTTGAAGTTTCTTACATCCTCATTCTGCTCGATGGCAGTCTTCACATCCTCCACCTTCAGGGCAGAATAAGGCTTGTCTGCTTCGGGCTGGAACAAGGCGCTGCGCAGCGAAGGCAGCGTGTCCCAATACTTCTGCATCGCATCGATTTCGGCATTCGGAATACCGCCAAACATGGTGGCGTAGATGTCGAAAGGTTGGGCTGCCTCGCTCGAATCCACGTAGCGTGGAATGTTGAGGTTGTAGCCGTTCTCTCTTATCTCCTCACGGCTCACCTTGCGGGAGAAGCCAGGAATATTCTTGCGGTCGCGCACGGTGTCGGCTATCTTCTTGATGTCGCAGGCGCGGAGCTTGTTCTGCTTGCCGTCCTTGACGAATCCCTTGCTTGCGTCGATGATGAGCACGTCGTCATTATCTCGATGCTGCTTGAGCACCATCACGAGGGTAGGAATGCCTGTGCCGAAGAAGATGTTGGCGGGCAGACCGATGATGGCGTCGATGTTGTTCTTCTCGATGAGGCGGGTGCGGATCTGTTCCTCCTCGCCGCCACGCCGTGGGGCAGCACGATGGTGAGGATGCCGTCTGGCTTGAGGTGGTGGAGCTCGTGGAGCAGGAAGGCATAGTCGGCCTTCGACTTAGGCGCCACGCCATAGTCCTTGAAGCGGGCGTCGGTCTCGCGGTCTTTCGGGTCCCAGTGCTGGGAGTAGGGTGGGTTGCTCACCACTGCATCCACGTAGAGCGGCTGACCAATCTCGCTGCCGGAGTTGATGATAGGCCAGTCTTCAGCGAGCGAATCGGCGCAGCGGGTATTGATGTTGCCCGGCTGGATTCCACGCATCACGAGGTTCATGCGGGTGAGGTTGTAGGTGTTCTCTATCAGTTCCTGCGCATAGTATTTCACCCGGTTCTTGTCGGCAATATGGCGACCTACAGACTTACCGATGGTGATGAGCAGCGAACCGGAACCTGATGTAGGGTCGTAGATTTCTATCTGATGCTTGTCCTTATGATGTTCGGCCACGATTTCCGACATGAGGATGGCCACCTCGTGAGGTGTATAGAATTCGCCAGCCTTCTTGCCGGCATTGGCTGCAAAATTGCCAATCAGATATTCATATACATAGCCCAGCACATCATAGTCTTGTGAACCGTCGGTAGGAATATCCCTGATCAGCTTGATGAGGTCTTTCAGGGCGCGGGTCTGGCTTGCAGGGTTTTCGCCCAGCTTGCTCAATCCTGCCTGCAGACCCTTGAAGATGCCGTTATATACAGCCTGGTAGTTGGGACTGATCAGGCGGTCGAAAGAGTTCAGCGCCACCGACATATCGGCAACGGTAAAGGTGCTGTTGGGCTGCAGCCATGTGGAGAAGAGGTTCTTGTATTCGATGAAGTAGCCTATGTTGTTCTTGCAGTATTCGATGATGACTTTTGAGTTCTCATCCTCATAGTTTTCTACAAGACTCTCCAGTGCAGCTTGCTTTTCCTCATCAGAAGCTCCCTTCATATCCTTTAGGATATAGTTCACCTCATTGTCTGACAGAAACTTGTAGAAGATGAGTCCGAGGATATAGTCTTTATATTCGTTAGCATCAATCTTAGAGCGCATCTTGTTTGCCGATGCCCATATCTTGTTTGCGAGTTGTTGTTTGTTCATATTTATATATATATTGATTCTATTACAATATGCAAAAATAAGATTTTTTCTTGGAAAAACAAACATTTTTTATAAAAATAACACACAAAAAAAGATAAATGTTGTTTTCCCTTATTTTATCAGCCCTGGACCAACGGAAAATTCCTTAATGACCTTAATGACCGTGACCGAAAATGACCGGACTCTTTGGGATTTGAAAATGATAATGACCCTTAATGACTTTGACCCTTCATGACCGGATTTAAGGTAGAACGAAAACGACCGCTCTCCTCATTAGAGGTGAGCGGTCGTTTTGTTTTTATCCCATGCAGCTCGTTACTCCGAGCGTAGTAGCGATAGCGGTCAGTATGCTGATGGCTATCTGCAGAATTGTTTTCCAAGTGTTCGCTTTCATCTTTTTTG
>OBKV01000978.1_pt1 | contig 19806 bp, 10 predicted proteins | sample 1517301 | NCBI WGS metagenome assembly OBKV01 (sample SAMN04571685, study PRJEB22368) | human gut metagenome | biome: human gut; material: stool | host: Homo sapiens | place: Luxembourg | collected 2012-06-29 | reverse complement strand
TTAGAACTCAAGAATCATGCTCTGGCGAGGACGGAGCTTCACGTTCTTGTTGATGAGAACGGTGCGACCATTTGTAACATCCGTAGCCTTGTCATGAGAACCGATAATCTCTGCATAACGGGAAACATTCAGTTCGTTTGCCTCGTTCTTGCCATTGATCACCGTCATCACATTCTTACCCTTATACTGGCGGGCAATTACGTAAACACCCTTCTGAGGACAGAACTGGGTCTGCTTGCCCTTGGTAATCACTTCATTGCCCTGACGCCAGTGCAACAGGTTGCTGAGCCAGTTGAACATCTGGTTTTCTGCCTGTGTTCTACCCTCTGCAGTAAAGGCATTGTGCTTATCACCAGCCCAACCGCCAGGGAAGTCCTTGCGTACATTGCCATCGGTTACACTCTTGGTACCGTTCATCAGCACCTCTGTACCATAATAGAGCTGAGGAGTGCGATTGATGGTAAGAAGCAATGACAGTGCCTGCTTCAGAGCCAGGGTATCCTTGCCGTCTCCCAGAAAGCGGTCGGTATCATGATTCTCGATGAATGCCATTACACTCTTTGGATTAGGATAGAGATAGTCGTAGCAGAACACGTTGTAGAGACGGTTCATGCCGTTCCACCAGTCATCAGTCTCCTCTTTCTTTGCACTGTTGATGCGGTCGAAGAAAGCGAAATCCATAACGGTTGGCAGATAGCTGTTCTTCTCTGAAAGTTTGCTGTCCTTCTGCCATGCTGCAGTATAGGCAGGCTCGGTTACCCAAGTCTCGCCTACGGTATTGAAGTGAGGATACTCCTCGCCCAGCACCTTCATCCAGTGTGCCATCGCATCGCGGTCGGCATAAGGATAGGTATCCATACGGATGCCATCGATACCAGCGCTCTCTATCCACCACTCGCTGTTCTGAATCAGATACTTGATAACATGTGGGTTACGCTGGTTGAGGTCAGGCATAGTTGGAACAAACCAGCCGTCTACGGTTTCTGTGAGATCAACCTTGCTGGCATATGGGTCAAGTACCGGAGTCAACTTATAACTGGTCTGCAGATACTTATCGTTCACCTTAGCAGCACCATCCACCATACCGATGTTCTTCTGATGCTCGGCAGTCTGATTTTCAGGAGCCAGCCATTCTGGGGTATTGAACCAGTCCTTTGAAGGCATATCGGCCACCCAAGGATGTTCGAAACCGCAATGGTTGAAAATCATATCCATCACTATCTTCAAACCTTTCTTGTGAGCCTCATCTATCAGCTGCTTATAATCGGCATTGGTTCCGAAACGTGGGTCTACACGATAATAATTGGTGGTAGCATAACCATGATAACTGCTGTTCTTGCCGTTACTTGGACTGTCGTTCTCCAAAACCGGGGTAAACCACAGAGCGGTTACACCCAACTGGTTAAAATAATCCAAGTGCTGGCGGATTCCCTCCAGGTCGCCACCATGTCGCAGACTAGGCTCTGCACGGTTGCAGGTCTTATCACGCATCGTCTTAAAGGCATCATTCTTCAGATTGCCATTGGCGAAACGGTCTGGCATCAGCATATAGAGCACATCTTCATTAGAGAAACCGATGCGCTTGTCGCCCGCCATCTCACGGTTCTTCAACACATACTTCACCTTCTTCGACTGTTTGCCCTGCTTGAAGTTGAGGGTCATCTCACCAGCCTTTGCCCCATCGAGGTTAAGATAAACCAGGAGATAATTAGGAGAATCAAGGCGGGCGATGCTGTCTACCTTCACACCCGGATAGTCTACCGTTACATCGGCATTCTTGATATCCTTGCCATACACCATCAACTGGAGTGAAGCATCTTTCATGCCCACATACCAGTCAGTAGGTTCAATGCGGTTCACGTTAACCGCCGCATTCATACTTATTGCACTACTCATAAGCAATAATGAAGCTATTATTTTTTTCATATTACACCTTATTATATATATAAACTATTTCTGATAAAGTATCAGGGCTGACTGAGGGGCAACCTCAACATCCTTTCCCGAAACAAAGCCTAAGCCTTCCTCGTTAATCACACCATTGCAGCAAGCCACGGTATAATTACCCTCAGGAATCTGCATCTTCTTTGCCTCCTTATTGAAGTTATAGATCACGATGATGTTCTTCCAGGCATCAATGCCCTCCAGATTCTTGAGCTGAAAACCTACGAGACAAGTCTGCTGACAAGGCAGGAACTCCAGATGCTGACGTACCTTATCGCCTGTTGAAAGACGGAATGCCGGATGATTCTTGCGGAGCTGGATCAGACTCTTGTAATAAGCAAACGCCTGCGGATACTTCTGCAGATTGGTCCAGGTAAACTGGTTGATGCTGTCAGGAGAGTTATAGCTATTGTGTACTCCCTTCTTGTCGCGGAGCATCTCTTCGCCGGCAAGGATGAAAGGAACACCCTGTGAAGTGAAGACGCAGGTCTGCGCAAGCTTATCGATGCGGAGCAACTCGGCAGTACGTATTGCTTCAGGGATATTCTTGTCGGTAAGAGATGCGATGCTTGCCTTCAGACGGTCTACCAGACACATATCGTCATGGCAGCTTACATAACTGATCTGCTCGGTAGGATTGTTGGTCCAAGGCTTCTTGTCATAGTTCACCTTTGTCATATCCACCTGCGGATGAGCAATGCCACCCACAATACCGAACTTCAGACTCTCCTCCTGACCTGTAAGACCAGCCAGGAGCGCACCCTGATGGTCATTAGAGAAAGGACCACGGAGCGCATCGCGCATATCATCGCTAAAAGCACCGATACCCTTGAGCTGCTGGGTATTCGCCTTCACCGCCAGTTTCTCGGTAGGATAAGCACAGCTGCCTGCACTCCATCCCTCACCATAAATATAGATGCTAGGATCGATGCGGTTTACCATCTCACGGATAGCCTGCATGGTTTCAATGTCATGAACGCCCATCAGGTCGAAACGGAAACCGTCGATATGATATTCGTCTATCCAGTATTTCACGCTCTCCAGCATAAACTGGCGCATGAGAGGCTTTTCAGAAGCAGTCTCGTTGCCACAGCCTGAACCGTCAGAATACTTACCATCCTTGGTCTTGCGATAATAATAATCAGGATAGGTACGCTGGAAATTGCTGCCGTTGATATCAAAAGTATGGTTATATACGGCATCGAAAATCACTCGGATGCCTGCCTTATGCAGCGCCATCACCATCTCCTTGAACTCCTTGATGCGGGTTGCTGGAGAATAAGGGTCGGTAGCGTAACTGCCTTCCGGCACATTATAGTTCTTCGGATCGTAACCCCAGTTGAACTGTGGTTTGTCGAGTCGGGTCTCATCTATAGAAGCGAAATCGAATACAGGTTGGAAGTGGATGGCGTTGATGCCCAGATTCTTGAGGTATTCGATGGCCTTAGGCTCGGTGAGGGCGAGATACTTGCCCTTATATTTCAAGCCGGATGTAGGAGAAATGGAGAAATCACGCACGTGAAGCTCGTAGACAACGAGATCGGCTGGCGATTTCAGGGCAGGACGCACGTCCTGATCCCATCCAGATGGATCGGTATCATACAAATCTACGATGGCGCCACGGTTTCCGTTCACACCTACTGCTTTGGCAAATGTACCTGGTGTTTCACCCTTGCCAATATCAAAGGTATAGAACTTTCCCTTGAGGTCGCCCTTTACGGTAGCCTCCCAGCGTTCATTACCCAACTTCTTCATTTTCAGCGTTTTATAAGCCTTTCCTCCCTGACCTTGCTTATAAAGACGGAGGGTTACAGAAGACTTTTGGGCTGTTGGAGCATTCAGGATAAACATGGTTTTCTCCTTGGAATACATCATCTCATTGAATGTCTGCTGGGCGTTCAATGAAGTTGGTAAAACGGTTGCTGTCAATGCTGCAATTATTAGTTTTTGGATATTCATATTGTTAAGTTGTTGTTATACAGGACATTAAAGCGAACTGAGCGAAGAAAACTGTGACAGATTATCTACGCTCATTTTTAGCGTATTTCCGACCAACCGGACAGTTGGACGGAAATACGGAAATTATAGGCTTATTTAGCGAGCAATGAGATGGCAAAACCACCACCACGTGCTTCGTCAATCTTCAAAACATCACCCTTCTTCACAGTCTTGTGAACAATCTTGTAAGATTTAGGGTTCTTCTCGTAGTCAGCAGTCTTGCCGTCCTGATAGATAGCGCAAACATACTTCTTGCCCTTATCCAGGAAGTCGAGCTTTACTACGGCTGTGCGGGCTGCATCAGTCTTACCGCCTACAAACCAGTTGTCGGTTCCCTTTGCCTTGCGGGCTACGGTGATATACTTGGCTGGCTCTGCCTCCAGATACTTGGAGTCATCCCAGTCGCAAGCTACGTCGCGGATGAACTGGAAGGCATCGTCGTACTTCTCATAATGCTCTGGAAGATCAGCAGCCATCTGCAAAGGACTGTACATTACGAGATAGAGAGAAAGCTGACCACAGAGAGTGGTATGAACATAACTCTTATTGTTGCTCCACTCAGAAAGCTTGGTCTCGAAGATACCAGGAGTATAATCCATCGGACCACCCTGCAGACGGGTGAATGGCAACATTACGGTATGATAAGACTTGTTACCGCCAAATGCCTCATATTCTGTACCACGTGCACTCTCGTTGCCAACCAGGTTAGGCCAGGTGCGGCAGATACCTGTAGGACGGGTTGCCTCGTGGGCATTTACCATGATATGATGCTTGGCAGCGGTCTCGATGACACGCTGGTAGTGATTGTTCATCAACTGGCTGTAGTGATACTCACCTCTTGGGATGATATCACCTACATAACCGGTCTTCACGGCATCATAACCATATTTGTTCATCAGGTTGAAGGCATCTTCCAGGTGGCGCTCGTAGTTGAGAGCTGCAGAAGATGTCTCGTGGTGCATCATCAGCTTCACGCCCTTAGAATGAGCATAGTCGTTGAGCATCTTGATATCGAAGTCAGGATATGGAGTCACGAAGTCGAAAACATCGAGTTTCTGATGACCGAACCAGTCTTCCCAACCTTCGTTCCAGCCTTCTACCAATACTTCCTGCAAACCGTTCTTGGCTGCAAAGTCGATGTAACGCTTCACTTCCTCGTTGGTTGCACCATGAGTACCGTTAGGCTTGCACTTGCTGTAATCAGTAACGCCGAGACGCACAGATGGCAGATCGTTGGTATAGCTCCAGGTCTTGGTACCCACAATCATGTTCCACCATACACCGCAGTACTTGGTAGGATGAATCCAGGATGTATCCTTAATCTTGCAAGGCTCGTTAAGGTTCAATGTCAACTTGCATGAAAGCATATCACGGGCATCATCACTTACCATCACGGTACGCCAAGGGGTATTGAATGGAGTCTGGATGAATCCCTTTCTGCCCACGGCATCAGGAGTAAGCCAAGACTCGAAGGTCAATGTTTTCTCGTCCAGATTGAGGTGCATGGTAGGATAATCCAGACAGGCAGCCTCATGGATGTTGATGTAGAGTCCGTCCTTGGTCTTCATCTGGAGAGAGGTCTGAACACCGGTATCAGAGAAGACGGTGGTAGACGAATTGCTCTTGTAAGCTTCACGGTTTTTCGCAATAATTGGGCGAATGCCTGTCAATGGAGTAATGTTGTAATCATACTCCTGTGTATCATAATCACCGGGAATCCAGTAAGCGGTATGATCGCCTGCCATGGCAAACTGGGTATGTTCCTCCTGGATGACAAAATAATTCAGACTTTCCTGCTGTGGAAACTCATAGCGCAAGCCCATACCATAATCATATACACGGAAACGGATGGTGATGTTACGCTTAGAAGCAGCCTGGTTCAGGTTTACCTCCATCTCGTTGTAATGGTTGCGGATGGTAGCAGTCTCGCCCCATACCGGCTTCCAGATTTCATCGAAGGTCGATGTCTTGCTGCCAGTTTCAGTAAAACCATCCATCAGGCTGGTTTCCTCCATGCCCTTAGAGGCATGTTTATCCTTAGCCAGTTCCAATCCTAAGTGGGATGGCTTGCATACAGTCTTTCCCTTATAGCTCATCTCATAGGTAGGCTGTCCCTTTTCGGTCAAAGAGAATGTTACCGAGACGTTGCCGTTAGGCGACTTTACGGTCTGGGCCGCTGCCAACATAGGAAGCAAGAGACCCATCACTAATACATTCAGTTTTTTCATACTGTTCAGTTGTTGTTTATTCTTGTTTTTGAATCTTCGTTAGTTTATCTCAATCATTATCTGTTTATTCTTAAGATAGTGCAAAGGTACAAAAAACAAAAATACCCTCCACGTTTTGGGAGGGTATTTTTCTGCAAATGAGTGTGCAAACGTTTGCACTATATATAATTATGTTAGTTAGCATCTTCCAGACTGCGAAATCATCTCTGTGATATTCTGCACGAAACGCTTGTCTGCAGCCAGATCCTCTATGTTGAGATGCATGCGATAACGCCAGTAATGCTTAGGGTTAGCCGGGATATTGATACGCTCAGCATCAGCATCAGGCAGACGGAGAGCCTCATCGGTAGCCAACCAGTCCTGGATGCTCAATATGCAGAGCATGGATGGAGAGGTGAGATGGCGGCTGATGATGTCGCTAGCCAACCAGCCTGGGAGTGGATGAGGTGCTGGTCCCTGACGGTAGAGCATCGTATTGTAATACTCCTGGGTACGCTGGATATTCTCATCCCACCACATGCGCAGAGTAGGCATATCATGGCTCGAGATGGTACATACCGAGCGGTATGGGTTACGGCTCAGATGTCCGAACTTAACCGATGGATCCTTTGGCATGCTCTGGAGTTCCAGACTCAATATCTTCAACTCGTCCATTACCCAAGGCACACAGTCTGGCACCATACCGAGGTCTTCGGCACAAACCAGCATGCGGGTAGCCTGAACCAGTTTAGGCAACTTTTTCATCGCCTTCTGATACCAGAACTGGTTGTTGCGGCGATAGAAATAGTCGTCGTAAAGGCGGTTGAACGCTGCCTTGTCATTATCATAGAGCGACTCGTAGATAAAGTCAAGCTGGGCTGAGATACGTGGATGGAAGACGCTAGGGTTGGTATGATCACGTACAAAAAGTACATCGCTGATCAGGGCATACAAGCCATCACGCAGCCAGAGTTCCTTCTCATCTGTTACGTCAGCAAAGAGTGCCTCTACCTTGCGCTGGGTATCTACCTCAGGCTTCATCTGATAACGCTCGTCATCCAGACGGTCGAGATACTTCTCCTTTACCTCGCCGGCACGCTCATGGAACACACGGTCCAATACCCAATCGGTAATGAACGGACGGGTAAAACGGTCTTCCTGGAAGTGCAAACCATAGCTTTCTATCTCTTCACGGCTCATGGCAAGCGCCGGTGCAAACTGTCCGAGCAATCCATGTACGCTATGTACCGGAATCTCCCAGATACGGAAGAAGCCCAATACGTGGTCGATGCGGTAAGCATCAAAATATCTTGCCATGTTCTGGAAACGGCGGTTCCACCACTGGCAGCCATCCTTCAGCATCTCAAACCAGTTATAGGTAGGGAATCCCCAGTTCTGACCATTGGCAGAGAAGTCATCAGGTGGAGCACCCGCCTGACCATTGAGATTGAAGTATTTAGGTTCCGTCCATACATCGCAACCATTGCGGTTTACGCCGATTGGAATATCACCCTTCAAAATAACGCCCTTAGCCTTGGCATGCTCGTGAGCCTCCTGCATCTGGCGGTCCAGTACGAACTGTACGAAATAGAAGAACGCCACGTTCTTGTAAGCAGCAGTCTTAGGGTCGGCAAGCGCCTTGCGCTCAGCCTCATCCCATACCTGATGATCTGGCCACTGGTTGAAATCAGCCGTACCATTCTTATCACGCAGGTATGAATACTGTGCGTAAGGAACCAGCCACAGTTCAGTATCCTGGAAGAAAGCCTTATATTCGGCTGTCTTCATCATCTTTTCACCTTCCTGATTGAAGATTTGACGCAAGTAATTTATCTTGAAATCATTTACTTTCTCGTAATCTATCTTATCCAGTGCGTTCAACTCAGCACGTGTCTTCTCAGCCTCAGCACGAGCCTTGGCATCCTTCAGCTCTGGGAGAGCATGGAGGTCGGCATACTGCGGATGAATAGCGAAGACGCTGATGCAGCTGTATGGATAACTGTCGGTCCATGTATGAGTGATGGTGGTATCATTGATAGGAAGGAGCTGGAGCACCTTCTGTCCGGTAGAAGCCACAAAATCAATCATGGTCTTCAGGTCACCGAAATCACCGATACCGGCACTCTTACGGGTACGCAATGAGAATACTGGCACCTGCGTTCCGGCAAGTTTGCGGTTATACAGGGCGAAGAAAGCCTGGTCGAGTTCATAAGATACCAACTCACCTGCCTTCATCTCCGGCAAATCCACGGTTCTGTTCATGCTGGTTTCCCAGAGAAGCTCGTTCTTCGCATTACGGAAAGCCACGAACTTAAACTCCAGATGTCTGCCCTCAAGATGAGTCGCATCAATATCAGCCACCCATTCATTATAGGTATGCTGAGTCATCGGAAGAATCTTCTGCACATCCCAGACACCCAAAGCTTTATCTGCACCCAATACACCCAGACGCTCACCATCACGAAGCTGAGGAGCACGGACAATCAGACGCACAATCTTGCTGCCCGTTTCCGGCTTCATCTCCTGTGGAGCCTGATGATTGATGCAATCGGTAAAGGCACTGCTGTAGAGGTAAGCATCCTCAGGCATAGCCTTCCAATGATCGTAAAGGGTATAAGCCGCAGCCTTCTTGACATTTACATCGAGCTGATGCTTGATTATAAGCCATTCGGTCTTGACTACTCTTCCTTCACGTTCTACACTATAATAATAGGTATACGATTTTTCAGGTGATTCAACACACCAGTCGCATGCCCATCTTTGACCATCTGTTGTCTCGAGAGGAAGTTTCAGTTCACCTTCCTCCGTCTGAATGTTTACGACGATCTGTTCGCCGAACATTGCTTTATATTCAATATTAAACTGTACTGTCATAAGACTCTTAAAGGCTCTTAAAAATGTTATAAGTTATATTTGATGCTACAAAGGTAAGAAAAACGAGCGAAAAACGTATCTGAAATTTGCATATTTTTTCTCACAAATCGTGCAAACGATTGCACAACCCTCACTCCGTAGAAACAATCAATTAATCGTTCATCTTATTTTATTCTGATTTCCTATCCTTGATGATACTCACAGACAGCGCACCCGCAATCAGCAGGATACCTGCCACAATCATCATATCGCTCTGATGAGAACCCACCAGACTCAGGACAGTTCCACCGCAGATGGCAGCCACAATCTGAGGGATACAGATAGTTCCGTTAAACAGACCGAGATAAGCACCCATGTGACCATATCCCTGCAAAGCATTGGTAACAAAGGTGAAAGGCATCGCCAACATGGCTGCCCAACCGGCACCAATCATCAGGAACGGAATAAACTGCAGATACTGGTCATGCAGGAAAGGTATCAGGGCAAAACCCACACCACCGATAACCAGACTGACAGCGTATGCCACCTTCGTATTCTTAAACTGAGGGAGAATCACAGCCCAGATAACACTACCTACAGCCTGAACTGCAAAGAGAATGCCCACCCAGTTGCCAGCCTCTTGGAATGCTTCAGAAGCAGGGTCGGTCGTATTCCATACGGTTTCAGCGATGGCTCCCGTAGAATAATTCCAGAGATAAAGGAAACCAGCCCAGCAGAAGAACTGAACCAGTCCCACCTTCCAGAAGGTAGATGGCGCCTTGCGGAGCAAAGTAATCCAATCGGCCTTGTCTTCAGAAGCATTAGGATTCTTCACTCTTCCCTCTTCACTCTTCGCTTCATTATACTCCGCATACTGCTGTGGATTCCACTCCTTCACCTTCATCGTGGTGTAGATAACACAGAGAATCAGGATAGCCGCACCGATATAGAACGACCAGATGACAGAATCAGGAACCACACCCTTCTCAGCATAATTCTTGATACCGAGGAAGGTAAAGAGGAACGGGAAGATATATCCGGCTACAGAACCGGCATTGCAGAGGAAACTCTGGATAGAGTAAGCCTTTGCCTTCTGTTTTTCATTTACCATATCGCCTACCAGCATCTTGAACGGCTGCATTGCCATATTGATGCTCGTATCGAGGAACATCAGCGCTATCAGTCCGAAGAGCATCGCACCGCTTACGGTCAGTCCGAGCGAACCGGCGTTCGGCAGCAGGCACATCACCAGGACGGCAATCGTAGCACCCACAAAGAGATAAGGGATGCGGCGACCAAAGCGGCACCACGTCTTATCACTCAACGTGCCCACGATAGGCTGAACCAGAATTCCCATCAGAGGAGGGAGAATCCAAAAATAACTCAAGTTGTGTGGGTCAGCACCCAACGTTGCAAAGATTCGGGAGATGTTGGCGCTCTGTAGGGCGTAGGCAATCTGCACTCCGAAAAATCCGAAGCTCAAGTTCCAGAGCTTCCAGAAACTTAAATCAGGTTTTTGTTTCATATTGTTATGCTTTTATTTATATTCATTCAGAAAAGAATGTCAATTCAACATTTAACATTCAACATTTAACATTATCTAGTAGTTCCTCTCACCACGAGTCGTGTTCTCACCACTCTCTTCTCCACCTCATCTCTAGGGATGGAGCCTTCCACCTGACCAATCAGGATATTGGCAGCTTCCTCGCCTACGGCTACACCTCGCTGCTCAACCGTAGTAAGCATCGGGTCGCACGCCTTGGCACGGTCACCATTGGTGAATCCGCAGATGCTGATTTCTTCAGGCACCTTGAACCCCATGCGCTTGGCGGTATAGAGGATGCCGATTGCCGTATCATCATTGATGGCGAAGAAAGCATCCGGACGATCTTCCTCTATCAGAATATCCGGCGTTATTGCTTCGGCACTGGCACGGTCATCGCAGATCTTCACCCAGTCAGGGTTCTCCGTCAAACCATGCTTTACCAGCGCATCATGATAACCGTTATATCGGTTCTTGGAGATTTCCAGATTCATCGGCGAGCCGTAGAAGGCAATCTTCTTGCAGCCCGTATCAATCATGTGGGTAACGGCAGTAAAGGCACCCATATAGTCATCTACCACCACTCGCGAGCAGTTCACGCCCGTACATATTCTATCATAGAAGATAAGCGGCACCCCATTCTGCAGCAGTTTTTCGAAATGGTCATACTGCTTGGTATCCTTCGCCTGTGAAACGATGATGCCACAAACCTTGTTCTGATAGAAGTCTTCACAGATGGCCACCTCCTTATCGTAGCGCTCGTTACTCTGCGCCACCATCACACGGTAACCTCTGGCTCTAGCCTCTTCCTCTATACCCGAAAGCACCGACATGAAGTAATAGTGTACCACCTGAGGCACAATAACTCCAATCACCTTCATCGGCTTCACCTTATTATGTCTTAAAGCTTCACCCAGGAAATTAGGAAAGAAGTTATGTTCACGCGCGTATTTCTGAATACGCTCCTTTTGGGCAGTACTGATACGAGAACTGTCCTTCAAAGCCCGGCTCACTGTGGCAACACTTACGCCCAGATCGCGAGCAATATCTTTCATTGTTATTGTTTCTTTATCGCCCATTGCTATTAGTTGTGCTGCAAAATTACGAAATATCCTTAATATCAGTTCAAAGTTCTTGACTTAAATCAAGTAATTTCTATGCAAACGTTTGCACAAAATAAATAACGGAATTAACACAAAAATAGTACAACATTAGAGAAAAGAACTTAATTTTGCACACAGAAAACGACAAGTTTATGGGCAAGCGCCCCATTCCTACCTTATATAATATAAGTAAGATGTCAGAAAGACCCCGAAAAGAGCCAGAACGGCATTTTGAGTAGGAACGACAACAACTTAAGCCAAGAAGAAAAGAAGAAAAAGTAAATAATTTAATATAATACATTAACTTAAAAATCAAGCAAATGATGAAGCAGGTAAAAATTAAATTGCCTCTCAGAGCGTTGACCCTAGCAAGCGGTCTGCTTCTGACGGTGAGTTCCTTTGCGCAGAGTAATGCGATTAAGGGACAAGTGAAGGATGCTTCTGGTGAGCCTATCATGGGTGCTACCATTACAGTTAACGGTAAGGCAGTAGGCATTACCGATATGGATGGTAACTTCTCAGTAGACGCAGCGCCAGGTACAAACCTTACTTTCACCTATCTGGGAATGACTCCGCAGACAGTGAAAGCAGCTAATAACATGAGCATTACCTTGGCAGATGACTCTAAGGCTTTGAACGAAGTCGTAGTCATCGGTTATGGTGTGGCTAAGAAGAACGACTTGACCGGTTCTGTTACAGCTATCAAGCCTGATGAGAAGAACCATGGTATCATTACTTCCGCACAGGATATGATCCAGGGTAAAATTGCTGGTGTAAACGTAAACTCTGCAACGGGTGCTCCTGGTGAAGGTGCACAGATCCGTATTCGTGGTGGTGCTTCTCTTACTGCGAGCAACAACCCATTGATTGTTATCGATGGTATGCCTATGGATAACAATGATACAAAGGGTGTTAACAACCCTCTCTCTCTTGTCAATCCTAACGATATCGAGAGCTTCACTGTATTGAAAGATGCTTCTGCTACAGCTATTTACGGTTCCCGTGGTTCCAATGGTGTCATCATCATTACCACCAAGAAGGGTCGCAGCGGTCAGAAACCACAGATTTCTTACAATGGTACAGTCTCAGTAAGTACTATTGGTAAGAAGCTGGATGTGATGAACGCATCAGAATACGTTGACTTCATCAAGAACTATTATGGCGAAGGTTCTTCTGCCTACCAAGGCTTAGGCTGGAAGGAATACAATGCAGATGGCACACCTAACTATGCTGCCGGCACATACGATACCGACTGGCAGGATGAGATTTACCGTGCAGCTGTCAGCCATGAGCATAATGTCAGCTTATCAGGTGGCATCAGCAAGAAATCCTGGTCAATGCCTTATCGTGTCAGCGTTGGTTACACTGGCCAGGAAGGTATCCTGAAGGGTTCTGACTACAAGCGTGTTACTGCTGGTTTCAACCTCAGTCCTTCTTTGCTCAACAAGCACCTCAACCTGAACATCAATGGTAAATATTCTTACTCAAAGACAGTTCCTGGTGGACAGGATGCCGTTGGTGCAGCTATCACAATGGACCCTACTCGTCCTGTTAAGAGCAGTGATGAGAAATTCAAGAACTGGGGCGGCTATTGGCAGTGGGCACAAGAGAGTAAATCATACGACCCAACCTTCCCATACGACCGAAATTCAGATGCTCCAGCCAACCCTGTTGAAAAGGTAGAGAACTACGGATTTAACAAGAGTGCACATGTTCTCTTGGGCAACGTAGAGGCAGACTATAAGATTCATGGTTTCGAAGACCTGCATCTGCATGTCAACTTAGCTGGTGAATATACCACCGGTGGTGAGTATGATCACAAGAATCCACAGTCTACCTACGCATACTACTATGGTGGAGAAAGTGAAGATACAGAGAAGAAGTATAATGTTGTTGCAACAGCCTATGCTCAATATACCAAGGACTTCAACAAGGCTAACCACTTCGATATCACAGCTGGTTACGAGTATAGCCACATGAAATATTGGGGAGACAAATGGAGCAGAACCATGTATCCATCTACCTACGAAGGAAAGAATGACAAGGGTGAAGCTCTTGCTGGTACAGAAAAGGCTTACGATACTAGCAGATGGAGAGGTCAGACCTATCTCGTGAGCTGGTATGGTCGTGCCAACTATTCTTTGTTGGATCGTTATCTCCTTACATTTACCGCACGTTATGATGGTTCTAGCCGATTTGCAGACGGACACCGTTGGGGTTTCTTCCCTGCTGCAGCCTTCGCATGGCGTGTTAAAGAAGAAAGTTTCTTGAAAGATGTTGACGCAATCAGCGACTTGAAACTTCGTTTGGGTTGGGGTAAGACTGGTCAACAGGATACTGGTAAAAATTATTATACCGCTACATATAAGAAGAGTACAAGTAATCACCACCTCTATCCAATCGGTGGCGGCGACAACACAGGTCTGCTCTATCAGCCATTGGCATACAATGATGAGCTGACTTGGGAGACTACCACTACATGGAACGTCGGCCTCGATTACGGTATGTTCGACCAGAGATTGGTCCTCAACTTTGATGCATATTACCGCAAGACTACAGACCTTCTGAGTGAAACAACTATCCCAGCTGGTCAGAACTTCGACAATAAACTTTTGAAGAATGCAGGTACCTTGGAGAATAAGGGTTTTGAAGTTGCTGTAACAGGTCGTCCTATCCAGACCAAAGACTGGTTTGTTGAATTGAGCGTGAACGCAGCCTACAACAAGAACGAGATTACTGAGCTTGCAGGCGGTCGCGATATGATTGAAGCAGGAATGACGGTAGGTCAAGCCCAGCCAATCACCTATCATAAGGTAGGTAAGCCAGCCAATTCTTTCTTGGTTTACCAGCAGGTATACGATGAGAACGGACGCCCTATCATGGGTTGCTACGTAGACCGCAATGGTGATGGTTCTATTGACGAGAACGATAGATACTTCTACAAGAATATCGTAGCTCCTTGGACAGGCGGTTTCAGCTTCAAGATTTCATACAAGAACTGGGATCTTGGAAGTAACTTCCGTGCAAGTTTTGGAAACTATCTCTACAACGGATACGCAGAAAGCAAGGCTAACACTTCTGTTCTCTGTAATCCAAAGGGATATTATGAGAATTGTACAAAGGAAATAGCAGCCTTAGGTTGGACTTCCTACAACTATCCTCGTACCGATTACTTTGTACAGAATGCAAGCTTCTTGAAGTGTGACAACATCACTTTGGGCTACAATTTTGATAATGTATTTAAGATGGGTAACTACAAGGGTATCTCAGGTCGTATCTACGCCTCATGCTCTAACGTGTTTACCATCACAAAGTACAAAGGTCTCGAGCCAGAACAGACATCAGGCAAGGACAACAACGTATATCCACGCTGCCGCACATTCCTGCTCGGTTTGAACCTCAACTTCTAACAATTTAAAATAGATTTCAATATGAAACTCAATAAATTCAAAACAATCGTTCCTGCTGCTGCGCTTCTGTTTTCAGCAAGTTTGTGCTCTTGTATGGATGATTTGGACAAGGGAAACATTGATCCAAATAGTGACGCAAATCCAAACATAACAGGCTTGTATAGCAAGTGCTATGCTGGACTTATCATGGAAGGTAATGATGGTAATTCCGATTTCACTATTCCAGACAATGGTAAATCCACTTTGATACGTAACATTTACAACTTCAACGAGTTACCTACTGACGAATCAATCTGTTGGTGGTCTGATGGTGGTCTCACCGATATTAGCTACAACCAGTTCAAAGCAGATAATGAAACTCTGAGGTATCTGTACTATCGTATGATGTCTAATATCTCATTCGAGAATCATTTCTTAGGACTCGAGACAGCAAAAGAAGATAAAACCAAGTATGCAGAGATACGTGTTATCCGTGCTTACCACTATTTATTGATGCTTGACTTCTGGGGCGATCCTTCATTCACAGATAAGATTTCGGCAGAGACTCCACGTCAGGCTCACACCTACAATACTAAATATGATCCAAACAAGAGTTACACTCGTGCAGAGCTTCTTCAGATGGGTCGTGAGTTCTTGTTTAACTGGGTAGAAAGCGAATTGCTTGCTGCAGAGCCAGACCTATTGGCAGCAAAGCCTGAGAAAGATACAGAAGCAGACTATGGTCGCGTAGACAAGGGAACATGCTGGTTGCTCTTAAGCCGTCTGTACCTCAATGCCGGTACCTACCTCAACAATGATGGTCAGAACAATCCTCATTGGGACAAGGCGCTTGAATACGCAGAGAAAGTAATTAATTCAGACTATAAGCTCTTCCTCGAAACAGATATGTCTGCAGAGGCAAAGGCTAACGGCTACAAGCCATACGACATGCTCTTCATGGGCGACAATGGTTCGAATGGTGCAAGTTGCGAGGCTCTTCTGCCATTGATGCAGGATGGAGACAAGACCCAAGGCTACGGAGGTTCACTCTTCTTCGTTGCTGCAAGTATAGATGATAAGTCCAGAACTGTTACAGGTGAAACATTAGGTACATCTGCTACCAACTGGTCAGGTATGCGTGTTCGTCCTTCATTCTTAACCAAATTTGTAAACAACCCTTCGGATTTCGAAGGTAAGACTGCTAAACAGATTCGCGCTATGGGTATTGATGACCGTGCCATGATTTGGGGTGTAGACCATAAATTAGGCCTGGGTAAGAATGACGCCTTCAAACAGGGACTCACCATTGTAAAATGGAATAACGTTTACTCCAACCATGGAACTACACATGATACGGAAAAAGTAGATACAGACTTCTTCCTCTTCCGTGTAGCAGAGGCTTACCTCAACGCTGCTGAAGCAGAAATGCATCTTAACGGCGCAAATTCTGCTAAGGCTAAGGGATGGATTGATGCTCTTCGCGATCGTGCCCACGCACAAAAACGTTCAACATATTCTCTTGAAGACGTGCTTGATGAGCGTGCCCGTGAGTTGTACTGCGAAGGTTTCCGTCGTACTGACCTGATCCGTTACAACCAGTTTGGTGGTGCTCAGGCTACATACAATTGGGAATATAAGGGTGGTAACGAGAAGGGTACAACCTTCGACAAGAAGTTTAATGTATATCCTCTCCCATCTTCTGAGCTTCTTTCCAACAAGAACTTGACACAGATTGATGGATACAACGAGGTACAAAACTAAAGTATTATAGAATTATAAAAGTAAACGCAATATGAAGAATAAATATATAATTGGTGCTATGCTTGTCGGCATCATCAGCTTATTCGCATCATGTTCGGATGACAACGACTCAAACCCAACGCTGATTCAGCCTACGGAGTTCAAGTTGAATACTCCAGAATATGTAAATGCTACTATTGACTTGGAGCAATCTACAGGACTTAGCCTTTCATGGTCACAGCCTAAGTACACTGCCGACAATGCCCCAATCAATGTAACATACGAGGTACAGGTATCTCCAACCAACTCTTTCACAGTTTCTACAGATGAAGCTGCAGCAGATGAAAGTGGCGAGAAAGTTGCCGATTACGCAGCTCTCAGCCACACAACACTGGAATGTAAAACTTCTGCCTCGGCTGAAGAAATTGACAAGGCATTGGTAAAGATTCTGAAATGGACAGAAGGCAATGTTCCTGCTGAACAGGATGCGTATGTACGTGTGAATGCTTTCATCCTTGAGGGCACAAACCGTCTGAATCCTATCGCATCTAACGCTATAAAACTTAAGGTAACACCTTATTATGTTGAGTTGAAGGATGCTACTCCAATAATGTGGTATCTTGTAGGTAACATGTTCGGTGGCAAATGGGCTGGTGATAAGATTACTGGTACAGATAATCTTCCTATGTTCTTAAAGCCTAACTTCTCTTATGATAAGAAGACTGGTGCGGGCGAGATTGAATACACCAACTACTTCCTTACCGGCGACTACAACAGCAGTGCCGAGTGCGACGGAGCCGGCTTCAAGATTCTGCCTCCAAACTTCGATTGGAATTATAGTATGAATGCCATACTCAAGAACGAAATCAGCGCTAAAAAAGGCACAATAGAATATCGTAATAACAATGGCGATGGTGGTCACATCGTAGCACCTGAAGCTGGTTACTACACCATTACCATCAACACAGCAAACAATACTGCTACAATGGTGAAATATGAGGATGAAGTTAATAAGACCTATGGTACTATACAGATTGCTGGCTCATTCAACGATTGGACAGATACTCCAATGCTTCCTTACAACACTGAGGGCGTTGAGAACCACGCTTGGTATTATGTAATGGAAGTTCCTGCTGGCGAGACTGCACAGTTCAAGTTCAAGATTGCAGGATCTTGGGGTACAAGCTGGGGTTATGGCAAGGCTGACGGCGATATCAACATGTTCGGTAAGTGTGAGGCAGGTGGCAAGAACCTCGGCTTGGCAGAAGGCAAGTACGTCATCTCATTCAACGACATCACAGGTGCATTCAGCATCGTTAAATTGTAAATCACTTAAAGTATAGACAATTATGATTAAGAAAATATTATTGGGAATGACCCTGCTGCTGTCTATGGTTTCTTGTACCGAAGACTACACAGACTGGGCTAATCCACAGACTAATCCTGAGGAAGAAGCTGTATCATTCGGAGATGGTAGCGTAACTCCAGTAGATGTCATCAACTTGGCTGATGTTAAAGGAAATAAGGTAAAAGTAGCGAGCATTGTTGCTCCTACTTCTTCCAAAGATGCTTACAAGTCGTCTAGTTTCAAAATTAATTTCGATGGTCAGTCTTTCGACATTGATGCTGATGGTAACATGGCAAAAGCTGACTTGGTAAATTACATCACAGGTAAGTATGGCAAGCGCCCAATAGAGCGCGACCTTGATGCCACTCTTGACGCATGGCTAAGCAATGGTTCAACAGCCGCAAAGATGGCTACATCTGCAAAATTCCAGGTAAAGGCTATTCCTGAGGCTCCGTTCATCGATGCAGCTTACTATCTCGTAGGTGACTTGACAGAATGGAAATTGGACACCAAATTGAAATTTGCTCACTCTGATGCAGACGTTTATGAGGATCCTGTATTCACCCTTATGTTTACAACAACTAAGGACGACCAATGCTGGAAGATTATTCCACAGGGAAATGTAGATGCTGGTAACATTTGGGCTGTAGAAAATGCTCCTAAGGGTGTTGTTGGTATTGAACAAGATGGAGATAACGCTATGAGCGGTAAACTTCTTACTACCAACTCTGAGGGTAAAAAGGCTGGCGCTGGTAAGATTGCCAAGGCAGGTATGTATCAGATGACAATCAACATGATGGACTACACTTATACCATCAAGCAGATTGCTCCAGAATACTACCTTGTTGGTAAATTACAGGGATGGTCAGATAAACTTGAAAACAAGACCTGTCTCATGTATGCTGAGACTCCTATGGCTCAGAGCTATACTACTCAGTGGAAGGACGATGCCAACCTGAAGATTTGGTTGGGTAGCGATTGGGCAGATTGGAACAGTGCCTATGGTAGTGCAACAATGGCTGATGCCAATACCCCAACAGGTAGCTTAAAATCTGCCAATAATGCTGGTGCCATCATTTGTCCAGAGCCAGGTGCTTTCTACACATTTAAGGCCGATTTCTCTACCATGACTTACTCATGGACTAAGCTTGAGAACCAGAATCCTACCGAATTCGAAAATGTTAGTCTTATCGGAGTTGGTGGCAAATGGGGGGACAATGACGACGTTGACATGACCCAGGTTACTCCTCACAACTGGTTTATCGAAACAACTCTCCCTGTAGGAGGATTTAAGATTCGTGCTAATCACGGTTGGAATGCAGGTGGAAACTGGGGCTACACAGCAGATCAGAAGTTCACTTCTACAGGTAAGTTGTTCAACGATGGTGGCAGCGGAGATATCAAGATTGCAACTGCAGGTAAGTATCGCATCTTCTTCAACGATATTACTAACGAGTATGCTATTATTGCTGTTGCAGAATAAACATTTATTTTAATAATACATTATAGGCGGCTCTCAATTCCGGGAGCCGCCTATTTTTTTCGTTCTCCTCCCCCTTTTCAAGTATTTTTTCCCTAAAACCTTGGAAGTTACGAGGAAAAGCCGTATCTTTGCAGAAGAAAAGCTGCACTCGGCAAATTGAAAGCAAGCTTTCTTTGCGCTCGTTTGCATTTTCTTTGC
>OBKV01000975.1_pt1 | contig 19836 bp, 11 predicted proteins | sample 1517301 | NCBI WGS metagenome assembly OBKV01 (sample SAMN04571685, study PRJEB22368) | human gut metagenome | biome: human gut; material: stool | host: Homo sapiens | place: Luxembourg | collected 2012-06-29 | reverse complement strand
CGTATTGACCATGTCGCCCGGGAAAAAGGACTACAGTCATCACAACTATCCGCTTGAATACATCGAAAAAGCGGTTGCATGGCTCAAATTACACGGCAATGAAAAAATAGGCATTGCAGGAGCCTCAACGACCGGCACGCTCGCCCTGACGGCGGCTTCGCTATTTGATGGTATCTCTCTGACCATCGCAATGACCCCCAGCGACTTTGTGTGGCAGGGGTTCATGCAGGGCAAAAAGGATGGCTGCAAGGAATGGCCAATCGAGGGAGAATCACTCTTTTCTTACAAGGGAAAGCCCTTGCCATACATGCCGTTTTGCTATCAGCACCCTGACTATTGGCGCATAATCTCGGAGGAGTCCAAACGCACCGGCAATATGATTGCCTCCCGCAAGCTGTTTGACGACTCTGAAGCGGCGCACCCGATTACCGAGGAGGAATTCATAAAGGTCGAGAATATCCGCGGCAAACTGTTTCTTGTCGGCGCAGAGGACGACGCACTTTGGGACACCGCAAAATATATCCGCCGCATGGAAAAACGCCTTGCGGAGAAACCGCACTCCTGCGAAGTCGAGGCGGTAGTATATGAGCACGGCACGCATTTTGTTTTCCCCGACGGTATGCTTAAGACCATGCTTCCCGTCGGCTCGGCACTGTTTGTCAAGCTGGCGTTCAGCGCTGCGAAGAAATATCCCAGGGAGTGTAAAACGGCTCGCATTGACATTGACCGCCGCATGACCCGCGTGATATGCGATTGGAGGGACAAAAAGTGACCTATTTTGGAATGCCATTCGGCATGTGGACGATGTTTGCAGGCTCATTCCAAAAGCAGCTGACGGCTGTGTTTGGTTATGATTCCGATACAGCAAAAGGTATAGCTAAAAGTGCAAAACCAAAATACAAAGCAATTATCTCAGACCTGCCGGAATTTGAAAAATCGGATCGCTTCAAGATGAACATCGTCAACTGTGCGATGCTCGGGGCGTTCGTTCTCTCCATGCCGGAACGTCCGGACGTGGAACAGCTGGCGGTCTACTACGCCAATGCCATGATGACAAAGCCCATGAAATGGTTCTGCCGCAAAAGCGGAAAGAGCAAATTCACCGAAAAGGACATTGCCGGTATGAAAGCCACCGCCGCGCTGAGAGCCGCTGACCGCAACCCCTACTCGTGGAACATGGAGTTTTACGAATATCCCGACGGTAGCGGATACGAAGGCCGCTTTACAAAATGCGGTATCTGTGTACTGATGAAAAAGCTGGGGCTGTATGACCTGACCCCTGCTTTGTGCCATCTGGACTACACCATGAGCGAAGCAGGCGGCGCGACTGACTTTGTGCGGCAGTATACGCTCGCCTCCGGCGGACCGTACTGCGACTGCGTATATAAAAAGAAGCTTTAGAGGGGAGATAAAATTATAAAAGCCACTTATTTTTTTCTGAATTCCCGTGAAGTTTCGGCAAAATTCACCGTCTCTGTCTCGCAATTAAAAAAAGCAGGATTGTTTTAAAACAATCCTGCTTTCTTGTCATAACCGAACAAAACAAAATAATACAATCCGAAAGTCCGTATTTAAATATTGATGTCGGGAAGTTCAATGGGTCCCGAGACGTCGGTTGTAGTCGGTTCAGTGCTGATGGTAATAATATCAGCCGTGCAAAATTCCGTTATTTCAAATGACGGAGCAGAATACTCTTCTTTCATTCTTTTTTCTCCTTTTTTAAGTCCTGTAAGCTGCGGCGGATTTTCCGTATCGCATCATAGCCTGCGTTAAGTCATCAAGAGCAGTACCCTTATATGCACTTGACTGCTGAATAACACTTGCGTATGATTCGACGCTGAAAAGCATTGTGTTGCTGCAAGGAACGCCGTTTTCATAAACCGTAAGCAAAAGCTTATCGCTCAGCTCGTGTGCAAAAAGCTCATTACAATAAACATAATATGTGCCGTCGCCGTTATTCACAAAATCATTTTTGTCATAGGTAAATTTTGTGTTCCTAAATGCGATTTCAACGGTCTTGTTTTCAACGTCCTTAGCGGAAAACTTAGCCCTGAGCATAATTGAATTGTTGAGCACCAAGCCGCAAGTATTCCATTGCGCCGTAGGACTGCTTATCGTTTTGTAATTTAAGTCGCTGATATTCTTAAACTTCTCTGCCCCATTGCTGCCCCAGCTTTTTTGAACAGCGGTCAGCTCGGAATTAACAAGATTATCCGTCTTATACCCTACATATTTCTGTGCCATAGCGCCGTAATTCAACAGATCCACAAGCAGCGTGCGAAGCTTTGAGTATTCATCGCTGCTGTATCTGTCGAGCAATGTATAGGCGTACTCCTTGACGCTCAACGCCTTTTCGGGGCTTGTGTATTCCTCGTTTCCCTTTTTGGCGTGCAACACCGCAGTAACCTCATCATTCATAAGCTGCGGATTTATGCCCTTGTATGAGAATACGTAGTAATCCCCGTTCTGCTTATATTGTGTAGTCTTTTCTTCTTTTCCGTTACATTTAAATGTCATATAGAAATCATCGTAAGACGAAAGACTGCTTTTAGGTACTTTGAAATTCATTGTTATGCTGCTTTCGAGCGATATTGAAGCCTTGTCAATTGCAAGTGCGGGCTTTTCTTCCGGAGCAGCTTTGTTTTTGTAATAATATGTAACAACCGTACCGTCTGAAACAATCGGCTCATTCAAGCCGTCGGCCTTCACAAATTCATAACCGTAAAGCGATTTTGCCGGCGTCAAACCAATCTTTGTGCCATACGGAACAGTAAATGTTCCTCCGGCAGTATTCGGTATTTCTGTGCCGTCCTCAAATTTATATTGGATTGAAACGGTTGTGTAACGCTGTGTTTCAGTATTATCGTCCGCTAAGATGTTACCGTTTTCGTCAAGCACCTGAAATGCCACGGTATCACCGTTCAAAAGCTGAGCGTCGGACGGAATTTGATAAATAAGCGAGCAGCTCTTCAGACCTGAATTAAAATCGCTTTTGATGTGGTCCAAAGCACCTATCGGCCAGAAATTCGCCTTATCATTCCAAACGGGAATGTCAAAGGTTTGAATAGTCTGAAGCGGATTACCCGATGAATCGGTTGCCACGCTGCCGTCGGAATGCCTTATCCACATTTTGAACCTTATCTGCCTTGCTTGCTTATCCGAAACATTTTGAATGACAGTACGCAGTTCGATTTTTTTACCGTTCATATCGGTATTAAATCTGCTTTTACCGTTACCGCTCAAAAGCCTGCCGCTGCGATTTGAAGTATAAGTATAGTACGAGCTTGTTTCAAGGTCCGTAAAATCAGAGGGACTTGAGTAGGCTCCGGTGTACTCCTTAACTTCAGGCGTGGCAACATAGAGCTCTGCATCCTTGACAAGCTGAGACATTCTCTTGTAGCCCTGCAAGCGGCAAACCTCGCAAAACTGATAATTTGTATCTCTCATTATACACTCGTAGCTTGAGACAAGCATTTTCGAGCCGTAAGCATTGCGGCAGGTATAGGTGTTTCTGAAGCCTAAAAGCTGAGACCATTTTATCTTTGCCGGGTCTTCAACCGAGGAGAGATTCAGGGACTTCAGTTCCTTATCCCCAAGTAAATATCCGTTGCTGTACTCATCGCCGAGGCCGAGCAAGCTATGCCCAAGCTCGTGTGCAAAGGTCTTAGGCGCACGATAGCTGTCTGACGGTGTAATAAAATAGTGGAAGCCGTATTCGCGATTGTTATAGGCACCGCCGAAATCGGATTTTGTATTTACAACCACGGCGAACTGCGCAATATAATCGTGAACATAGTAATACGGTTCATACTCGTTCGACTCGCCGTTAGGCTTCGTCGGAATCGTGTTCGGGTCGGTTGTTTTTTTGATATGAGCATCGTGAATTTTCTCTATAAACTCAGGTCCGATGCATCTTTCCAAAATATGGTTCTTCCATTGGCTTCCGTGGAGATTGTTAGAAATAACCGGAGAATTGTAGCTGTCAACTATAACATCGAAGAAGGTACTCCCCCCGTTATCAAATGTAGACTCTGAGGCTGTGCAGAGGGCGTAAACGTTAAATCTGTCGGCATAACTGCGATACGGCTCGTATTTCATAGCCTCTTGCCAAAGTCGTTTTACATCATTGATAAATTTGCCCTGTTGACTTTTTGTATATCCCTCACCGCAAATGACGACAACCATATTTTCCGTGTCGCTGCGAGTCTTCTGAATAGTGTATACGGGAATGGTGGGATTAGAGTATTTCCCGTCAGCCGAATACCATGGTCCGAGCGTGGGCTGAATGCTTTGCTCGGTGCTGACATTCCAATCGGGATTTGCCTCTTCCGCAGGCTCTGAAATTGTATAATCCGCCTCCTGCTTATTCGGAGCAGAGCCGACATAAGGATTGCCCTGAGTTCCGCTGCCGGAGGTTGCGACAAAATACTCGGTATCGAGATAAAACGCAGGTCTTACGCCCAAATCGGAATACCACGGAGCATATCTGCCCACCTCGCCCGACGAGCTGACATAACGCATATCATGATTACAGTCGGTAACGGGAGTACGAAGCCAATAAGGCCAAGCCATACCGTCGTTGTTGTATGCGACATAATAGCCTTTAAGATTTTTCCACACGGCGTTAGCCTGTTTCACATCGAGAAGGAACACCTTTTCGGTCGTGGTTTCAAAATATGAATTATCATAATTAGCCACAGCCTCCGAAATATCGGTGTAGTATAACAAATCGGAATTTGCGTCGCCCTCAACAATACCCTTATTGTATTCGGGATGAGAGACAAGAGAACGCTGGGTAACGGTTTTCATAGCGGCAATTTCCGACTTTGAAAATTCGTTTAAAAAGCCCGCTTTATTATTATAGGCCCCTGTTCCGCTGACATAACCATCCTTCGGCGGGTTACCGCAAAGCCAATCGACCTTACCTGCAGCCGCAGTCGAATTGAGCCAGGAACGCATATTGCTGTCTCTCCAATAATTTGAGCCGTAATCGGCGCGCTTATAGCTTCTGCTGTGCGATTTCGAATTGCTGTTGTCGTTTGTCTTGGCATCATACGCAAGAGTGTCAACAATTCTGTCTGCAAGCATAAGCGGACCGTTATCGTCAATACTCACACAGCGCCAAAGAATCGAGGCATTATTATATGTTCCCATTTTGACATAATCGCCCACTTTAATATCAGGCTTTGACGCCGCCTGAGCGAACATAGGCAACAGCGAAACAGCCATGCACATCGTAAGCAATACTGCCGTCAGTTTTTTTACCATTAACTCAATCCTTTACCAAATATATTTGCTTTAATTATATATGACTTGGTTATAGATGTCAACACATTTATCGTTAAACTTTTGTCAATTATGGCAGCTGCCTCTCATAATAAAATGCTTTTCGCAGCGTTAACATTCACGCTTTCCTTTTGCCGCTTATATATGACGAAAAAAACGTCTGATTTGCCCTTAAACACAAAAAAGCACCCTCCACTTTCATAAAAAAAGCAGAGAGTGCTTAACATGGTTAAAAACAATTCACTTGGCCGCAAATACCGCAAGTATCAGCTGCAAATTGAGCTGATAATTTTTTCCGCGTCAAACGGCTCGCCGAAATGATTTTTATAATCCGAATTTAATATATATACCGTTACCTTATCGCTGCTTTCCGCTACGATACTGAAATATGACGAAGACTGCATTTCAAATTTGTCTGTGTAATTACAGTATTTATATCGGTAATCGCCCTCGGTTCCGTCTGTATATTTAATGCTTTTTCCGCCGACCGAGGTCTCCCTTAACAGTTCTTTTTCAAGCCTTTTCTTAATAAGTTTTCGCGAAGCCGCCGTTCCGCCGGTATACTCATATACGGTAGCTGTATAATAGTTATAGCTGCCGTCGCTTTTAGAATAATTATCAACAGTATAATAACCGCTTAAAAAGCCATTTGAATACAGCTCATCATCCGAACGCTCAGCCTCGTAATCAGACAAATCGACAAAATTACCCAAGCTGTATTTACTCTCGGCGGCTTCTTTATAGCTGCTCGTCTTTTCGCTGCCAGAATTTACAAATACCGCGGCAAAAAACGACACGGAGAAAACCACGCAGAAGGCCGCTATACATAATGAGCTTATCTTAAGCACGGATTTTATTTTTGCGTCATTGACAAAAAAGTAAGCGATATAGCAAATTATTCCGGGTATCAAAATTATGCTCGGTATAATCAGAGTAAAGGTATCATCAACAATATATATCGGTGTTGTTGTTACTTGGCTTTTGACAAAAGCCCAAAGAAGCCCCAATGCCACCACTGCAATTAAAATGACGACGAGATTTTTAGTCGATTTCTTTCTATCCATATTGACCCCCGCTTTTTATAAGTAACAGAATATGTGTTACTTCCGCAACATATTGTATGTATACAATATGATATATTGCTTTTTTTGTTTTGTCAACAGCGGCTGCTTTTAAGAACGATAAAGGAAATTAAATGCACTTTACCGACAACCAAACACGGTATACTCTGCCGCTTTTATTACGGGTTGTTCACACACAACGAAAATGCAAAAACAGGACATAGCTTTTGCTATGTCCTGCTTTTTTGGCGGAGAGTGAGGGACTCGGCTCACTTCGTTCGCACGCGAGTTTGCTCCGCAAACTATCCTATTGTAGACTTCTTTTGACAAGACTTCGTCTTGCAAAAGATTGTAAGGGTTCGAATCCCTTGCTGTCTTATCAACAAAAAAATAAAGGGTATAGCAAACGCTATACCCTTTATTCTTGGCGGAGAGTGAGGGATTCGAACCCTCGGTCCCGTTAGGGATTACCTGATTTCGAGTCAGGCCCGTTATGACCACTTCGATAACTCTCCGTATTCGGTTTTGTTAAGCTCAACAAAGAGCTTATATATTTTACCAAACGTACATACCTTTGTCAAATGATTTATTCAAATATTTTAATTTATTGCAATCAATAAGGGTTTTGTGCCTACACAAAACGGATTTGCATGGTAAAATCCGTCAATGTTTGCGCAAAAACGGCGATTACGGCATCATTTCAGATAAAAAAGCTATCTTCTCGGCACGGTAAAGGTAAAGGTGAACGATTTTATACGAATGCATTATTGCATTCCGTATTTTGTCTTAATTCGTTCAAGAACCGAGCCTATAGGCTTTGCAAGCACTATTATAAATGCAACATTGGAAACTACATAGGTAAGCGTAACGGGCACAGCCGACGTAACAGCGGCAATATACCGCGTCAGATTAAACGTGCCGTCATACCAAAGGGTTGTATAAATATCCATAAGCAAAGAATACAGCACTCCAGAAACGGCACTGTAAATTATTCTGAACACAAGACTCTTTTTAAGCTGCGGAGCGAAAACTCCGGCTATAAGCCCGACTATACCCCACGAAAACATCTGGAACGGTGTCCATGGACCCTGCCCAAAATAAAAATTCGATATTACGGCGGTCAGCGCACCCGTCATAAAACCTGCCTGTGGACCGAAATACATCGCTGTTATTATAACGAGTGCCGTCACCGGTTTTACGCTGGGTGCCCACGCAAAAACAAGTCTGCCGACTGCCGACAACGCGACCATAACAGCTATTAAAATCATTTCCTTTGTACCGCTTTTTCCCTTTTCAAAAGCGAGAAAAAACGGAACGCACGACAACACGGCAACGCAAAGCGATATCCATGCATACTGTTTATCTTTAAACACTGTGGCTCCGAGCAAAACCGCCGCAGGCACCAAAATGCACGGAAAAATATACGAAAGCCATTTTTTAACCATTATCTTCTCCGTTTCCGCAGCAGCACTCAGCCGCCTCTTCACTCGTTATCGCTGTGGGACAAAGCGGACGGGCTATGCGGTTCGCCGCCGTCGTATAAAAATTATTTTCTGCGAAAAACATATTCGGCGCATCGGAAGAAACGATTTCGCCGTCAAAGAACAGCGCGCACCTATCGGCACCGACAGCGGCAAACTCAACATCATGAGTTACCATAACAACCGTTATTCCGTCCGATTTAAGCTTCTTCAATACATTCAAAAGCGAGGACTTTGAAAAGGCGTCAAGTCCCTTTGTCGGTTCGTCCAAAAGCAGTATTGTAGGCTCTGAAAGCAATATTTTCGCAAGGGCGCATTTTTGCTGTTCACCGCCGCTGAGGTCATAAGGATGTTTCGTAAGCAAATCCGTTATACCGAGTTTTTCGGAAATATCGCGTATTTTTTCTTCGCGCTCTTCTTTTTTATACTCCATCGCCTTGAGCATTTCTTCGAGATCGCCCGAAACGGTATCCTTTAAAAATACCGTCTGCGGATTTTGCGGCAGATATGCAAGCTTCTTTCGGTACAGCGAATTGCCCTTATAATCCTTGATTTTTTTGCCGTCTATCTTTATTTTGCCGCGGTACGGCTTATTAAGACCCGAAATAACATTCAGCATTGTCGTTTTTCCAGTGCCGTTGCCGCCGAGAATACAAATTGTCTCGCCGCGATCCGCTTTAAGATTTACACCGCGCAGAATGTCGGGCAAATCTCTTTCATATCTGAACCAAACATTTTTAAGCTCGATTGCCGTATCGGTTTTATCGGAATATTCTGATTTATCACCGTCGGAAAAGTCTATATTCCTTTTGAAATTGCGTCTGAAAAACTCCTGCCCCTCTTTAACCGTAAGCGGGCAGACTTCGTCCGACGAGAGCAGATTGTAAAGCCTTACGGCACTCGGAAGACCCTTGAGCATAGGGTGCTCGGGATTTATTTTTTTAAGATTTTTGCCGACGGCACGCGGTGAATCATACAAAAGCACGCAGCCGTTTTCCATAAGCAAAACCTTGTCGGCTATCGGGAAAACGTCCTCAAGACGGTGCTCTACCAAAAGCACGGTAATACCGAATTCGGTATTCAGCTTCTTAAGCGTCGCTATAAAATCAGCCGCGGCTATGGGGTCAAGCTGACTTGTGGGCTCATCTAAGATAAGCACCTTGGGCTGCATTACCATAACCGACGCAAGATTTAAAAGCTGCTTCTGACCGCCCGAAAGCTCGTCGGTTTTTTTGCGGAACCAATCCTGTATACCGAAATAGCTCGCCATCTCGCCCACTCTGCGGCGAATTACGTTTTGCGGCACGCCGAGATTTTCAAGACCGAACGACAGCTCGTGCCAAACCTTGTCCGTAACTATCTGATTATCGGGATTTTGCCCGACAAACCCTATGGCACATGCACTCTCGCGAAGGCTGAGGGAATCGATACTTTTCCCGTCATAGAGTATCTCGCCGCTCTTTTCACCTGCGGGAGCAAGCTCGTTTTTAATCAACTTTAAAAGGGTGGTCTTTCCGCAGCCCGTTGCGCCGCATATTACAGTAAAATCACCCTGTCCGATATTAAGAGAGATATTGTGAAGAGTGTCTTTTTCCGCCTTGGGGTAACGGAAATTCAAATTTTCGATATGTAATATTTCCACTTTAAATTCTCCTTTACCTCAATAAAAAACGGAAGAAACGATAATATAAAAAACGAAATGTAAGTAATTAACGATTTTAACGAAAGGCTGATTTTGCCGAGCTCCGGATAAAATGTAAAATCGATGCTTCCGCTGCCGACACCTATAAGTACGGCAGCAAAAAACAATAATCCCGACAATAAAACCGCCGCGTCTCTCGCCCCGAATTTAAACAGCGAAAAGTTTGTTCTGCCGTGCAGACCGTATCCGCGCGCTCTCATAGACGACGACAGCTCCATGGAATTTTCAAGCGACCACGAAATCATCGCCGTAAAAACACGTATTCCGCCGCGTAATCTGTCAACATAGCTTTTTTGCGAATATAGCCCCATTGCCTTTTGCGCTCTGCTCACATTTTTCATCTGTCTTTTAAACATCGGAACAAATCTGAGAGCCATGGAAAGCACAAGCGACATTTTCGGAATAATTCTGCCGAACAGATACAAGAATTTATCCTCGGTCATAATTTCATTATAGCACTTGCACCAAAACAGCACTCCGACAACCATCACCGAGATAAAAACGCCGTAAACAACCGCTTCAAGCGTTACCGGGTTACCGTTCATAAAGAAAAGCGGAGTAACGCCGTTATGTGAAAACAGAGGATTTGTAACAGCCACAAGCAAAAAAAGCGGAAGATAAAAGCCCATATCGCTTAAAATAGCCTTTTTCCTCACGAGCATAAGCGAAAACATAATGCCGCCGAGGAGTGCTGTGAGCTGTATTACGGGATTCCATACAAACATAGCCGTTAACAGCACAGATATAAAATATGTAAAAGTAACAGCCGGATGATATCCGCCGAAAGCTTTCATCCCGTTTCATCTCCCATCCATATACAGCCGACGTCCTTGCCGAGATCGCAGGTATAGACCCATGCTATTCGGTCGCCGTCCTTCAGTTTGTATTTTGAGCATCCGTAATTCGGAAATTCGCCGTTCACCTGATACATCCAACCCGAAAGCGGTCCGCAGGAAAATTCGTACAGATAATTTATACCCTGAACGTATACGCTGCCATAGCTGTTTTTATCGGCACCCTGATACTCCATCTGTATTTTATTATACCTTACCGCCCTGTCAAGTATATCAAAAACGGTGTCGCCGGGTCTTAACACATATTCGGTTTCCGGCAATATAACGCCGTTTTGCGGCACGTATTTATCGGATTGCAGGGCTTTGTCAAGCTCGTCGTAATTTTGAAGCACGGTATCACAGCGAATACTGATAAAAACCGTCTCGCTCTGCGGGGTTATATCGTCGATATGAGTAAGGTAGTACTCGTCAACGGACTGAATGTTTGTGCCGTGAATCAATACGGCTATTATCAGCGCCAACGACAGGAGCGCCAAAATATCTTTTTTCAATTATGACTCCCCTTCCACGAGAAAAAATTACCGCATTTCGTCGTCTTCATCCTTATACATTGCCGCAAGCTCCTCCATTTCGAGAGTTTTTTTCATCTTACGGCGTCTGATTCTTATAATTATAAACACGGTAAGTCCTACCGCTAAAACAAACAGTACAACAGATATTACTATGGCGCGAACGATATTGTCAAGCTTTGTCTTTGTCTTGACGACATCCTCCCAACGCTCGATTTTTGCTCTGTCATATTCGCTGAGCGCGTTATAGCGTTTAACGATTTTATTCACCTTGCCCCTATCCTTGAGCGTGATTTTATCAAACGGATAAAGCTCGGCTTTAATGTCGTCGTTCAGCGAATCTATTTCCGCCTGAACCGCGGCAATTTGCTCCTTTGCCGAAACAAGCTTTCGGAGATATGCGTCTTTACCGTCAAAATCTTCACTCCTTTCGAGCTTATCGAGCAATGTTACAACCAAAACATATTGCTCCGTAGTGAGTTTTTCGGGCAGAGAGTCAACCATTGCACGGTCGGAATCGGTAAAATACAAAATGGCGTCGTCGTTTGCGTCATCATCCGAAAACACAATCACCGCGGTTTCACCCGCTATTTCCGAAACGTCTATTCCGCGTTTTTTGGCTTCATCGGACAAAGTCCAATAATTGCTCACGTAGCACCGCTCTGTTTCGGGCAACGAATAAAAAACCGCAAGAAGCTCGCGAAGCGTTTGCTTATCGGTCTTATTGCCGATTTTTGAAATGTCGGAAGTAAGGTCGTTTATTCGCGATTTAAGCGCGGAGCTCTGCTCTTTTCTGAAATCGAAAAGAGTTCTCATACCGTTTTTTTGCCGCCAAAGAGATGCCATGGTATAAAGGGTCTGCTCCGACGCCATGGTATTTGATTTATCGGGCAAAGATGTGGGATTGTCGGGGTCGTAAGTAAACGAATGGACAAATCCGCCGTCCGTCATTCTGTAACGCATTATACCGTCAAAAAGGGTGTTGCCGTTTTTTATGAAACGGCTGTCCGAGAGAGGGTCGATATTAAGACTGCACAGCGCCACCGCCACCCAATCGGTACTCTCTACATTCTGAGTTCCCCAACTTTTGTAGTCGCCCGTGTCGAGTTGCAGACGTGAAAGGCACAAAACCGCTTCATCAACAACCTCGTGCACCGTTTTGCTCTCATCGGCGGACAACGCTTTTCTGTGATAAGAATATATTTTTTCGGAATTATAATATGGTGCGAGTGCCGTTATCGCCATAGCGGTAATATCGGGGTCTGCATCATCCGAGCTCAGGGCAAATCCGCCGTCGGAAAGCTGCTTTGAAATTATTTCAACGATTATATCGTCGCGGGTGTTATACGCTCCGTCAGGCACGGCATAGCGCATACTGTCAAGAGTTATAAGCCCCCATATCCAGCCGTTTATGCCCTGCCTTCCGAGCGGCGTTGTCTTGCCGCGGTCGTAGGTTCCGTCCGCTATCAGATTTATCGGCGCGCCGTTTTCGTCGGTTCCGAAATTTGTCGGGTCGCCGCCCATAGCGAGAACGGCGAGTGCTATTCTGTGCCACTCGGTTGCCTTTGCGGCACTGAGCCTTCCGCTTTCGCGATAACGCTCCTCTACCCTGTCTTTTATGACCGCAAGGTAGCCCTCGTTGTTATCCTGTATTCCGAGTCTGCCGAGAGCTATGGGATACCAATCCCCCGGAGTAGTACCCGCATTTTCCAAATATTTATCGTTAATCAAATATCCGTCGGGTTCCGAGCCGTTATCGGCTTTTTTCCATGCGATAATACCGTCCGCGACGCTAAGAAAATTTTCGGACGTATACTCCTTATTCTCTTTTGCCGATACGATGAAAGAAATTGAGGATATAACACACAGGACGCATAAAAACACCGAAATAACACGTTTTGTCATTTTTGGGAAGAGCTCTCCTTAACAGATTTTTCTTTTTCGCCGTTTTTGCGGCGTTTCTTTACATAAAACACAATAAAGCATACTCCGCCTGCCAAAACGATAAATGCCGATACCAAGCATATTACCGTGACAAGCGTTTTTGATTTTTTGTTTTCCGACAATGATACGGCGTTTTCCGTGCTCTCTTCGCTCTCGGAAAGAGCCTCTGAAGCTTCGGTTATCTCCTCCGTTTCCGCATCGGTCTCGGAAAAAGCGGATCCCTCCGCAGCCGAAGCCGCGACAGCGTCGGCAGACCCACCGGAAGCGGCAGCTGCCGCGCCGCCCGACGCATTCTTGCCGCCTAATGCCGCACCGGAGGACACATGAGCGCCGCTGCCGCCGACGGACAAAGGAGCATCCGCAGGAGCGGAGTTTGTTTCCGACCCCGGATTTTGAAGTGCCGAATTGATAGCGGAAACCGCGTTATCGACCGCACTTTGCGAAGCGTCAAGCGTCTCGGCAACGGATAATGCCGCGGCGTATGCATTTTTTACATTTGAGCGCGTTATAAGACCCGAATAAATGGTTCTTTCTATTGCCTTTGTAAGCGAGTCCTTATTCGCCACCGAAAAATAGCCGGATTTCGGCTGATTTTCGACATTCGGAATTGAGGTTCCCATAGCACCGAAGCCGCCTATATCCGCTCCGTAGCCGAGAGTGAACTGTACTCTGACGATATCTCCGTCGGAAAGGTATGTATCGGCAAAACCGACATTCGGGAAAACGTTGTTGACGGAATACATCCAGCCCGAGCCGTTTGTTATTACAAATTCACCGAGATGGCCTTTCCAGTTTTTCTCATAATCGCCGGGGTCATAAAACGTCATTGTGCTTTTAAGATGCGGCACCAAAACAGACGGTATTGTCGGTGAAATTCCGAGTGCTTTCGGAGACGAAGCGGACGAGCTTCTCTGATAATTGTTATATCTCGCCGCAGACGCCGTACCGTCGGCTACATATGCGAGGTAAAACGAAGAGCTTACGCTGCCGCCGTAATAACCCACATATCCGTTTTCGTTAAGCAGGCGCAAAAGCTGCTGAGCGGACGTCTCGCCCTCGTATATATTTACTTTTTGGGGATACACGAGATATCCGCAGCCTATGGTGAACATTTCGACGCTCCAAACAGCCGTGCCGATTTTTTCGCCCTGCCGCGCTTTCTCGTAGTTAATGTGATATGTAAGCTGCTTTTTTCGCCCGCCGTCAGACGATGCCGAAACGACAACCGTGTTATCGCCCTCAAAGGTAAAGTTAAGGGTATAGCTTGATTTTTCGTTATCGTCCCATGTGGGCGAAAGCTTTTCGCCGTTAAACGTAACCGTCGCTTTTATTTTTTCGCCTGACGCATTTCTCGCCCATACGTCAAATGTCTTTTTGCTTCCGCGCTGAGTTGTATTGTCGGAAAGCGTAGTTCTGAGCGTAGGGCCTGCCGCGGCAAAAACCTGAGACGACGGCAGAATAAGCAAAAAACACATAAAAAAGCAAATAAGCGCTCTTTTGGTTTTGTTTTTATCCGTGGTATATACCTCCCTTGCAAAATGAATCCGCCGATAATCGGCATTTTTCGGTTTAGAGTAAGCGATGTACCCGCCGGAGACAAAATGCCCCGTCGGGTACGTAATCAATCTGTCTTATTCTTCGTCCTTTTTGCGTTTGGCGGTAACAGCCATTGCCGCAGCAAAAGAAGAGAACATTAAAAATGCAACCGCCGCATTTCCGATTCTGCCTGTTTTGGGAATTGAAACGCCCTTAATATCCGTATCGGCGGTATTTCCGGAATTTGACGTATTCCCGTCTGTACCCGGTACCGACGGTACATTGACATTTCCGTTGTCATTGCTGCCGAGTGACGAATCTGTCGGAATTTCGTCAAGTGCCGCCTTGGCTTTTATCAAAGCGGTATTCACTTCGTCCTTATTCTTCGCCGCACTTATATCAGCCATACCTTTTTCGAGAGCCTTGTTAAATGCCTCACGATTGAGTGTGTAATCCGAAGCGTCCTTGTAGCTCTCGAGCTGCTCGAGTGCTGTCTTTTTGGCTTCTTTGAGGCTTATTATTTCGGAAAGCTCTTTTTCGGCGTTCAAAAGCACATCAAGATTTGAAACGTACGGCTTTAAATCGTCGTCGAGATTGTCATATGCGTTTCTTGCCTCGTTTATTTTAACGCCGCTGTCCGCTGTTACATCGCCGATGTCGTTGATTTTTTCGACAACCTCGTTTACATCGTCGGCATCAAAAGTCTTTTGCCAATAAAGGATCGGATAGCCGCCGTTTACAAGAGAATATTCGTCTTTTTTGAATTTTTCGCCGAGAAGCGCGAGGAATTCGGGAGATTTCATAAACTCGGTTGTCTCGCCTGTGGTACTTCCGTCACCGTTTCCGATTCCGTTCTCTGTAACGGAAGAGTCATAATAGCATTCTTCTACCCTGTTATCATTTGTGAGCGAGCCTGCTATTGCGCCTGCCTGACCGTCGGATGCGGAAGTTATTTTACCTGCGTTATAGCAATTGACTATGGTGTGGCCGTCCTGAGCCTGTCCTACAATGCCGCCGAGTGAATAAATACCGTTTATGTTTCCGAGGTTGTAACAGTTGTCTATGGTAACCTCAACCGAAGTATCACGTCTTGTAGTATCGAGATGTCCTACAATACCGCCTGTATGGCCGCTGCTTGCATAAAGCGAGCCTACGTTGTAGCAGCCCGTGATATTACTCTTGCCGCCGTCGCGCACTGTACCGACTATACCGCCCATGTAACCGCTGCCGTAAATATCGGCACCGTTCCAGCAGTTTATAAAGTCTGCGCCGTTACTCCATTTGGCGATACCGCCGAGGAACGAAGTGTATGTATTTTCTTTGCCGATTTCGCCGCTTGCGACACCGACATTCTTAATTACGGCATTTTGGCAGACAGTTCCGAAAAGTCCGCCGCGGAGAGAAGTAAGATTGTCTATGACATATCCGTCGCCGTCAAATACACCGTCAAACTGATTTCTGTCAGAGCCTATCGGGGTCCAGTTGTCATAGTCGCTGAGGTCGATATTATCGGTCATTTCAAAGTAAACACCGGTAGTTGCCATAAGCTTGGTATTTACGTAATATGACAGATTGTAAAGGTCCTTTGCCGTGCTTATAAGGTACGGTGAAGTCTCGGAGCCCAAGCCCTCCCACGGGATTTTATCCTTTACCGTAACTGTTACAAAGGTCTTGAGTTTACCGCTCTTTATACATACCTTTTGAGTTCCGACTTCAAGTGAATCACCGGAAATTATCTCATAATCCGTTACGGGCTTTTGCGCTCCGTCGCTGTAATATGCGGTAACCTCCATGCCGGCAGCGTCAAAAGAGTCGCCGTCATAATATTCGGTCTTATCGGGTGCTTTTGTAACCGCGATAGAAGTGATGTACGGCGTATTTGAGTCAAGCTCTCCCTCGCCGCCGACAAGCTCTATTGCCGAAACAAGAGCCGAATAATTATTTACGTATCTGCGTTCGTTTTCGGGAACCGCACGGAATTTTGCGAGTGCGCTCTTTGCCGCATACTTATAATTTGCGTCCGTCGGCAGAGGAAGAGCGTCTATGGCGCTTACTGCGTCCGTGATTGCCGCTTTGGTTTCCGCGCTCCAGTCGCCGCGCATATCATAAAGTGCTCTCATCTTATTTTCAAATCTCCAATAAGCTACGAGAGCGTAAGTTGCCTGATCGTTTGCCATACTGTTCCAGCCGTTGCCGACAACATGGCAGAAGCCGCCGTTTGTATCGCGGAATCTCAGAAGTCCGTCAAGGAGCGTTAAGCCGTCGGAGGTTATAAATCTGCTGTCCTTTTGGGGGTCGATTCCGACAGAAGTCAGCGCAACTATAACCTGAGCTATACTTTCGGAGTTATCGGTATTCCAGGAAGTAAAGCCCGCTTTATCGTTCATCATTGAGCCTAAGCGGTCAAATGCTTCGTCCACGCATTGACGAACCGTTTTTGAAACTTCGTCGCCCGAAATTTCATTCTTATATGTATACACGGTATCGTCATTGTAATAAGGAGCGAGCGCCTGTATTGCCATAGCGGTAATATCGACATCCGACGATGAACCGTAACCGCCGAGGACCCAGCCGCCGTATTTATTGCCGTCTACGCCGTCGGTAAGCTGCATTTTAAGTATTTCTTTTATGAAAAGCTCACGCTGATATGCGGCGTCGCTCGGAACCTCATACATACCGGTATCAAGAGCAATAAGACCCCATATCCAGCCGTTTATACCCTGTTTGCCGGGACCGCCCTTTACCTTGCAGTTATAGCTGCCGTCCGCGATAAGATTTATCGGCTGACCGTTATATGTTCCGAAGCTTGTGGGGTCGCCGCCGAGAGCCGCTATTGCAACAACGCCTCTGTGCCACTCGGTAGCCTTTACGCTGTGAAGTGTACCGCCGTTTTCGGTGTATGTCTTTTCGACGTATGACTTCATGGCATTGAGATAGTCGGTGTAGCCTGTGCCGTCGTCGATAAGATAAGTATATTTTCCGTCTACGGAATCGAAATATCCGTAACGACCCATAGCAAGTGCCATCCAGTCGGTAGCCGTAGAGCTGGCGCCTGACATATAGCTTTCATTGCCCAAAAGAGTGTCGGCGGAAGTGAGCCCCGCTTTGGTTTTTGAGCTCTTGACTGCCTCTTTAATGTAACCCGAAAGCTTTGCCGAAAGCTCGGTTCCCTCGCTGAACGAAGGACGAACGGGCTTATCTGCGGAAACAAGGCTTTCCCAAGCAAGCTTCGGATTTGTGTCGCCCGAAACAAATGCCGAACCGAGCATAGTCTCGGTTACGGAGTCAACCTTTACCGCGCCGTCAACATCGCCTTTATTGCCTGTTGCCGCAAAAGACGAGGTTGAGAGATAATAGCAGTTCTCTGCCGTTCCTCTTGTGGCGCCTATCAATGCGCCGATATTGTTTTGGTAGCCTGCCGAGTCTTCAACCGTGCCTGCATTGTAGCAATTTACAAGCTCGGGAGACGCCGCTTTGTGTCCGCCGGCTACACCGCCGACAGAGGCAGGACCCGATACCTTACCTGTGTTATAGCAGTTTTCGAGTTTGCCTGCGCGCCAATGCTGACCGCTTACGCCGCCTATGTAGCCTGTTGTACCGCTGACATTACCCGAATTGTAGCAGCCCGAAACGGTAGACGCGCCGCCGACATAGCCCACTACGCCGCCGACTCCCGAAGAGCCGCTGACATCGGCATTATTTCCGCAGCCAATTATATTGCCTGCATTGAGGTAACCGACAACGCCTGCAACCGACGAAGAACCGCTGACGCTGCCCTTAACCGTAACATTCTTAACCGTACCGCCGTTTACCTTTCCGAAAAGTCCCGCATTGGAGCCCGAAGAAATGTAAAGTCCGCTGATTACGTGGTTGTTTCCGTCGAATGTTCCGACAAAAGCCGATGACGAGGAGCCTATCGGCGTCCATTCGGAGCCTTCTCCGCCGAGGTCGATATCGGCTGTAAGCTCTACTGTTTTTCCCGAAAAGTCTTCACCGCCGTTCACCTTTTCGGAGAACGCGAGCAGCTCCTTTGCCGACGATATTGAAAGATCAGCCGGTGCGGCAAGTACCGCAACGGGTATCACAGACAATATCATCACAAGAGCAAGAAGCCATGACAGACATTTCTTTACTGTCTTTTTAGGTTTTAACATACCTTACTCCTTTCAAAACTCTTTACTTTTTGCGCTTCCCGCCGGGAGTTTTAAGACCGGCTTTTTCGAGAGCGCGCGGCCAAGGGCCTAAAAATGCCTTAATTCGCGAGCGTGTGGCGTCATCGAAATCGTCTTTTCGCGGAAGCCTTTTCAGCTCCTCGGATTTACGCACAAGCTCATTTACTGCCCATTTTTCTTTGTCGTCGCCAAACATAAAATCCTCCGAACACAAAAAATCTCTCCCTGCCGAAAAGCAGGGAGAGTGCAACAAATTAACCAACGAAAAAATCTTGCGCAATCGGGCAAAGAGTGCACCGACAGCACAAATCAAAAGCTGATAAATCGGCTGCACTCTTCTCACCAAAGTTGTGTTTAACCATAAAAATACGGCAGGTCTCCTGACTTATGATCCCATACATCACGGGAAGAGTCGCCTTCTCGGAAAGCTCCAATGGATCGGACTCTCTTACGTCAAACACAGTAATGGCGGTTGTTCCGGATTTTGACCGGATTCCCTTTTAATTCGCGGCAAGAACCGCGAAACCGTATTTTTTATCAAATATTAAACTGTATAAGCCCAAGTTGCAAAGACGAACCGGCAAAAAGCGTCGATTTTGCCGTTTATCTTGCAACTTATTGATATTTTACTACATAAATATTGCGCCGTCAATAAAACACGGCGCAAAATATGTGCGTAATACCTGTTTGCATTTGAAAAAATTTTAGTAAATTATTGACAATGAGGCTTTAATTTAATATAATATCAAAGCATGAAATGCGCCGATGTGGCGAAATCGGCAGACGCAAGGGACTTAAAATCCCTCGGTAGCAATACCGTACCGGTTCAAGTCCGGTCATCGGCACCATTATTTTACGGCCACAACCGTGAACTACGAAGAACAAGCGTGAATATAGGCGTATCAAAGAGCTTTTTTAGACGATTCCGCCCTTTCAATCCCCTACATTCACTCTTGTGCACTCCATAACTGCAGTAAAATTGCAGTACAAAAGCTATACTATATTTTACTGAAATTTTGGAAAATCGAGAAATATAAACCGGTTATTTCGACCGGTTTATATTTTTGTCCTTTTCAGACCGCTAATTCAGCACTATAAGTTATAGCATAAAAGCGCCCCTCCTGATGTGCAACCTACATCAAGAGGGGTATATTATATTACGAACGACAAAAATATTACGTATCAGCACATTTTAGATGTTTATTAACTACATTTGTGCTGATACGTAACATTTTGATAGCATTTACAACATCTTGCGTGTCTATTTTTGATATATCAAATGACATTCTTT
>OBKV01000970.1_pt1 | contig 19878 bp, 4 predicted proteins | sample 1517301 | NCBI WGS metagenome assembly OBKV01 (sample SAMN04571685, study PRJEB22368) | human gut metagenome | biome: human gut; material: stool | host: Homo sapiens | place: Luxembourg | collected 2012-06-29 | reverse complement strand
CAGCAACCATTCTGGTACCGTCTTTGTAAATCATCACAATATCAGAAATGTTTAATACTGGATTTCTATCAGGAGATATGTTAACTGCAACAGTTTTATTAACAACACCATTATATGAAACAATAGCATCATATTTACCTACAGCTAACGGAGGTACAATAACTTTAGCTTCTTTACCTAAAACAGTAGCATTGTAAGTTACACCACCAATAGTTACAAATACAAAACCATTAGCTACATGATCAAAGTCCACAGTAAAAGTAACATTACTTGCAGAATCTGAATCAGAAACAGAAACATTCATTTGTGTATTTTTAACTGAAACAATAGTCATATTACTTGAGTAAGAATTATCTAAATCTCCAGTATAATTAACAAATATTTCACAAGGACCAGTTTTTTCTGCTAACACATCAAAGGAACCCATACCATTTATTAAACTGATAGTTCCTTTTAAAACACTATTAAGATAAACATTCACACTACCATTTAAAAGTTTACCATTCTTATCACGAACAACAACATTAACAGTAATATAATCTCCAGTTTGCGGAGCATTATTTGAAATAGTCATATTTGTAAATGTATCAATTCTGTAGAAAGTTACATTTAATTTTAAAATATTTCCATCACTTAAAGTTGCAGTTACAGTCTGATTACCAACACCATTATATGTGTAATTAGCAGTTAAACCATCACGAGTAAAAATACCAGCACCCGGATTAATTATACCACCACTAACACTAAAAGTAGCATTAACATCCAAAATAGGTACTAGAAACATCATAATAAGAATAATCAGTTCCATTAAATGCTAAATATACAAGTTTAATAGTTTGAACCGGACCAGAAGCATTGTCTGTAACTAATGCTGGAACAATCCAACTACCACAAGAAATAGAAGGACTATAAACATAAGTAGGCTCAGAACTATTCCAGAAATTATTATCCAAATAAACTCCGTATGATCCACCAGCAGTAACTACAGTGTTATAGAAACTAGATCCAGTAACATTACCTCCAATAAAGCGAACACCTTTTTCATTGTTTAAGAATAATGAATTAATAATAGTTATAATATTGTTAACACCATCAGGTAATGGATCATCTTTATGTGTGGAAGATATTGATCCTCTAAATAATACTTGATTAGTCATGTTAATAAATTTAGTATTATTAACAACCCACCATGCATCTTGATAACGTATATCAGGACATGCAAATGCTCCACTATTAATAAATGTTGAGTTAATTAACCAGAATATTGGACGATAATCATTAGTTTGACCATAACCATAATCAATATCCCTTGTATTGTTTTCAAAGTAAGTACCAATAATAGTTACATTACATTTATATCCACTACTACTAAATGCATGAATAGCTGAAATATCTTTTAGGTTTATGAACTTAGAATTAATTACAGTAGCATTTGTACCCTCTAAATAAAGAGCATAACCTACAGTTTTAGTACCATTATAATTTCCATCAAAAGTTACATTATCCAATAATACTTGTGTAACATTATACCTAGGAATAGAACTGGATGAAATAAAAATATCGCTAACTGCAATTAAACCAGTTAAATAAACTGTACGTCCATTCTTATTTACACCTAAATTACAGTTTATAAACTCAGTATTTGCTACGATTACATTTAATGCTTTAGTAGCTGAATAAACTCCACCACTGGATTCTATGAATTTTGTATTGTTAACTATAAGAGTTGAGAATAGTTTATCTGCAGAAATTCCATGACCAGTAGTATTTCTAAATACACAATCATCCACATTTAAATAATAACCATCAATACGAACAAGACCAACATCAACTGTCGCACCACCACCTTGAGAAGGATATTTAGTAGTTACTCCGTTTTTAATTGTTAAGTTTTTTAAGTAAACTTTAACATTGTCGTATGCTGGAGTAAAGTCAAATATGTATTTATTTTTTTCTGCATCAATAATTGAGGTTTCTTTATTTTCACCAACAATAGTCAAATCTATAAGTGGTGCTAAATCAAGATTAACATTACCCTCACCTTTCAAAGTACCGATAATATGGATTATTAAGCTTAAGGTGTTTTGTGACATTCCGTATTCAAATGCTTTTTTAATAGTTGCAAATGGTTTAGCTAATGAACCATCACCAGATTCATCACTACCTGTTCCAGAAACATAAACATCAAAAACAGACACAGGATTAGCATCAACATTCAACACACCATTAACAACAGTAGTCTTGTTAATATAATCCCCAGAAGCTGAAATTTCGTATTTTCCATCATTAGCAACAGCAACAAAAGTAGCTACACTATTAACTAATGGAGCAGATCCTTTATAAACACCATTTAAATAAAATTTAATATTATATCCGCTTACTTTAAGACCGCCTAAATCAAAAATAGCTTTTAATTCAGACTTAATACTAGAAGAATTAGTAGATACTAAAGTTAAAGTATTAGACATATTTAAACATAACCCTCCGGTCATACCATTTGTAGCTATGAAACCATATATGTCATCACCGTCATCTGCTTTGTTATTTTCGAAAATACAGTCTTTTAAAGTTAAAACATTTGAATCATGATAAATAGCTCCACCTTTGGTAGCTGTATTATTTATGAATTTAGCATGAATAAATGTTCCTCCACCTTTAACAGCACCACCAGTCACACCAGCATTGTTTATAAAAGTATCATTTATACTTGTAAAATTAGCACATCCTCTACTAATAGAGAATCCTTTAACAGTGTTGTTTTCGAAAACATTATTAGAAGATACAAAATTAGCATCACTAACAGATATTATTCCATAATCATTAGTGGATTTAGCGGTAATTTTGTTATTTATAAATGTAGAATTATATATTCCTTTTTCAATACTGCTAATTTGACCATTACCTGAGTTATTTTCAAATAAAAGATTATCTATACTAACAGCACCACTAATAAAACTAGAAGCAATATTATTATCTCTCATAATAACATTATTTATTTCACCATTAGTTTCAATTAAATATTTTGCATTACATTTTTCGAAGGTACAATTATCAATATTTACAGTGAAATCACCAGAACCTCCTTCAATTAAACCAGCATATTTTTTATTGTATAAATTAGTGAATATAATATTTTTAATGTTAACATTTAGTGTAGTGCCAAAGTTAAATGCATAATCTTTACCATTACCATCAATTATTGTTTTACCATCTACACCAATTATATTAAGATAACCTAATAATTTAGTTAACTCTAAATTAACATTTCCAGTACCTGAATAAGTTCCTTCTAAGAGATAGATGTTTACATAGATATTTTTAGCAAATGCTTCAGTTATTGCTTTATTAATGGTTTTAAATGGTTTATCTTTTGAACCATCATTATTAACATCATCACCATCAGGTGATACATAATAATCTACATAATCACGGTCAATTTTAACATTTGCAGTAGCTTTTTTAACAACTGCATTATCATTTAAAGGACCTGAAACTGTAACAGTATATTTACCATCATCCAATAATTTAGAAAATGTACCATTTATAAATCCATTTACAGAGCTTGCACTACCTATTCTAATATCATCTAAATAAAATGTGTAAGAACCGCCATGAATTGGATGACCCATATCATCAGTTGCAGTTGCATTAAGGGTAAAAGTAGAACTAGTTATATCTGCAGTTTTACCTTCAAGAATTGTGACTACTCCATTGAATCCAGAAGATGCAAATATGTAGTTTCCATTTCCACTTTTAGCTACACAATTAGTCATAGTATTGTTTTTAAGGTTAAAACTAGACCCATAAATAGCTCCACCACCATAACTTGACCCAGTAGCAGTAGTTGATGCATTTTCAAATATACAATTAGTAACATTTCCATAACTTAAATAAATAGCCCCACCTTGTCTTGCAACAGAAGTGTCTTTAAATATATTCCTATTTAAAACAGAATATTTGTTACTATTTCCATTAATATAAATGGAACCTCCAGTTGAAGATGTACCAGTACCTTTATTTCTTATAAAAGTAGAATCATAGATACCTACATAGCTATAAGAAAAAATAGCACCTCCACGATCTGTAACTACATTATCTTCAAAGGTAGAATAATAAATATCCAAATTAGCAGAGGTTCCTGAGTAAATAGCTCCACCAGAAGTAGCAGAGTTATTTTTAAAGTTACAATTTTGAATAGTTAAATTACCATTGTTGTAAATAGCTCCACCATACTTTGTATAACCATTTATTATGGTTAAATTAGTTAAAACTACAGAACTAGTGGACTTAATATCCATAAATTGAGTTTTGTTTAAATCTATTATAGTTTTATCCGCACCAGCTCCTATAATGGTTATTGATTTGTTTTCAATTGTTAAACCGTTATTGCCAGTACCAATAAATTTTCCTTCAGATAGGTGTATGTTACTTACATTAGAATCTATTGCTTTATTAATTGTAGCAAAAGGATTATTAACATCACCTACATTATTATCATTTCCTGTTGGACTAACATAAACATCAGAGTTAGAACCACTTAGAACACTGACAGAATTACTATCTTCAGCACTAACACAAGAAATAGATACAATAAATAATATCAATAAAATTAATATTGCGAGTTTATTTCTCAAAAATTAATCCTCCATTAATTATTACGTCAACATAAATTGACAAATAGTATATTTTTATTAACTAATATAAAACTGTTCCTAAAGAAATATAATACTGATTAATAATAAAACATGAAATATTAATATTATTTGAGCAATTACCTCACCCCAAATAATTTTTTACCAGAGAATTTTAAATATAATTAAAGAATAAACATTTTATTGTTAAAAACTTTAAATTACAGTAAATTTTAAGGAATTAATAAAAAATAAGAAATAAGTCAAAAATTAAAATTTAAAAATCATATTGGATGAAAAAATAAGAAATTTATTCATTAAATGAATAAATTAATTTGTATCAGTTACTTTTAAGGTATTATAAAGTAATTTATCTTCATAATTTCTAATAGAAAATGCTGTGATAATTTTATATACACCTGGGTTAAGATTAATGTTTAATTTTGCATAACCGGTTTCATTAACCTGTTTAATATATGAAACACCATTAATTTTAAATGATACTTGCCCACCAGTTATTGCATTTCCATTAACATCACTTAATTTTACACAAAAAGACTTGCCCCTTTCAACTGTTTCATTAACAGCACCTATATTAACTGCCATATTATAAATCCAAATTTGATTAGTATTAACAACACCATTATATTCAGTTGTTATTGTATAAATATTTGAATTTAAATTAATGCTTAAAGCCGCTATACCATCATTATCAGTAGTTTTAACATAAGAAACACCATTAATGGTAAATTTAACCGTTGCATTAGGTTTAACTTTACCTTCACTATCATAGATAACTACTTTAAATTTAGACCCATCTTTATAGTACATTGAAAGATCATCACTTTCTATGTTAGATAAAACATTAACCATATTATGATTAACAAAATCACCACAAGAAGTTATAACTTCATATTTACCAGGATTAAGATTAATATTTAATTTAGCCTCACCAGAACTATTAGTAATACGGGAATAAACAACACCATTAATAGAAATATCTATTGTTTTGCCTCCAATAGGATTTCCAGCATTATCAACAAATTTAACAATAAATTGACTTCCATTTCTTAAAATTTTAGTTAAATCATGTGAAATAATTTGAGATAAAACTGTAACTGAACTATTAACAAATGATTTAGTCCAATTTCCACAACCTCCAAAACTTGTACTTACATAATACATTCCAGGATACAAATTAATATTTAATTTAGCCTCACCAGAACTGTTGGTTATTCTATTATAATTTACACCATTAACACAAATAACAACATTCATATCTGAAATAGGATTACCATAAATATCCTGCAAACGAACAACATATTGAGTAGCATTCTTATAATACTTATTAAAGTCATTAGCAACTAAAATAGTAGCATATGGATTAAAATCACTAACAGTATCAGCTACAATTAAAGTACTTGCATAATTACTGCCACCATACCATTCATTATCCTCAAAGTTAACTTTCAATAAATAATTACCAATATCTAACTTACATGTTAAATTAGCTATTCCTTCATCATTTGTTTTAACTTTAAATATTTGTTTAACCCCAGTACTTTGACTAATTGATGTAATAACAACAGTTTCATTAACAAGCAAACGTCCATAAATATCTGTTAATTTAACAAGATAACTATTCATTTTACTGTCAAAAATGATTACTGAACTTGCAGAAATTTGAGTAGGTACATGATTAATAGTCAAATCTCCTTCAGCAGAGGATGGGGAATTCAATCTATTTCCAGCATATTTTACATAAACATTATACTTGCCAGGAACTAAATTAATAACAACACCTGCACGACCATTTTCATTAGTAGTAACTTTAAATGTTTGGGAAACTTTACCATCAGACAATGTTATTTCAACAGTTTCATTAAATAAAACTCTATAGTTATTATCTCGAAGCAATATTGTTAAAGTATTTCCTCTACCATTAAATAATAATTGATCAATAATCACATTTGTTCCAATATAAACTATATTAAATAAACCTGTAGTTGATGATCCATAATGCCAATTGTCACCTGCATAACTTACATCAACTTTATAATTTCCTCCAGATAACTTAAGGTAGAATCCTGCTTGACCTTTCCAATCAGTAAGAGCGTATCTCTTATAAACATTTCCATTAGATGAAGTTATAGTAAATAAAACTATTTGGTTAACCATAGCATCACCTAAATTATCATAAATATGAGCATAAATGAAATTACCATTTCCATAAAATGTTTGATCTTCCTTAATAAATATAGATGTATAATAAGGCATTACAACTAATTTAGCACTTCCTTGTGCTGGTTTAAAGTAATTATCACCATCATAACTAGCTTTAAAAGTATAATTACCCATACTACAATTAATAATTAAAGTAGCTACCCCTAAAGCATTAGTTGTTAATATATGTTTTTGATAAACATCAGTTCCATTTAAAATCAACAAAGTAATTGTTTTATTAGATATAACATAACCATTTACACTTTTTAAAATAAAAGAGTAAGAAGTTCCTTTACCATAAACAATAATATCTTTTAAATCAAATACTGTGTTTTTATTATAAAATACTAAACTAATTGTTTGATTATCAACACGAAGACTAGCTGAAATATCCTCACCATTAAATGAAATATTTACCTTAGCCTGATTATTAATTAATGGAATAGCATTAGGATTAATTTTAACCATTGAAGATTCAAATATAGCTATTCTAGAAGGCAATTTACCAGTAATATTATAAATATTACCTTTACTATCTGTTACTTTATTTAAACTACCAATTAATGTATTATCTTCAATATCAAATGTTAATATAACCCAATTTTTAACTTCAACAGTCCCTGCAGCCTTATAAATATTCTCATCATTTGGACCTCTGTTAGATCCCCACCAACAATCAGAAACAAATACTTCACCACCTTTATTGAAAATATCTTTACCAAATACTGCATTATTATTATAAAATATAGAATTTGTAATATCTAGTTTAGAATAATAAAGTTTTCCAGGACTTACAGTTGTTCCATCATTATAAAATACACCACCATAAAATACGGAATTATTTTCAAAAGTACAATAATCTACAGTCATATTTCCGCCATTTAATATTAATCCTTCCCCACTACTGTTTCTATGGTCTTGAGCATAATAATTTGTATTATTTCCAAAATAACAATTATATAAATAAATATTATCACCATAGTGGACAAAAGAAGTACTTATAATAACATCTTTATTTTTAGTAAAATTTGAATTAACAATAGATTGCATATTTCTAATTATTGGAATTAAAAGTACTGTTGAAAAACCTACAGATGGACCATAATCTTCAGTTATTAATGTATTATTTAATACTCCAGTTGTTAATGAATAAATAGATCCATGATTACGTATAAATCTTGAATTATCTACTAAAAATGATTTAGATGCATTTACACGAACAGCAGATGCTGCATTATCCTTAAATGTACAATTATCAATTAAGACATTTTCTGCACCTACATTAATTATAAATGAAGGACTGATAATATCTGCTTTATCAATATAATTTTTACTATCCCAAGTAGTTCCCCACTCCATTGCTTTACAGTTAGTAAATACTGAGTTTTCAATAGTCACATCAAAGTGTTTAAAATAATTACTTCCAGTATAAAAGTATGATCTAATAACAATATCTTCTAAATTGCTGAAGACAGAATTATTGATAATTAAATCATTACTAGTGTAAATTATACTTTGATTAGAGAAATATTGATAATGCCATGCTTCATTGCCTTTCCATACATACTTATCTCCACCTTTAGCATCTTTAATAATACAATTATCCATGACTGTTTTTCCAGAGTTATTTACAAGTGGAATGAATTTTGATTTATCCATAGCAGATAGTGTTAATCCTTTTAATGTTAGAACTCCTCTTGGACTAATAGTAAACATTATATGGAAATCATCTCTATATAATTTAACTTCACCATTATAACTAGAAAAGGTTAAAGTTTTATTAATTAAAAGTCCGGAATTATATAATCCAGAATAACTTCCTTTTCCGATGAAAATAGTGTCTCCATTTAAAGCTACACTAATTGCTTTAGTTAAAGATTTGTATGGATTATTAATAGACCCATCTCCTTTTTCATCAGAACCTGAAGTTGAAACATATATTTTTCCATTATTAAATCCAGAACCTACTGTTAAAGTAGCAAAAGAATCATCAAACATTGCAAATATTAATGTGCTTTTAGAATTATCAAAGTAAGTAGTTGAAAATGCATTATTTATTAAATATCCTCCATTTTCTTTGAATCTACCATTATCTGCTTCAAGTTGAATATAAACAGAAGGTAAATGAACATCAGAAGGTAAATTATATGTAGATTTTCCATTACATACTTTAAAAGTAACTAAAACATCAACAACTGCTTTAGATTTAATTATAGAACTTCCAGTGTTTTTATCTACGAAAATCATAACCAACCATCTATTAGCCTGTTTAGGGATATTTTCATTAGAACACCATAAATTATCATCAATACTTAATCTTGAATTAACGAAATCATAGGTATTTATAAATGAATAACTGATATCTACAACAGAGTTTGATGTATTAATTAAAGTTACATAAGATTCTTTAATATGTATACCACTATCTTTAACAAAAATATCAGAATTTTCAGTAAAGTATGAAGATGAAATATCTATTAAACTTTCTACTTTTTGATATTTATTTGATGAAATATTATTATCAATAAATCTAGAATTTGAAATAAACATATCATATGTATTTAAAATAGCTTCACCTTCTGCAGCAGTGTTAGATTCGAATAATGAATTAACAATATTTGCGAAACCAAAGTTAGTTACAGCTCCACCATAATATTTTGCAGAATTATTTTTAAACTCTGAATTATTAACTAGTAATGTTCCATAATTCAATATAATACCTGCCCTTAAACCAACTGCATTACTAAATGAACTGTCAAGAACATTAAGATTACCATAATTTACAATAGCACCATATGTTTTAACAGTTGAATATTCAGTATTTACAAATTCAATATTTTTCAAGGTTAAAGAACCTTTATCTGTAATATAAAATACATAATCACTGTATTTTCCATTAATTACAGCTGTTCCATCATAAGATTCAATAGTAATTGTTTTATTAATAATTATCTTACTGTTATCTGAAGTAGAATAATTTCCTCCTTTAACATGGATTATAGAGTTGTTATTTGCTGAATTAACAGCATCTCCAATATTATTCATAGGATTGTTTAAAGCACCATCCCCACCAATTACTGCATTTGAATCAACATAAATTGAATCAGTTGCTTGAGCGTCATTTACAACTGTAGAATTTAATTCTTCAGCAGATATAGCTCCTAATGAAACCATGAACAATATGAATAATGATAAGATTAAAATTGGTCTGAATTTATTCATTTATTCATCCTCCTTTTTAGAATTACGTTTATATCCAAATATTATTAATAACAAAATTATTGCTAAAAATACAATACCATACATAACATTATCATCAGATAATACTTTTTTAATATTTTTATTAAGTTCATACATCATGTTTGATGATTGAGATGAAGAACCGGCATCACTTCCACCAGCACCAGAACTGGAAGATCCTAAATCACCAAGTGAACCTTGGTTTGAGTAAACAGTTCCATTAAATCCACTTCCTGAACCTAATCTTCCACCATTATTTCCAGAACTTCCACCATTAGAACTTCCACTTCCTGAACCTCTTCCGTTACCATTACCAAAACCAAAACCATTTCCAGTACCGGAACCTATACCTGTTCCAAAACCACCAGAATTTGAACCTGGGGTTAATAATCCTCCAGTACTTGGACCATTAATTGGATTATTAGTTGATTGACCTGGTCTTGGATTGTTTCCAGGATTGTTTGGATTATTATCTGGATTTGAAGGACTGAAAGTAGGCCAGCTAATTTTATCTTTAACCCATTCCCTGTAATATTGTGCATTTAACCATACATCTTCTCCAGGACCATCATTACTACCCCACCAATTACCATTTAAATCTATATTATTAACTGGTTTTATAGGGTAAAATATGTCAACTGAAATGGAATTTTTACCATCTCCTCCAAAATTACCATAAATATTAGAATTTTTAACATTCATGTTTAAATCCTTAACATAAAATGCTCCACCAGTATAAAATCCTTTATTATCATAAATTGTTGAATTATAAATATTTAAAGTACCAGTAACATGATTTCCCACACGTTCACCATAGAAACATAAAGCTCCACCATGTTCTGCATTATTATCAGTTATATTACATAAATCCATAGTTATATTTGATCTCCAGGCATCTATTGCACCTCCACTAAAACTTGCAGAGTTTTTAAAGAATGTGGAATTATAAATTTTAGCATTGGATTTTGTGAAATACAATGCTCCACCACTATCACTTCCAATTGCATTTAATGTAAATGAAGAATTAGCAATATCTGCATTAGCATTTGTAATAAATATGGCTCCTCCACCACCTGCAAAACAGGAGTTAATCACTTTAAGATTGTGTTTTTTAACATCAGTGATACTTACAATAGCTCCACCCCAATTAAATGCTCTATTAGATGTGAAATTTGAATTATAAATATATAAATCTCCACGGTTGTAGATAGCTCCTCCAGAACCTAAACGAACACCAAAATCATCCGCTTCAAGAAGATATTCTGCATCAACTTTATTATCAGCAAAATTACAGTTATCAATAGTAAGAGTGCCTTTTCCTAAATTATAAATAGCTCCTCCAGAACCTTTAATAAAACAACTATTATTAGTGAAATTTGATGATTTAATATCTAATTTATTATAATTAGCTATAACTCCACCATTTTTCGCTTTATTTAGTGAAAATATAGAATTTACTATAACTAACTCCCCATAATTTACAATAGCTCCACCATAAGTTAAAGCTGTAGAATTTACTATTGAAACATTTTCTAAGTATAATTTTCCTAAATTGTAAAATGTTGAACCGGAAACTGAATATGCATTCATAAATTTAATATTATATACTTTTAATGAACCAGATTTTGTAATATTAAATAGACTAGCTTCACAATTAACAATAACCTCACCTAATCCTTTAATAGTAACTACTTTTGAAATAATAATATTAGATTCAATATATTTACCTGCAATTACATAAACAATTCCTTTATTAATTACCTTACTTAAAGCATATTTTATTGTTCTAAATGGATTGTTAATAGACCCATTACCTAATTCATCACTACCATCAGGTGATACATAAACATAATAAAGTTCATTATTAGTTAAATTAGCTGATGGTGCATATATCGCATTATCAGAGTATCTGTTCCAATTATCACTAATTAAATAATTGTCAACAATTGAAATTTTATTAGAATCTGCATCTACATAAATTGCATATTCATTTCCAGAAGTATAATTAGAAATAATACTATTTTCTAAAATCAATACATTAGAAGAACCACTTGATAAATAAATACCAGTTTGACCTACATTAGGTGCTAATGGTCTATTATTTAAAGTTCCATTTATTGTGAAATCATTATACCTTATTATATCCCCAGATGTTTTATATCCAAAGTAACCATAAGAACCATCATCAGCTGTAGCGATTAATATATTACTATCAACTAATGTATTTTTAGCTTCAATTGAGTTAATTAAACAGACAATTGAACCTCTTGCATCAATAAAATTATGAATAATTTTTGTATTTGCAGTCCAAATAGTACTCATAAATACTTTGAAATCAGGAGAATAAATATTATAAACACCATATGCAATATTACCTGCAGTTAATTTTATATTATTATCCCTTATAATTGTATTATCTGCCATTGCAATGTAAATACCAATTACATCTCTAGTTGAATCAATTATAATATTATTATTTGAAATTATATTGTTTTTAGGACTTAATCCATAATATCCATCATAATAATTATAAATAGTAATTCCTGTTAATGAAGCACTACCTTTCATATTAATAGTATTATTATTAATTAAATTGTCAAAACTTTCACCAGTTATTATAATAGCTGAAACATCCTTAGAAGATATTAAATTAATATTAACATTTTCAATAGTAATATTTCTTGCAAAATTCAAATAAAATGCCGTGTTCCCAACTAAATCAAAATTTAAATTTCCAATAGTTGAATTACTTGATTTTGAATTAAAATTTAAAGTTGCATCAATTACTGAAGTTTTATAATAAGAATCTAAAGTAACTACTTGATTAAAAATTAAATTATAATGTTTTAATTTTAAATTATCAAAAAGTAAAGTGTCTCTTTGAGTTATTGATAAGTTACTAAATATTCCATGTGAATCAAAGAATGTTTCAATATTCCCATCATAAATTACATATTTATTTTTATTTAAAATTATATTCCCATCAATTAACTTTAAAGCATTTGAATAAATTATAGAATTTATTACTTCAACATTATTTAAACCTTTATTAACAAAAGTTGCACTACTTTTAGATGCTCCAATTAACTTAATGAAAGTAAAATTTAACAAAATATTACTATTATTTGAGAAATTCAAAGATTTTACCAAATTAGCAAATGCACTAATATTATTATTATCCATAGTAAAATTATTAGAATTACTTATTTCCAATGGAGAAACAACTTTAGTAGATCTAGCTATGAAATTGTTATATGAGATATTTAAATCATTAGAATTATCAACTAAAACAATGTCAAATACTCCATTTCCCTGAATGTGAATAGTATTATTAACTAAATTAGATACATTCACTGAATTTATAACAATTCCTTTAGCTGTTTTATTTCCTTCTAAAATTACACTATTATTATTAATTGTGAGATTATTTGAATGACTAAGTAAAATACCTTGAATTAGTCTATTTTCACCTGTGACATATAAATCATTTGATACAATATTGATATTGTTTGATGAATTTATAGAAATTCCAAAAACATCTTTCATTTTAGAAGTTAACATCATATTAATTTGTTCTAAAGTCACATCATTTACATCATTCAAAACAATTGCATTTTTATCTGTGTTTTTAAAGTTTAATAACTTAATTGAAGTTCCACTTGCTCCAGATACTAAATATAAAGTAACATTAGATAATATATTAACTGATCCGCCATTTAATATAGTCATTTTTTGATTAATTACCATGTCCTTATTAGAAAGCTTTGTAATTACTAAAACAATAGACTTAATATTATCAAATTTAAAATATCCGTTCTCATTAAAATAGGCATAGAAATTATCATCACTAATAACTATACCACTATAATTCAAAAACACACCATTAACAATATTATCCCTAACAATATTTGAAAATGGATCAGTAATATTCTCAACAATACCAATTGCTGCATTTGTAGTAATATTATTATATGCAATAGTAGTATTATAAACAGTTCCTACTAAATAAATCCCATAGGACTTAGTATTGATAACATTATCACTAATATTATTATAATTTAATCTACCTTGATTAATTTTTACATAATACAAACCTTTTAATACACCACGAGTATAATAGTATACTTCAGATGCTGCATCAACATAAACTCCATACAAATTAGAAGATATCCTATTTCCACTAATAACATTATTAGAAGACAATATATAAATTCCAGAATCAACAGCTGTTTGAATAGTATTATTTAATATACTAGTATTAGTTTTAGCTACTCTAATTCCTTCACCAAAATTACTTACTTTAATATTATTATTTAATATTACTGCATTTTCACTTTCAACATTAACTGCATAATACCCATCAACTAAACTAATAGTATTAGATATTAAAGACGCATTTTCCCCAAATACCCAAATTCCAATTGAAGAATTTGTTATTATATTATTCTTAACAACAATATTATCATTCAATACAGCTATAGCCATAGTCATATCTATAAATGTATTGTTCTCAATAGTTAAATTATCACTATTAACAGATAAACCTAAACTTTCTATACTCTTTATAGTATTTCCTTTTACTATTGAGTTTGAACCTAAACCCCTAATACCATCATAAACATTAGTAATAGTATTATTTACAATATATACATTACAATTACTTAAAAGAGACATACCAATAACCCATTCAGAGTTCCTATTTAAAGAACACATATAATTATTGCTAAATGTATTATTATAACATACACCATGACCACCAAAATAATCTGCATGACCCCACGGATTATAGTATATTACATTAGCTAAAGTAGATTGGAAATAATTGCCATCAAATATATTATTATCACATTCACTCATAGGCACACAAGTACTCATTGTACTTACAAATTTATTTTTATATATTTTATTATTAGATGATGCACCCATAGGTAATGCAAATACACCTCTACCTTCTGCTAATTGAACTGAATTATTACAGATATAATTGTTATTTGTATAGAATAAACCAATACCATTTAAATCAATACTTTGTATACCATCAACAACATAATGTGCTTTATCATTAATAATAGTTAATCCATGAACACTAGAACCATCACTACCCTTAACTAGCTTAACATAACCATTTTTAATAACATCACCATTATGAATAGTAGTAATTTCTAATTGTTTATTGATAACAAATGCTTTATCAGTAACATTACCTATACGTATAATATCACCATCATTAATATTAGCATCAGGAAACATTTCTCCAGAATAAATATCAAAATAGTCATCATAATTATCATCAGTAATAGTAATTACATTACCTGTATAACTATTTTCATTAATAGTAATAGTATCACTTGATGACATAACAGTGACATTATCAATATCTTCAGCATATAATGGTGTGAATATTACCATAGCTACAATAGCATATATAGCTATAATAACATATTTATTTAAATTCATAAATAATCCCCACTAACTGTTATGACATTGTTTATAGTTTTAGCTTCATAAGCATTAGATAATAAACCAGACATTACCATATAACTACCTGGATTAAGATTAATCTTAATAGATGCAACACCTAATTCATCAGTTACACGATGATACATAATTCCATTAATAAGAATTCCAACTTCCTGTCCAACAATCGGATTTGATAAAGCATCGGAAAATTTAACTTTATAAAATGTACCTTGTTGAATATTAACACTTGATGAAACCATACTTACAACCATAGGTGAAATTGATACAGTGTTGCAAACTGTTTTATCGCCATAAGTAGCCCAGACAGAATAAGTTCCAGGATTAAGATTTATATTTAAATAAGCAACACCATTAGAGTCAGTTACCTTATTATAAGTAACACCATTAATAGTAATTGCAACATTTTTATTAGGCATTATATTTCCATCAAGATCACATAATTTAACAGAATATTTTGTTCCATCTTTATAAAACATTGAAATATCACTAGTTTCAATTGTTGATAAAACATTAACAGAACTTGAAACAACTTCCTGACCATCAGTTACAGCAAAAATATAATTATTCGGATTTAATCTAACATTAAGTCTAGCTTCACCACTACCATTAGTAATACGATTATATTGAACACCATTTGCAATAATAGCTAATGAAGCATTTGTTTTTGGAGTTCCATCATCATTTACCAATTTAACAATAAATTTATTATTATCTACAAATTTTGTAATTATCTTGGATAAAACAACTATTTTATTGGTATTTAATGATTTAACATAATTATCATCATCTTCAAATAAAACAGTTATATTATAAACACCTGGGAAAAGGTTTATAGACAATCTGGCTTCTCCTTTATCATTAGTTATTTTATTATAAGTAACACCATTAATTGTGATTTTAACTATTTTACCAACTAGAACATTACCTAAAACATCTTTAAGGACAACATCAAACTGGGATCCGTTTTTATAATATTTAGTTAAATCTTTAGAAATAATAACTGTTTCAAGAGGAATTGAAGATATTCTTAATATAGCTGAATTTGAAGAATCTGCATATTTATTATTTCCCTTATAAATAACTGAAATATTATAAAATGATTTACTTTCATCAACTGTGATAGATTTACTGATAGCTAATCCAGTAACATTATTTGAACTTATTAATTTATTATTTAAATAAATTTCAACAATACCGAAATCAACTGCCAATCCTGTTTTATTATCCTTAATATTTACATTAATTTCAACTATATCTCCTATTTTAGCTGTTTTTTGAGATAAATCTATATTAGTATCTACTTTATGCTGATTATAAAGAGTTATATTTAATTTAGTATTATCTGTAAAGCTAACCACTACATTTCTATCATCATTAGCCGTATTAATAAATTCAAAGATATCATTAATCAATATACCAGAATCTAAAGAATTACTTCCTTTGGAAGTTATTAAAATAAATCTAACAGGTTTTACCGGAACATATCTAACATCATAATCTTTATAATCACTTCCATCAAATAATTTATAAGAAATAACTACTTTATAGCTATCATTAAATAAGTTTTCTGCAGATAAATGTTTAACAATCCAATAATTTAATTTAACATTTGCAGTTGTATCAATCATATTTTTAGGATTGTTATTATTCCAATAATTATAATTAAAATCTAAATTTCCCTTCTGATTATCATTATTAACAATGATTACTTTATTATTATAAAAACTTGAATTTCCAACAGTTATGGTATTTCCTCTAAATTCCACATTTCCTCCATCAAACAAACATCCATTAAAATTACTTTTATAATCATTAATTGAACTGAAAGTTAAAGAGTTTATATTTATAAAAGAAGAATTACAAACATCCCATATCATTCCATTAACAGACCCGCTTAACCAGTTACTATTTTTAAATACAGAATTATCTATTTTCACAAAGGATTTATCATAAGCAACTGCAAAATTGCAATCATTATCTGCATAATTAACATAACTCATAGTAACATTTGTATTACTTGCTCCTAAAAACTTACATCTGGAATCAAAGCTTTTTAAATTTTTAAATGTTGAATTAAAAAACTCCAAATAAACATTTTCTGTATTTACTGCTGTAGAATAAAAAATATCTGTTGAAGAATAATTATTTACAATACAATTATAAAATCTTGCATTAGCATCATAATTAAATAAAACACCACCATAGAATCCCAAGTGTTTTGAATCTACAAATGATGAACTAATAACCTTTAAATTAGCCAAATCATAATTGGATATTGAAGAACCTATAATATTTTTAAAAATACAATTATCAATAGTTAAATCTGCATAATTAGAAATAACCCCAATATTATTTTCTTTTTTATATCCTGTGCTTTTAGCTTTAAAATTAATTAAAGTTAAATTAGATAAAACATATTTAAATCCGGAAATTGATCTTTCATTAGCTGCAAACCAATTAGAACCACTTCCATCAATTATGACTTTAGAACCAATACCTGCAATTTGAATATTCATACTACTTGGCAAACTGATATTAGTATTGCCTGCTCCACTATAAACTCCATCTAACAAATACACTTTCAAGTTATATACATTACCCGCTGATTTAGCAATTGCATTAGCTATTGTAGCATAAGGATTATTAAAAGACCCGTTACCATTTTCATCATTACCATTAACAGAAACATACACTACAACTTCATTAGAGTACTTTCCATCATAATCAGCAGGATAAATATTACTTTCCAAAACACCATTAACACTTGAGTTAATTCTCAAAATATTGGAAATACTATTTAAGTATTTAGGTTCAGAATAATAAGATCCACCTACTCCATTATTTCCTGTAACACTAGAATTAATAAAAGAATCATTAAATAAGTTACAGTTTATCATATAAATAGATCCGCCTTTGGCATATTCCCAGTTTGTTCTGAAACTTGTTGAAACAACATAATTATTAATAAAATTACTGTTTTTCACAGAAGGAACATTATTTAAATAAGCACCTACATAAATAGCTCCTCCAGAAATTGCATTTAAACAGTTACCCTTTGCAAAATTACCTACAAATCTGCAGGAATCAACTAATAAATCACTTTTTAATGAATAAACAGCTCCACCATTAGCATTCCCATATTCATCATTACAGGTAACTGAATTATTAATAAATACTGAGTTATAAATTTTACAATCCCCATTTTCTATAGAAGATATAGCTCCCCCAGTATTGAATGCAAAATTATTCCTGAAAATACAGTTATCAACTAACAATGTACCGGAATTGCATATTGCACCACCTTCAACACTTTTACAATCAACAATAGATAAATCTCTTAAAGTAACTACAGAATCAGCATATATATTAAATGCATAATATGCACTACTTCCTTTAATTATAGTTTTATCAGCTCCTGCACCAACAATAGTTATTGAACCACCTTGGCTTAAATGAGCTTTATTGATTGATATCATCACATTTCCATTTCCTTCAAATGTACCTTCCCCTAAATGAATAACAACATTATCACGAGGATTAGATACTTCTACTGCTTTATTTATTGAATTAAATGGGCTATTAAGTTGACCGGAGTTACTATCATCTCCTCCTAAATCAACATAAAATTCATTTCCATCATAATCCTGAGCAACTATGCTGGAATTAGTATTTTCATCAGTTGCAGAAACTACAGACAAACATAGTAAAAACAATAAAATAAAAAATACTGTTAAGAATTTTTTCCTCATAAAACACCTCATAATTTTATATAATAATAAAATAACTTTATTATGAAGTCAATTATGTTTTTATTAATAAATAAAGTTAATTGAAATATATTTAAAAAAGCATTAAGAAAATAAAAAAAAATATAAAATAAATTTAGAAAATCTGAATTTTTTTAGTAATAAATAAAGTCAATTCATTTTGTTTTTATTATTTATCATGGTAATTTTTGGTATTTTGTAAAAATACATATGTATAATTTTTAGTTTATTAAAAAAAAAAGTTCTACTATCAATGAATTTAAGCAAAGAAAAATAGAAGACTTTTTCAAATTCATATGAAAAAAAAGAAAAAAAAGTAAGAGAATAATAGAAATTCTCTTTAAGAACTGATTTTTATTGTGTTTCCAGTTTGGAAATCATTCCAGTAGGAAGTTATAATGTATTCGCCACTCATTAACCTGATTCCCAAGCTTGCAATACCATCTTTATTAGTAACTTTATGATAGAAAACACCATTTACATTAAATGATACATTTTGGTTAGCTAATGGTTTACCTTGACCATCTAAAGTTAAA